>Ga0302325_10013722_pt1 | contig 17274 bp, 15 predicted proteins | sample Palsa_T0_2_FD_201948 | JGI IMG/M metagenome (GOLD analysis project Ga0302325, IMG submission 201948) | Peat permafrost microbial communities from Stordalen Mire near Abisko, Sweden - Palsa_T0_2 | ecosystem: Environmental > Terrestrial > Soil > Palsa > Peat permafrost | place: Sweden: Abisko... | reverse complement strand
CGGAGGTGCGCTGCACCATCCCGTTCTGGGAGATGAACACAAGCTCCTGGTGCTCGCGGACCACCAGCGCTCCGGCCAGGGCCCCCTTGTTCTCGGTGAGCTGGATCGTCCGAACCCCCATCGTGCCGCGGCCCTTGATCGGGTACTCGGAGATCGGCGTGCGCTTGCCGTAGCCGTTCTCGGTCACCACCAGGAGCTCCTGGTCGTCGCGGGCCACGTCCATAGCGAGGACGGCGTTGCCCTTCTGGGAGACATTCATGCCACGCACACCGCTGGTGTCGCGGCCCATGGGCCGGACCTGGCCCTCGCTGAAGCGCGCGGCCTGGCCCGAGCGCGAGACGACGATGATGTCGTCGTCGCCGCTCGTGCGGCGGACGGCGATGAGCTCGTCGTCGTCGCGGATGTTGATGGCGATGATCCCGTCGGCCTTGATCGGGGTGTTGTAGGCGAGGAACTCGGTCTTCTTGACGATGCCCTTGCGGGTAGCGAACACGAGGTACCGGCCCTCGGTGAAGTCGCGGGTGGAGAGGACCGACTGGACGCGCTCGCCTTCGCGCAGGGGCAGGAGATTGACGAGCGCGCGACCCTTGGCCGTGCGCGAGGCCTCGGGGAGCTCGTAGACTTTGAGCCGGTAGATCTTGCCGCGGTTGGTGAAGAAGAGCAAGTAGTCGTGGGTGGAGGAGACGAAGAGATGCTCGATGTAGTCCTCGTCCTTCATGTCCATCCCGGTCACGCCGATGCCGCCGCGCCGCTGCTGGCGATAGGTGGAGAGGGGTAGTGACTTGATGTACCCCGAATGGGTGATCGAGATCACCATCTGCTGGTCGGCGATGAGATCCTCGATGTCGATCTCGCCCTCGGCGTGGGTGATCTCGGTCCGCCGCTCGTCGCCGTAGGCGTCGCGGACCTCGGCCAGCTCGTCCTTGATCAGATCGTTGATCCGGCTCTCGTCGCCGAGGATCTCCCGCAGCTCCTTGATCCGCTCGACGAGGTCGGCGTGCTCCTGCTCGACCTTGCCGGCCTCGAGCGCGGTGAGCCGGCTCAGGGTGAGCTGGAGGATGGCCTGGGCCTGCACGACGGTGAGCTCGAAGCGCTCGACCAGCCCGATGCGTGCCGTCTCGGGGTCGCGCGAGGCACGGATGAGCGCGATCACCTCGTCGAGGTTGGCGAGAGCGACGAGCAGGCCCTCGAGCACGTGCGCGCGCTCCTCGGCCCGGCGCAGCTCGAACTGCGTGCGCCGGATGACCACCTCGCGCTGGTGGTCGACGTAGTGGCCGATCATTTCCCGCAGCGACAGCGTCCGCGGGACGTTGTCGACGAGGGCGACCATGTTCACGCCGAACGTGGTCTGCATCGGCGTGTGTTTGTAGAGCTTGTTGAGCACGACCTTGGGGATCGCGTCGCGCTTGAGCTCGATGACCAGCCGCATCCCGTGGCGATCGGACTCGTCGCGCAGATCGCTGATCTCCGAAAGCTTCTTGTCGATCACGAGATCGCGGATCTTCAGGATCAGGCCGCCGTCGCCACCCTTGCGCACCTGGTAGGGCAGCTCGGTGACGATGATCGCCTCCTTGCCCTGACCGATCGGCTCGATGTGGGCCTTGGCCTGGACGCGCACGCGGCCGCGGCCGGTGGCGTAGGCGTCGCGAATGCCCTCGCGCCCGAGGATCGTCCCCGAGGTGGGGAAGTCCGGGCCCTTGATGTGCGCCATCAGGCCCTCTACGTCGATCTCCGGGTCGTCGATGTAGGCGATGGTGGCGCCGATCACCTCTCTGAGGTTGTGGGGAGGGATGTTGGTGGCCATGCCCACTGCGATCCCCGAGGCGCCGTTGATGAGCAGATTGGGAAAACGGGCCGGCAGCACCACCGGCTCCTGCCGCGTGCCGTCGTAGGTCGGAACGAAGTCCACCGTGTCGGCGTCGAGGTCACGCAGCATCTCGGTGGCCAGGCGGTCGAGACGTGCCTCGGTGTTGTGGCTGATGAAGCCGCTCGTGATGAAGGAGTGGTCCTTGCTGTCCACTCGGAGCGAGTACACCGGCTGGACGCCCGCGTCGGCGACCTCGGCGACCTCGGCGTAGTAATAGTCGCCGCCTACCAGGGGCTCGATTACCGCGCGCACCTCCTCGGAGGCGATCCGGTCCATGATCGCGGCGCCGCCGGCCTCCCACCGCTCCACGCGGTCGATGTTGTGCCGAGCGAGCCACTTGCGGTCGAGACCGGTCGAAGCCGACGAGGCGCGAACGTACTCGGCCACGCCGGGGACGTGGTCGTGGCTGAGGGCTCGGCTCGCGAGGGGAATCGTGGCCAGGGCAGCCTGGAGTTTCTCTTGCTTGGCCCCATGAAAGCCGACCCGCTCGGCGAACAGGCGCGCGTCACGGCGGTTGGTGATGACGACCTTGAACTCGCCCTTGGCGTATCGGCACAGCCGGCTGATGACGCCGAACTCGAGGAGCAGAAGCTGGACGTCGCGGGCCAGCCGCTCACTGTAGGTCGAGTAGCTGACCTGGATCGTGCTCCGGGGAAGGAGCGAGCATGAGCCATCGCCGGTGAACAGCGAGCTCAGGAAGACGCGCTTGAACTCGCGGCCCGCCGACCACACGGCCTCCGGGATCACTTTGTCGCGGCTCTTCAGGCCGAGGAGCGCGCCCAGCGGGCTCGCGCGGAGAGCGTCAATGTTCTGCACGTCCAGCTCGAGCAGCCGGCTCCCGGAAGCGATGGTCCGTTCAGACACGTACCGGCGGCCGCCAACGACCGCGTCGTAAGCCCTCAGTACCTCGGTGAAGTACGCGGCGTCGATGTTGTTGAACCCGGCACGGCGGTCGCTGACGAATCCCTCCGCCACGAACGCGCCGAGGAGCAGCGCGACCCGAGGGTCGTCACCGTCTTCGGTGCTCGTGGTTCCCCGCTCCTGGCAGCGCGCCAGGAGCACGCGGTCCCCAGGCCCGATCTCCTCGAGCAGCTTCCACAGCAGCAGCGGCACCCCGGCCATGTCGACGAGGCAGAGCACGGGATGGTTGTGACTACCCGTCAGCTCATAGCCTTCCCTGGTCACCATCCGGAGGGTCGGGTGATCGCCGGAGTGGAACACCTTCGACGCGCGCACGGGTCGGCCGAGCCGGTCGAGGATCTCGATATCGAGATCCTGCTCGCTCTTGGGAGCCATCCCGGGCGCAATTGAGTCGATACGGACCGTCCCACGCGGTGTTGCCACTCGTGTATCACCGACGACGCAGTACCTCATGGCCGCTGCCCCGTAACCATCGATGTTGCCGAAGTTGCCATGGCCGTCGACGAGCGGGTAACGCATGGAGAAGTCCTGCGCCAGCCGCACGAGAGTGTCGTAGATGGAGGCGTCACCGTGAGGGTGGTACTTACCCATCACCTCGCCGACGATCTGCGCGCACTTGACGTGCTTGCGGCCCGGCTGGAGGCCGAGCTCGTTCATCACGTAGAGGACGCGGCGGTGAACGGGCTTGAGGCCGTCGCGCACGTCGGGCAGGGCGCGCCCGACGATGACCGACATGGCGTAGTCGAGATACGCGGAGCGCATCTCCTCCTCGAGCCCGCGAGGCTCGATGTTTCCGCCGCCGATGGTGTCAACCGATGACATGACTTACACGTCCAGGTTAGCTACGAGGCGGGCGTTTTCCTCGATGAAGGCGCGCCGCGGCTCCACCTGGTCACCCATGAGCATCGAGAACACGTGGTCGGCCGAGGCCGCGTCCTCCATCGTCACCTGGACCAGCGTGCGCGACGCCGGGTCCATCGTGGTGTCACGGAGCTCGTCGGCGTCCATCTCTCCCAGTCCCTTGAAGCGTACGTACTCGACGCCCTTCTGGGCCACAGCGAGGACGGATTCCCGGAGCGCTTCGAAGCTCGTCGCCTCGCGGGTCTGCTCACCAAGCTTGACCTGGAACGGTGGTGACCCGGCCAGTCCTTCGAGCTCGGCGTGCACGCTCGCCAGGTGCTGGTACTCGGTCGCCTCGAGGGCGGCGCGGCGCACCCGGTGGGTGCTCGCGAGCCCGGTCTTGGCCTCGACCGTGCGCACAACGATCTCGATCGGATCCTCGAACAGGAGCTCGGTCCGGTAGGGCTCGCCGTTCTGGGCGCCCTCCTTCAGCCGGCGGAGCAGGCCGGCGGCGTCGGTGATCTGCGCCTCGAGCAGCCGGCCCTCCTGGAGGAAGGCGACGATGCCGTGTCCGTGTGCCGCCCGCAAGGCCGCAGCCCACCCCTCGTATTGCTTGAGCAAGCGAGAGAAGCGCTTCCAGCGCGTGTCGGTGAGCTTGAACTGCTTGCCGTAGCGATCGAACACCTCGATCTTCTCGAGCTTGTCGCCGAGCAGGATCTCCTCGAGCTCGGACTCGCGCTCGATGTAGCGGTGCTTGCGCCCCTGGCGCAGCGCGTAGAGCGGCGGCTTGGCGATGTAGACGTAGCCCGCCTCGATCAGGGGCTGCATCTCCCGGAACAGGAGGGTGAGGGCGAGGGTGCGGATGTGGGCGCCGTCGACGTCGGCGTCGGTCAGCAACACAACCTTGTGATACCGCGCCTTGGACAGGTCGAACTCGTCGCGCACGCCGGTTCCGATCGCGGTGATCAGGGCCTGGATCTCGACGTTGCCAAGCACCTTGTCAATGCGGCTCTTCTCGACGTTGAGGATCTTGCCCCTGAGGGGGAGGATGGCCTGCGTGTTACGGTCACGCGCGCTCACGGCCGAGCCGCCGGCGGAGTCACCCTCGACGACGAAGAGCTCCGCCAGGGACGGATCCTTGACCGAGCAGTCGGCGAGCTTGCCCGGCAGGGTCGAGTTCTCGAGCGCGGACTTGCGGCGCGTGAGGTCACGCGCCTTGCGCGCGGCGGAACGTGCCTGGGCCGCCTGCACGGCCTTGGTGATCACTTCCTTGGCGTCGCGCGGGTTCTCCTCGAGGAACTCGCTGAGGCGCGCGTTGACGATCTTCTGCACGAAACCGGCCATCCCGGGATTGCCGAGCTTGGTCTTGGTCTGACCCTCGAACTGCGGGTCGGTGAGCTTGGCCGAGATCACCGCCGTCAGGCCCTCGCGGACGTCTTCGCCGGTGAGGTTCTCGTCCTTCTCCTTGAGCAGGCCCTTGTCGCGCGCATACGTGTTGAGCACGCCGGTGAGGGCCGAGCGGAACCCGGACAGGTGCGAGCCGCCCTCGATCGTGTTGATGTTGTTGGCAAAGGAGAAGACTGACTCCTGATAGGAGCCGTTCCACTGCATGGCGACCTCGACCGCGCCTTCGTCGCCCTCGCCCGAGAGCGAGATCACCTTCTTATGAATCGGCTCCTTGTTCTCGTTGATGTAGTGGACGAAGTCGACGATCCCGCCCTCGTAGCGAAACTCCGCGCGGCGGCCTTCGCCACGCTCGTCGGTGAGCGTGATCCGGAATCCCGCGGTCAAGAAGGCGGTCTCGCGCATCCGCTGCTCGAGGGTGGTGAAATCGAAGTTGAGATCCTCGAAGATCTCGGCGTCGGGCAGGAAGGTGATCGTGGTGCCCGTCGAGCTCGTCGGCTCGCCGCGCGTGAGCTGGTTCACCGGCGTGCCGCGCTCGTAGGTCTGCGTCCAGTGGTAGTCGTCACGAGAGATGTCGAGGTCAAGCCGCTCGGAGAGCGCGTTAACGACCGAGACGCCCACGCCGTGGAGTCCTCCCGACACCTTGTAGCCGCCGCCGTCGCCGAACTTGCCTCCGGCGTGCAGGACGGTGAGCACGACCTCTGCCGCCGGGCGCTGCTCCTTCTCCATGATCGCCACGGGGATGCCGCGGCCGTTGTCGGCCACCGTCACCGAGCTGTCCGGGTGGATGGTCACCGATACGTCGTCGCAGTAGCCCGCCAGGGCTTCGTCTACAGAGTTATCGACAACCTCGTACACGAGGTGATGTAGGCCGCGCTGTCCCGTCGAGCCGATGTACATTCCTGGGCGCTTGCGTACCGCTTGCAGTCCCTCGAGAACGGTGATGTCCTGGGCGTCGTAGCTGCTTCCGTCCTGAGGGCGCTCGGGGGCGCCGTTGTCCTTCGCCAAAGGTCCTCCGATGACATTGAGACGCCCCGGGTCCGGCCGGTTGGCGGAGAGCCGGGGCGTCCGAAGTTGGTAGACAAAATAATAGCACACGGACCCCCGGTTTCGACCCCTCACCGACCGCGAAATTACCTGCAAATTGCCCAAATAGATGGGTTTCCGTCACGACCCTGCAACAGGTCTTCTCAAGCACGAGCCAACGTTGGGCGAAAGCGCGGATTTGGACCCGGCCCGGAGCCGGTCAGCCGGCCGACACGGTGATGCAGCGCAGGCGGGTGACGGCACCGCTCGGGAGCGCCTGGTTGAGCCGCTCGAGGATCTCCGGCCCCATCAGGTCGAGCTCCTGGGCCCAGACGGCGGCGGTGCAGGAAACGGTCAAAGCGCCGCCTCGCTCGGCCGTCGGCTGGGCCGCCTCGGCGATCGTCTGACCGACCGTCTCAGGCCACACGCGCTGGACCCGCGCGAGCAGCGTGTCGGGCTCCCATTCGGCGCGTAGGCCGTCGAGCGCGAGGGCGATCGGGCGTGGGCCGAGGCGTCTCACGCCGCGGCCGCCTCGCGCTGGAGCCTTCCCTCCGACACGGCGAGGAGCGAGACGTCCCCGCGTTCGGCTCCGGGCACGTGCTCGATATCGGTGGTGGTGATGATCGCCTGACCGGCCCCGGCGCGCAGGACGTCGATCAGGGCGCGACGCCGTTCGTGGTCGAGCTCGCTCATCACGTCGTCGAGGAGCATGACCGGAGGAGACGGCCGGACGGCTGAGATCACCTCGCGCTCGGCCAGGAGGAGGGCCAGCAGGGCCAGGCGCTGCTGGCCCTGCGAACCGTAGGAGCGGAGCTCCCGGCCCACGCGGGCGAGCAGGAGATCGTCGCGGTGGGGCCCATGGCCGGTGAATCCCCGTTCGAGGTCGCCGTCGACGCGCGTCGCGAGTTCCTCGGCGAGTTCCTCGGCCGTGGACGCCTTCGACCGGGGCCGGTACTCGAGCGTCGCCCCCCCACTCAGCCCCAGCTCCTCCGCGTAGCGCACGAACGGGGCGGCCGCGGCGCCCACGGCCGCGGCACGATCCCTCATCAGCTCGATCCCAGGCACAGCGAGCTGGAGGTCCCACGCCGAGAGCGTCGCCCGGGTCGCCCGCCCCGAGCGGATCCGCGTGAGCAGGGCGTTGCGCTGCGCGAGCGCGTGGGCGTAGGAGCGCCGCGCGACGGTGCGCGACGGCCACAGCGCCGCGACGACCTGATCGAGGTGAGCGCGGCGAACGCCCGGCGGTCCCTTGACGAGCTCGAGGCGGTCGGGCATGAACACGCTGAGCAGTGGGCGCTCGGCGACGTCGAGCAAGCGCTCGACCGGGGCGCCGTCCACCGACATGCGCTTGGGCTGGCCGGGCTCGAAGCCGACCGCCAGCTCATGGGTGCCGTCGTCCGCGCGCAGGCTGACCACGACGCGGGTCGTCGAGGCGCCGAAGCGGACGGTCTCGCGCTCGTTCGTGGTCCGGCACGAGCGACCCGTGCAGCCGAAGTAGAGCGCCTCGAGGAGGTTCGTCTTTCCCGCCCCGTTCGGTCCCCACACGACCGTGATTCCCTCCCCGACCGTGACCTGAGCGGAGTCATAGCAACGGAAGTCGCGAAGCTCGAGCGCGAGGACTCGCATCACCCGTACGCACCACCCCGGCCGCTACACGTTGAGGCGAATCGGCATGATGAGGTAGCGGAAGCCACTGTCGTCGGCCGACTCGATTAGCCCTGGGCGCAGCGGGCTGATCAGCTTCAGCATGAGATCGCCTTCGCCGATCGCCTCGACCCCGTCGCGGAGGAACTCGGGGTTGAAGCCGATCTCGATGGGCTCGCCCTGGAAGGCCACGGGGAGTGATTCCTGCGCCTCCCCGACGTCGGGCGTCTGCGAGGAAACGGTCAACTCCCCGGGCTTGAAGGCGAGGCGAAGGGGCGCCGTCTTCTGCGCCAGCAGGCTGACGCGCCGGACCACATCGGCGATCTCCGTGGCCGACACCTTGAGCTCGTGCTCGAAGCTCTCGGGCACGAGCTGGCGGTAGTTGGGGAACTGGCCGTCGATCAGACGCGAGGAGAGGACGATCTTGCCGACCTCGAACAAGATCTGGTTCTGGCGGACCGTGACGCGTAGCTCCTCCTGCTCAGCGTGCCCGGCGATACGGGCCAACTCCTGGAGCGCACGCGCAGGTACGTTGACCTCGAAGCCCTTGGATAGCGGGGCGGCGAGCTGCGTCTCCTTGATGCTCAAGCGATAGGAGTCGGTGGCCACCATCCGCAGCTCGCGCTCGGATGCCGAGACCAGGATGCCGGTGAGCACGGGGCGCGTCTCATCGCGCGAGGCCGAGCCGGCGACCTTAAGGGCCGTGGCGACAAAGGCTTCGGCCGGGAGGGCGACGACGTTCTCCACGTCGGGCTCGGGAAAGGGCGGGAAGTCCTCGGAGCGCAGCGTGCGGATATGGAAGGTGGCGTTTCCCGACACGAGCTCGACGTCCTGCTCCGCGGCCCGGAGCTCGAGCGATACCGTCGGCGCCGGCAGGGCACGGACGACATCGACGAGAAGCCGTCCGGGTAGGACGACGACGCCCTCGCGAACCACGTTGGCCTCGATGGGAACGCGCAGCCCGACGTCGGTGTCGGTGGCACGAAGCTCGCAGCCGTCAGCGGCCGCGGCGATCTGGATTCCGGATAGAGCCTGGATCGCTGAGCGCGATGAGGCGACGCGCGCGACGGTCTGAAGCTGGGCGATCAGCCCATCGCGGTCGATTGAAATCTTCAAGTGGGATACCTCTTAGAACTCATGTAGCAGTCATAGTGTTGAGAGCGGCTGTTGAGAAGCCTCAGAACTGGGGCGGGGTGCAGGGAGTCCTTGTCTCTCAAGGGGACAGGCAAGTCTGTCAGTCGCTGCGGTCGCCTGCTTCGAGGATGGCAGTTGTGATCGCCGAGACGGTGCCGGCGGCTTTCGCGTCGATGCGGAGCTGCTCGTCGACGCGTCGGCAGGCGTGGACTACGGTGGCGTGGCTGCGACCCCCGAAAGCCTGGCCAATGGTAGGGAGCGAGGCCTCGGTCAAGCGCCGGGCAAGGCGCATGGCGACCTGCCGTGGCCACGCGACCTTGGCGGCTCGGCTCGGAGAGACGAGCTCTTGTACGGAGATGCCGAAGTGCCCGGCGACTGCCGTCTGGATTGCCGGTATGGAGGGCGGGCCGTGGTTGGTCGCCGGCACCAGGTGGTCGAGGACTTCGGTGGCGAGCTCGATGTCGATGGGTCGGCCGGTGAGTGAATGGAAGGCGACGATCCTGATCAACGCGCCCTCGAGCACGCGGATGTTGGTCGTGATACGGGCGGCGATGAGCTCGAGCACAGCCGGGTCGGCGAGCTCGATCTGGTCGAGGGCGGCGCGCTTGCGGAGGATGGTGAGACGGGTCGCCAGATCGGGGGGGGCGATGTCGGCCACGAGCCCGGATTCGAAGCGCTCGCGGAGACGGTCCTCGATGGACAGGAGCTCTCGGGGTAGCCGATCACAGGTCAGGACGAGCTGGCGGCCGGTCTCGTAGAGGGCGTTGAAGGTGTGGAAGAACTCCTCTTCGGTCTTGGCCTTGTTGGCGAGGAACTGGACGTCGTCGATGAGGAGGACGTCGGTGGTGCGATAGATGCGCTTGAAGTCGTCGAGCGAGCGAGAGGAGAGCGCGGAAATGAAGTGGTTGGTGAACGACTCGACGGTCGCGTAGCGGACGGTGGCGCCGCCTCCGAAGGCGAGCACGTAGTTCGCGATCGCGTGGAGGAGGTGGGTCTTGCCGAGCCCGGGTGGCGCGTGGAGAAAGAGCGGGTTGTAGGCCTGGCCCGGCAGTTCGGCCACGGCCAGTGAGGCGGCGTGGGCCAGACGGTTGCCGTCTCCGATCACGAACTGGTCGAAGCTGTAACGCGGGTTGAAGTTGGACGCGCCGCCTTCGGGCTCTGGCGTCTGCGTGCTAGCCAGGCCTGTGCCGGGACTGGTGAAGCTCACGCGGACCCTGGGCCCGAGCACTCGCGCCACGCAGGCTTCGATGATCCGTCCGTAGCGTTCTACGACCCATGAGTGCGTGTCGGCCGGCGCGCTGAGGAGGAGGAGCTCTGCGTCCGATTGCCGTGCCTCGACCGGCGAGAGCCAGAGCTCGTAGGTCGAGTCTCCGACTGATCGGCGGAGCTCGGTACGGATCTCGTGCCAGGCGCGCGGGGTCTCGAATTGCGCGGGCAGCGCCAAGCCACTCCTTTTCGGAGGATCGGGGGATCTAAGACGAAGGGGAGCTCCGGAGAAGGCGCTCGGGGCGGCGAATATACCAGCGCGACAGAGGTGTCCGGAGGCGAAAAAACGGGCCTTGGCGCAAAGCGCGGGAAAAGGATGACGATCGGCCGAGAGGCCCTGATGACTCCTCCGAGAGCCGATCGTGTCCTGGTGGCAGGAGGCCGTGGTGCGCCGGGCGCCAGCCCTCGCGCGCGCCTGGCTATAATCGGCTGCCGCCCCACCGGGACCGTAAGCTAATGAAGCGCACCTATCAGCCGAAGAAGCGCAAACGCGCCCGTGCGCACGGATTTCGTGCGCGCATGGAGACGCGGGCTGGGCGCATGGCGCTCAAACGCCGGCGCGCGAAGGGGCGCAAGCGGCTCACGGTCTGATGCGCGGTCGGCCGGGCGGCGAGCCCGGACCGAAGCGGGGCCGGCTGTCGCGGAGCGCCGACTTCGATCGAGTCTTCCGCCAGGGCAGCTCGCATGGGGGTCGTGAGTTCGTGCTCTATGTGTTCCCGCGCGGCGAGGGGGCGAGCACTCCGCGTCTCGGGCTCTCGGTGTCGCGCAAGGTCGGCGGCGCGGTGCAGCGCAACCAGGTCAAGCGCCTGCTCCGGGAGGCCTTCGCCCTCGACGGTGATCGCTTGCCATCAGGTAGCGACGTGGTTGTGGTGGCGCGAAGTGACGCTAGGGCTTTGGCTGAGCGTGAAGGCCTGGACGGCATCCGCCGCGCGCTGGGAGAGCTCATCGACCGCACGCAGGCGGCCAACGGAGGAAAGCGGTGACCGCGCTCAGGAAGGTGGCGATCCTGCCCATCAGGCTCTACCAGCGCCTGATCTCGCCCATGCTCGGTGAGCACTGCAAGTACTACCCGTCGTGCTCGGAATACGCCGCGCAAGCGATTCGCGACTACGGCATACTCAGGGGCCTGATCCTCGCGGGCTGGCGGCTGCTTCGCTGTAACCCCTGGAGCCACGGAGGATTTGACCCTGTCGAGCGCCAGCGGTTGTTCAGGCCGCGGCGCACTGAGGCCCCTTCCGTCTGACCATGCTCTTCTTCGCAAACATCCTTCAGCCGCTCATCAACGTGTTCGAGGCGGTGCTGAAGTTCTTCCATAACAACCTGGGCGTGGGCTGGGGCCTGTCGATCGTCCTGCTCACCGTTGTCATCCGCGCCTTCCTGGTGCCGCTGACGGTCAAGCAGTTCCGCTCCATGCAGGCGCTGCAGGCGCACCAGCCCGAGCTCAAGGCGCTTCAGGCGAAGTACAAGGACGACAAGCAGCGCCTGAACCAGGAGATCATGAAGTTCTACAAGGAGAACAAGGTCAACCCGCTCGGCTCCTGCCTGCCGCTCGTGGCCCAGTTCCCCGTCTTCATCTCCCTGTACTACCTGCTGCGCAAGGATCTCCGCGGCTATATCTGTCCGAAGATCGAGACGGCTTACCAGGTCGCGCACCACTCGGCGTCGGCGTCCGTCCCCTGCGGTATCCACCACGGCGCCCAGTTCCTCTTCATCGGGGACCTGACGAACAAGGCGACGGGCGCGGTCCTGGTCGTGCTCATGCTCTTGTACGTCGGCTCGCAGCTCTTCTCGAGCCTGTTGATGTCCTCATCGGCGATGGACCCCACGCAGCGGAAGATCATGGTGCTGATGCCGCTGGTCTTCGTCTTCCTCTTCATCAGTTTCCCGGCCGGGGTGATCGTGTACTGGATCACGACCAACCTGTGGACGATCGTCCAGCAGACGATCGTCCGCCGGATCGTCGGCCCCCCGCCGGTGCCGGCGACGGCTAAGGCCGCCGGTGGCGGCGATGAGCCACCCGGCGATGGCGGCACGACCGCCACCCTGCGCAAACCCTCGCCGCGAGGGCCGAAACCCGCGGCTGACGGTCCGACGACGACGTCGTCCAGCCCGGCGAAGTCCGGCGCGGCCGGTGCCGTGGGGGCCGTGGGTGGACTGTTGCGCCGGCGTCTCGAGCCCGCTCCCGAGCCGTCGGGTGCCGGCGGCGCACGAGGCGCAGCGCCGCCTCCGCGATCGCCCCGCAAGAAGAAGAAGCGCTCGGGGCGGAGGCGATAGCGTGGAGACCTCGCAGGCCGGCCCGGCTGGGCGCGTGCGGGAGATGCTCGAGCGAATCGCGCAGGCCGCGGGCGTAACGGCGCAGGTCGAGATCCACGAGGACACCGAGAGCCTAATTGCGGCCTACGTGGGCGACGATCTGGCGCTCCTGATCGGGAGGCACGGTCAGACCATCGACGCGATCCAGCACCTGTCCTACCGCGCCGCGTTTCGCGGTGACGAGACGCGCAAGCGCCTGGTCGTGGACGCCTCGGGGTACCGTGAGCGTCGCGCGCTCGCGCTCCAGGCCGATGCCGACCGGGCCGTCGAGGCGGCGGTGAGCGATTCGCGCCCGGTGCCGCTCGAGCCCATGAGCGCACTCGAGCGCAAGGTGGTCCACGAGTACCTGCGCGACCGGCGCGGCATCGAGACCTACAGCGAGGGCCAGGAGCCCGACCGCCATCTCGTCGTCGCACCGGTGGTTGACTAGCCCGATCCCTCGTCCGCGGCCGAGGGCCCGGGGCGGAATCGCCGCGGCCTCCGTTTCACGTTTTTCTTGACGGTGAAACAGGAATGGGGCAGCTCGAGATCACGCCGTTCGAGCGCGGACTCGTCGTCGGCCTGCTGATCGGCGAGGGCTCCTTCGGCGGCGACGGCAAGCAGCCCCAGATCACCCTGCGCATGCACGTGCGTCACGAGGCGCTCTTCCAGTGGCTGGTGGGCGTGTTTCCGCGTACACGCCTATACGGCCCCTACAACCACGGCGATCGCTCGTACTACCAGTGGATGGCCCGCGGGCGGGCTCTGGTCGAAGACGTCCTGCCCGTGCTCGAGGAGGACCTCACCCCCGGCCTCGACAGCTACGCGTCGGACCGGCTCGCCCAGATGCTCGAGCGCTACGCGGGCTACATCGCCCGGGTGCGGCAGCGAGCAGAGCCGTGACTGGCGGTGCGCCGGCCCGAGGGGGTCGCCGCGCGGCTGGTCGCGCGGCCGCGGCGGTCGACCGCTTGGCGGACCGATATGACCTGCCCGACGCAGCCGCACCGGCGCTCCTCGCGCTCCTCGACCTGCTGGCGCGCGACGAACTCGCCCCCACCACGGTGCGTGATCCGCTCAAGGCCGTCGATGTCCACCTCGCCGATTCGCTGGTCGCGCTCGAGTTGGGCGAGGTCCGCGGGGCTCGCACGATCGCCGATGTGGGGTCCGGCGCCGGCTTCCCCGGCCTCCCGCTTGCGGCTGCACTGCCGGGCGCTCGGGTCACGCTCGTCGAGTCGAACACCCGCCGCGCCTCGTTCCTCGAGCGGGCGGTGGCAGCCACCGGCCTCGCGGCGGTCCAGATACTCAATTCTCGCGTCGAGGAATGGGCCAACGGCCGCGCCGCATGCGATCTCGTCGTCGTGCGCGCCCTCGCTCCGCTGCCCGCGGTGGTCGAGTACGCCGCTCCCCTTCTGACCGTGGGCGGGACCCTGGTTGCATGGCGAGGTAGACGTGACGTCGAGAGTGAGCGTGCCGCCGCACGTGCGGCGGCAGATGTCGGGCTCGAGCCGGCCGAGCCACGCCGCGTCGCCCCGTACGCCGGGGCGGAGCATCGATATCTCCATCTTATGTCGAAGGTGAGAGAGACGCCTGAGCGTTTCCCCCGCCGACCCGGGATCGCGCTCAAGCGGCCACTGGGTGGCGGGGCTCGGCGTGGGGCCGCGGGGGCCTAGTAGCCCTTAGCGGACGAGGACGACGAGGGCGGCCGGCGGGGGGCCGCACGCGCTGATGCGAGCGCGGATCCGTTCTCCGAAGGTGTTGCCACGGGATACCGTCGCCTGGCTCGGGGCGCCTTCGCCGCGAGCCGCCATCGAGAGCGCGACCGCCAGGTTGGCCGACCCGCCGGCCGAACGGTCGGCGGGGATGAGGAGCTCGGTCACGTGGCGGTTGACGGCCGCCTTCTCGGTGATCCCGAGGTAGTCCTCGGCAGCCTGCGAGAGCCCCTGCACGGCGAAGGACGGGTCGACCACAAGGTACGCCGCGTCCGGGCCTGGCACTTCGTCGGACCTCGCCCGTAGGAGCAGGCCCAGGCCGCAGCTCCCGCACACTCGTCGTGCGAAGGGGAGGGCGTCCTCGAGGGCCGGGTGGGCGGCGCAGCGCCCGCAGAACCAGCGCCACGCGGGGGCGGCTTCGTTTCCGCCGGCGATGACGGAAAGGGCGGGTCGGTTGGCGAGGGTGACCATCGGGAACCTCACGGTACGCGTGCTTTCGAGCGGCCAAGCGCGTCTGGCCGTTATTGGACGGCTTTGGGACACACGTTTGACAGCGCGGGCGTCGTGCCTCGAGCCGAAAAGCTCGCGACTCTGCGGTAAAGCCACGCAATTCTCAACAAAGCGTCGCGCAGGGCCGCCGGGGCGGCGGGCAGGCTCGCGCGGGCGGTCGATCCGGGGGCGCGTCCGACCGCGCAGGTCGCTAGCTTCCTCCTGGTCATGGGGACGGTCTATGCGGTGACCAATCAGAAAGGCGGCGTGGGAAAGACGACGACCGCCGTCAACCTCGCCGCGTGCGTAGCCGAGGCGGGATACGACTCGCTGCTCATCGACATCGACCCCCAGGCGAACGCCACGGTGGGCCTCGGGCTGGGCAAGGATCGGGAGCCCAGCGTCTACGACGTCCTGATGGGATCGGCCTCGCTCGAGGAGGCCGTCGTCGCCACGACGATCGAACACCTGTTCGTAGTGCCGTCGACCCCCGACCTCGCCGGGGCCACCGTCGAGCTGCCGAGGATCGGGGGCTCCGAGGCGCGCCTGCGGGAGGCGCTCGCCCCCATCCGCGACCGGTACGCCTTCACTCTGATCGACTGCCCGCCTTCGCTCGGCCCGCTCACGGTCAACGCGCTCGTGGCCGCCGATCGCGTGATCGTCCCGGTGCAGGCTGAGTACTACGCCCTCGAAGGCCTGGCCGCGATGCTCGACACACTCTCGCTCATCCAGCGCGAGCTCAACCCGCGGCTGACCGTGGCCGGAATGCTGCTCACCATGTACGACGCCCGGACCCGGCTGGCCCAGGACGTCGAGGCCGAGGTTCGCCGGCACTTTCCCGAGCTCATGTTCGAGACCGTCATTCCGCGCAACGTTCGCATCGGCGAAGCGCCGAGCTACGGTAAGCCGGTGATCCACTACGACCCTCATTGCGCGGGCGCCGACGCCTACTTCGAGCTGGCCAAGGAGGTGGCGGCGCGTGGCTGATCGACAGCGGGGGATGGGCCGCGGACTCGCCGCCATCCTCTCCGTCGCCCCCCGCGACGACCTCGAGGAGCTCCGCGAACTGCCGCTCGAGCTCGTCGCCCCCAGCCCCCACCAGCCGCGCCGGGTCTTCGACGAGGAGGCGCTCTTCGCGCTGGGAGAGTCGATCAGGCTGCGCGGGGTTCTCCAGCCCGTTCTCGTCCGTCCGCTCGCGGGCGGCCACTACGAGCTGATCGCCGGCGAGCGCCGCTGGCGTGCGGCCAAGCTCGCCGAGCTCGCCACCGTGCCCGCGATTGTGCGCCACCACGACGACGCGACCTCGCTCGAGGTGGCCCTGATCGAGAACATGGCACGCGAGGACCTGAACCCGATCGAGGAGGCGCGTGCCTGCGCGGCCCTGGTCGAGGAGCTCGGTCTCACGCGCGAGGAGGTCGGTCTGCGCGTGGGCCGGAGCCGGGTCGCGGTGTCCAACCTGATCCGCCTGCTCGACCTCCCCGACGAGGTCATCGCGCTCATCGAGCGGCGCGAGCTCTCCGAGGGCCACGGCCGCGCGCTCCTGCTCGCCGACGATCACGCCGAACGGCAGCGCCTGGCGGGCGAGGCCGTCGAGGCCGGATGGTCGGTCCGCGAGCTCGAAGCCAAGGCGCGCAGCGCCGGCAGCCAGCACTCGCGCCCCCCTCGACGACGACGTGGCGCCCCGCTCCACCCCGACCAGGAGGAAGCGCTCACCACCATCGCCGACGCGCTCGGAGCCGCCCTCGGCGCCCAGGTCGACGTGACGCCGGCGGCGGCCGGCTACCGCGCCACCCTGAGCTTCTCCTCGCTCGAGGAAGCGCTCGAATTCGCCCGCCGGTTCGGGATCCGCCGGGTTGCGTGACGGCCCGCCCGCCCGCCCGAGCCCTCCCCCATCCCGCCGCTAGAATCGCCTGCCCCGGGCGATTAGCTCAGTTGGTTAGAGCGCTTCTCTGATAAGGAAGAGGTCCCAGGTTCGAGTCATGGATCGCCCATTCGTTTGACGCCCGTGGACACGGGCGTTTTGCCGTTTGGGAGTCGGCCGGCTCGGCCTCGAATGGGCGCGATGGAAGCGCGGTGAAAGCCTCCATCGGCCCTTAGGCCAGCCGCCGGGGCATCGGCCAGCGGCCGTCGATGCGCCGCGCCGCGGGTTCGAGCAGTCGTGGTTACTCGTTCGCTAGCGTCTCCGCTCAGGCGGGATTCTGATCGCGGGGGGGCGAAGTCGTGCCGGCCGACGGCTCATTAGCGGTGTGAATGAACTGCGAACGGGGCGGGCCATAGCGGCCCGACTAGCCGGTGCCGTCGGGCTGCATTGACACGGCTCTAACAGAGCATGCCGCACAGCCTCCACGCTTTGTGGGCGCCGACTGAATAGTGACCCACCTGCGCCGGTCCAAAAGTGACCCACCTGGCGCGGGGTCGGTGGTGTCCGGCCGGGTCTTGACTCTCGTTGGATCGCTCGCGATCGGCGAGGAGGAAGGGTGGTCGGTGTGGAGCAGTGGGCGGAGATCAGGAGGTTGCACCGGGTCGAGCGCGTCTCGATCCGGGAGATCAGCAAGCGGACGGGGTTGCATCGCAAGACGATCCGCAGAGCGTTGGCGGCAGCGGAGCCGCCGAAGTACTCCCGGTCGACGGGCGGGTCGAAGCTCGATCCGTTCAAGGACTGGATCTGTGAGCAGCTGCTTCCAT
>Ga0302325_10013721_pt1 | contig 17274 bp, 21 predicted proteins | sample Palsa_T0_2_FD_201948 | JGI IMG/M metagenome (GOLD analysis project Ga0302325, IMG submission 201948) | Peat permafrost microbial communities from Stordalen Mire near Abisko, Sweden - Palsa_T0_2 | ecosystem: Environmental > Terrestrial > Soil > Palsa > Peat permafrost | place: Sweden: Abisko... | reverse complement strand
ACGTAGCCGCCGCCGCCCGCGTGAGCACCGCGGTCGCGACCGAACCATCGTCGTCGTCGCGCAGGAGTCGGCGGTACTCCTCGCCGAACCCTTCGATATGGCGGTCAGCCATCTCGTCCACGGCTTCGCACGCGTAGTCGCGCGGTCCCAGGCCGGCGCCGCCGACCAGCACGATGGCGTCGGCCTCGTTGGCCGTCGCGACGTTCCGCACCAGCTGGATGATGTACTCTTTCTCGCGGTTGACCATCACGCTGCGCACGATTTCCAGGTGCGCTGCGCGAAGCTCGTCGACGACGATCGCGCCGATGTCGTCTCCTACGCTCGCCCGTCCTGGCGAGACCGTCGCCACCAGACATCGCACGATTCGCTCTGACGTCACCATGGCCATTAGGCTAGCGCCGCCCAGCAGCGGGCGCATCTCGGCCCGAGATCGCTTCGCGCGGGCGCATAAATAAATAACGCAGGCCCCGCCGCGACTCATTGGCGAGGAGCTCCGCGCCGGACCATCGCGTAGCCCGCAAGCCAAGCCGCACGAGCCCGGACCTTCCCCACGCGTCGGTCCGGTTGATCTTGTCCTTGGCGGCCTCGGGCCCGAAGATGCAGCGCGTGCCCGAACGATCGGTCTCTGCGGTCCTCCGCGAAGCCGCAGGGCCGATGCTGGTCATCGCAGGGGCGTCGATGTGGGGGCTCGAGACGTTCTGGCGGGTCCGCCTGAACGCAAAGTTCGACGCGGACATCCTCGTCTTTCACGAGCACTGGATGGGGCTTCTTCTCACGCTGCCGTTCTTGATCCGGGGCGCGGGCGCTCTTCGCGGAGTGTCGCGAAAAGGAGCGGTCTCGATGGTCGCGAGCGGGGTGCTGGGCAGCGCGCTCGGCACGGTCTGCTTCACCGAGGCCCTCACGCTCCTCAACGCCTCGCTCGCCAACCTGCTGCTCAACGTGCAGCCGGTCATCAGCGTCATGGTCTCGTGGGTATGGCTGCGCGAGCGGCCGCTCCCGCGGTTCTATCCGTGGGCCGCCGTGGCCCTCGCGTGCGGCGCGACGATGGCGTGGAGCCCCGACGCGGGGCAGACCCCGACGCGGCTCACGCTCGGTTTGCTGGCGATCGCCGCGACGGCGGTCTGCTGGGGCGCGTCGACCACCTTTGGCCGCGCGGCCATGATCGAGATCGACTTCAAGACGGGCACCGCCCTGCGCTATCTCGTCGGCGCGGTCGCCACGCTGCTCCTTGCCATCGCCAACGGACACATCGCCTCGCGCCTTCGCTGGTCGGTTCTGGCGTCGCCGACGACGCTGAAGGACATGGGCGGTCTCCTGATTGTCGCGGCGATCACCCCGACGTTCCTCTACTTTGCGGGCCTCGCGAGGACGCGCGCCTCGGTCGCCACGTTCGCGGAGATGGCGCAGACGTTCGCGTCGCTCGTCATCACCTGGGGCGTGATGCACGAAGCCCTGACGCTACCGCAGGTCGCTGCGGGCATCCTGCTGCTCGTCGCCGTGTTCTTCATCAATCGCGCCGTCGAAGGGCAGGCGCCGCCGCACGAGGTCCTCGGCGCCCAGGCGGCGGCGCCCGGCTGACGGCGCCCGGCTGACGGCGCCCGGCTGACTGCACCCGGCTGACTGCACACGCCCGGCACTTGAGAACCTTCGACTTCCGTGGCACGGACATGTGCCATGCCTCTCACCGATCGACAGCGGGCCGAGTTCGACAAGCTGGTTCGCTCTCACCAGACCCTGCTTTTCATGAAGGGCAACCGCAATTTCCCTCAGTGCGGCTTCTCCGCGACCGTCATCGGCATCCTCAACAAGGTCACCTCGGGCTACGAAACCGTGAACATCCTCGAGGATCCGGCGGTGCGCGAGGGAATGAAGGAGTTCTCCAGTTGGCCCACGTTCCCCCAGCTCTACGTGAAGGGCGAGTTCGTCGGCGGCTGCGACATCGTCAAGGCCATGTACGCCTCCGGGGAGCTGCAAAAGCTCTTCGGCGGGGCGGCTGAGCCGACGAAGCCCCCGAACGTCATCATCACCCCGGCCGCGGCGAAGGCGTTCGCGGGCGCCGTCGCCGAGGCGGGCGGCGACGTGCTCCGGCTCGAGATAGACGCGGGCTACGACTGCGACCTTCACGTTGGCCCCAAGGCAGCCGGCGACGTCGAGGTGGCCTCGAACGGCGTCACACTGTACGTCGAGCGCGGCTCCGCGAGCCGGGCCGACGGCATCGGCATCGACTTCGTCGAAGGGCCGAAGGGAGCGGGCTTCAAAATCACGAACCCCAACGCGCCCGCGCGGGTCAAGCCCATCGAGCCGAAAGAGCTGAAGGCGCTCCTCGACGCGGGGCGGGTGGAGCTCTTCGACGTGCGTCCGGAGAGTGAGCGTGCCAGGGCTTCGATCGCGGCGGCGCGGAAGCTCGACGGCGAAGGCCAGCGGTACCTCCTCGGTTTGAAGAAGGAGACGCCGGTCGCCCTGCACTGCCATCACGGGATGCGCAGTCGAGCCGCCGCCGAGGAGCTCGTGCGCGAAGGGTTCACCACGGTGTACAACCTCGAGGGCGGGATCGAGGCGTGGTCAAACGAGGTCGATCCGGCGGTCCCCCACTACTGAATCGAGCGCATCGCATGAGCGACCATTCGACGGACTTCCAGGGTGATGTGTGCGCCGCCATTCGCGACGCCATCGGCTCAAAGCTCCCGGGCGCGTCCGTCGAGGTGTCGGGCGGCGGGGGCCACTACTCGATTGGCGTCACGTCGCCGGAGTTCGCCGGCAAGAGCATGCTCGCCAGCCAGCGGATCGTCTACACGGCGATCGCTCATCTCATGGGAGGCGACCGGCCCCCGGTCCACGCCGTCGACTCGTTGACGACGAAGGTCGGCTGAACGGCCGCCGGCCCCGAAGGCGCGAGCCCTCTCCTATCGGCTGAGGGCGTGCTGAGCCGTCCCGCCGACCCCGGCGTCGCCCGAGCGGTCGGGCGAATGCCTCAAGCGACTCCGAATGCGGAGCCCGACCCCGATCAGGAGCAACCCGAAGACCGCAGAGTAGCTGCCAATCCAGAGGACGAGGGCGAGCGCCCCAGCACCGGGATAGACGAGCATCGCGATCCCGACCGTCGCGGACACCAGGCCTCCCAGCACGAGGAGCCACTCGCCGGCGATCTCCTCGCGCAGCCGAATGGCAGCGAAGACCTGCAAGATGCCCATCACCACAGCGCGTATGGCAATGATGGCGAGCAGGACGAGCGCCGTGATCCCCGGGACGAGGATCGCCGCGGCGCCCGCCAACGTACCGGCCAGGCCCTGCAGCACGAGCGTCCCCCACGCCCGCGTGTCGCGGTCGCTCTTCCGGAGGGCAGCGCCGAACGCAAGAATGCCTTCGACCATCGCGTAGACACCGAAGAGCACGATCAGGCCCATCAGAGAGATCGCGGGAAGGATCCACGTCAGCAGCCCGAACGCGATCGCCAGGACGCCTCGTACGATGAACGACCACCCGAGGGCCGACAGCGCGCCGCGTACCCTCTTGCTCTGGGGATCGGTGATGACCCTCGTCATGGCAAAGCCTCCTTGGGGGGCCGAGTGCACCCGCAGGGCCATGAGCAGTGTTCGTACCGGCGGCCCCACAGCCCACGCACTCTGCAGCCATTTGTGCGACAACACTCGGTATTGTGGTGCACCGAGTCTTCGTTGAGAGACCAGGATTTCGGTGGGAGCCCAACGGGATCTCGGTACGCCCCTCGACGGCGAGGGGCGATGGTCAGCGCCTCGGTCGAGCGATCTGAAGCGCCCGTAGTCGCGACTGAAGGGTCGAAGGCTTGATCCCGAGGAGTTCGGCGGCCCCTCCGGCGCCGTAGATCTTTCCGTCCGCACGATCGAGCGCGGCCAAGAGGTTCGCGCGCTCCAGGCGTCTCCACTCTTCGTCCGAGATGACGTCAGAGCTTGCATCGTCCCTGGAACGCAGCGACGGGAACGAGGGCGTGGAGAGACTTCGCGTCTGCGACGGAAGGAGCTCTTCGAATCGGAGATTGGCCCCGTGCGCCAGAATGACCGAGCGCTCGATGACGTTCTCGAGTTCGCGGACGTTGCCCGGCCAGCCGTAGCTCTGCAGCACGGCAAGCTGCTGCGGATCGATACGGGGTTCTCCGATTCCGAGCTGCTTGGCGACCAGGCGGGCGAAGTGCAGGGCCAGGATGGGGATGTCGTCTGCGCGATCGCGCAGGGGCGGGATCTGAATCGGGAAAACACCGATGCGGTAGTAGAGGTCTTCTCGGAAATGCCCGGCCGCGATCTCCGCGCGCAGATCGCGGTTGGTCGCGGCGATGACACGGACGTCGACCTGCCTCGTGCTGTCGTCGCCGACCCGCTCGTATTGTTGCTCTTGCAGGACGCGAAGGAGCTTGGGCTGCATGTCGATTGGGAGGTCGCTCACCTCGTCGAGGAAGATCGTGCCCTTGTGCGCCAATTGAAAGCGTCCCGGCCGGTCCCGGACCGCGCCGCTGAAGGCTCCCCGGACGTGGCCGAAGAACTCGCTCTCGAACATCTCGCGCGGGATCGCGCTGGAGTTCACCCGAATGAGCGGCCCGTCGCGCCGCCGACTGCGCTCGTGGATCTCGCGGGCAAAGAGCTCCTTGCCCGTTCCGGACTCGCCGAGCAAGAGCACGGTGGCATCGGTTGGCGCGACGAGCACGACCTGATCGAGGATGTCTTTGAGTACGCCGCTATCACCGACGATGCCGCCGAACGTACGCGCGATGTCGGCCTCTTCTCGGAGTTCCCGTACATGGAGAAAGAGATTCTCGTGCTCTCGTTGTTCGAGCTCGCGATGTTCGAGGGTCGCCTCGGCCCGCCGGCGCGCCAGTTGCAGGCGATCCATGCGGAGCCAGACTTGCATCTGATTGGCGGCCGCCGTGATGATCATCGAGTCGACGTCCGTCGGAAACTCTGCGCGATGCGAGGCGATGACCACGTCTCCGGCCTTTGCCATTCCCAGTCGCAAGACGAGAATGCGAAGACTCCCCGAGCCGATCGGGTTCGCGATGGTCGCCGGTCCGACGTTGCTTAGGTAAGGCGCGAACGCATCGGCGATCCGACGCGTGTGATCGAGATCGAGCGAATCGCGGTTGGCACCGGTGCGTGCCGCTTCGATCGTACGCTTGCCGCGCGGGTCGGCGACCCGCGCGTAGGCGAAGTCCAGGCGCAACCCTGCGACGAGCACGTCCAGAAAGCTGTCCACGACGCCCGCGATGGGTCGGGCCGCCCAGAGGGACGGCAACGCACTCAGCGCGACCAGGTCACGCATGTACGCTCGCAGAGAGCGGGCGTCTTCGTCGCGCTCACATGTACTCATGTGATCGATTACACTTCGGGCGACGGTGAAGCGCCGAGGCCAAGCTCTTGAAAACCCACGACGATTATCGCTTCAGGACAGGCATCGTTACGGTTTTGCACGGGGGGGCTCAGGTACCACGGCCGATCGCGCCGCGCTGCATCAATATTTCGATGTTTTCGTCGTATGGCAAGCAAGCTATGGCGGCGCCGCCGAGGGGACGCCGCAGTATGGGAGACAAAATAAGCGCGAGCGCGCGGCAGTCGACCGTGCGCTCGCGGACCGAAGAAGCGAAGGGCGGCGTTACACGCCCGTTCGGTCGAACGGGGTGATCACGGGGCCCGACGGGCCGCCGGGATCTCTCCCGTACGGCGGAGGGATTACGATCGTGACTTTCGTACCGTGCCCAGGCGCCGATTCGAACTGAAGAGTTCCGTCCAGTTTCTGGATCGCAGCATTGGCGAGCGGGACGCCGATCCCCCACCCTCCGGGCCGGAACGTTCGAAACGCTTCGCCGAGCCCATCGAGGATCTCCTTCGACATCCCGTCGCCCGAGTCCTGGATTGTCCAGACATGCCCGCCAGCCGAGTCGACAGCGGTATCGACGACGACGGTCCGTCCTTTCGGCGTCGCCTCGAGAGCGTTGGCAATGAGATTGAGCAACCCCTCCCGTAGCTCCCTCTCGACCGCGAGGAGACGACCGCCGCGGGACCGAACGAGCAGAGATACCTGGGCTGCGTCGGCGCGGTCCCGTAGAGCGTCGAAGACGTCGGCGAAGAGACGGTCTATCTCGATGTCGCGCACCCCCCCACTGTCCTCACCGCCGCCTTTGACGTCTTCCCGCACGGCCTCGGACAGGCGAGCGGCCGCGGCCCGCAGTCGCTCGATGCGCCTGACGCTCTCTGGAGAGAGCTCCGGCGCGACGAGCGAGGCCACCGCGAGAATGGTCGAAAGGCAGTTTCGCTGTGCGTGAGCTCGGGCTGCCTGAGCCGAGACCGGCGCCGCTTGCGGCATCGCCGCCATGGCGCTCACGACCGACCCTCACTCTTCGACGGGGAGGCACTCGGCTTCGTACTTTGCCTGGTGATCCGTAGGTTGCTCATAGTCATCACGGGTCTCCTCGCTGGAGCCGCACGTTGCGGCACAACAAGGGTCGAAGCACCGTGCGTGCCCGCAACGAATCCGGGGCAAAGTAGGGCCGAACGCGAACGCATACGCGTGCCCATGAATACCGAAATCTCGCGGCGCACCGGCGGGTCAGTGAAGAGGTGGCGGAGTCTCGAGCTGTAAAACGCCTTGCTTTCGCCGCCCAGCTCGACACGGCCGTTTCATCGGTCACCCGCTTGGCTCGCACGAGGTGCCGTGTCCGCTCACCCGTCGGTGAAATCGATCTGCACGTGCGTGCCATCGCAGTACGGCTTGTTCTTGGAGTGGCCGCAGCGGCAGAGCGCAGTCTTCGTCACGCGGTTCACGGTGTGGCCCGTGCCGCTGACGATCTCCAGGTTGCCGTGCACCATGAGCGGCCCGTCCTTTGCGGGCACGACTTTGAGCTTGCCGCTGCGGCCGGCGAGGGGCTTCGAGTCGGCCGTCGCCGGCTCGCCAGTGGCGAGGAACCCGGTGACATGGCTCGCGTCGCAGAAGGGTTTCGACTTCGACTTGCCGCATCGGCACAAAGTGGCCCGGAACCTCGGTGCCTCTCCCTCGATCTCGAGATCGGCGTGGAACGCGATGGGGCCGTCTTGCCGGATGCGGGCGACGTTCACCATCGGCGGCCCCTCCTCTTTGCCACCGTCGAGACGCTCGTAGGTGATGGCACCGGACGGACAGCTTTGGGCGAGCGCGGCGATTTCTTCCGATGTCGCCTGGTCGGGATGAATCCATTCGCCCTCGACGTCGGGCACGAACACGTCCGGACGCGACAGCACGCACTGACGCGAGTGGATGCACCTTCGCCCCTCGAACACGACGACGAGACTCTTGCCTCTGACCTTTTCGATTCCGCTCATGGACGAAGCTCTCGCGCCGTGGCGATCCCGCAGGCGTCCCGCGCGTCGGCCATCACCTCTCGCGCCACGGAGCGTGCGCGCCTCGCCCCGTGGGCGAGCACGCCCTCGACGAACGCTTCGTCTGCTGCGATCGCGCGCCTCTTCTCGCGGACGGGCCCGAATGCCTCGTTGTAGGCCTCGTGCAACCGCTTCTTCAGCTCGCCGTAGCCCACCCCGCCCCTCGCGTACACCGGCTCGAACTCGGCCGCCTTCGCCGGCGCGAGCAACCGATAGAGCGTCATCAACGTGTCGTTCGGATCCTTCGGATCATCGACGCCCTTGCTGTCGGTCTTGATCGACGCAAAGTACGACTTCCAGGCCTGCTTGTCGGTCATGTCGTCGGGCAAGAAGATCGGGATCGTGTTCTCGTAGCTCTTGCTCATCTTCTCGCCGTCGATCCCGGGGACCTTGGCCCCGGTGGAGAAGCGCCACTCGGGCCGCACGAATACGTCGCGCGCGAACGCGGCGTTGAAGCTCGCGGCCATGTCTTGCGCCATTTCGACGTGCTGCTGCTGGTCTTTTCCGACGGGCACGATCGTGCTCCGACAGATGAGGATGTCGGCCGCCATGAGCACGGGGTAGTTGAAGAGCCCCATCGAAGCCTCGAGCCCTTTGGCGATCTTGTCTTTGTAGCTCGTGGCGCGCTCGAGCAGCCCTTTGCCGACCACGCACGAGAGGAGCCACATGAGCTCCGTCACTTCGGGGACGTCGCTCTGACGATAAAAGGTCGCCTTCTCCGGATCGAGTCCGAGCGCGAGGTAGTCGACCGCGACGTCGCGCGTGAGCGCGCGGAGGCGCGCAGCGTCGTGCAGGCTGGTGAGCGAGTGGTAGTTCGCGATGAAGTAGAAGGCGCGATCGGCGCCTCCCGCCGTCTCCTGGAGCTCGACGTACTGCTGGATCGCACCGAAGTAGTTGCCGAGGTGCAGCGTGCCGCTCGGCTGAATTCCGGACAAGATGCGCATGGAAGGAGTGCCCCCGAACCTAGCACGCGGCCCTCGGGGCGGGCGGGCGCGGCGGGGCCCTCATCGTCCCCTCGCGTCGTCGCCGCGCAGCACCATGCAGGTGCTGTAGACCCGCGCCACCAGGCTCCCGCTGTCGTCCGTCACGTCGCATTCGAGCAAGCCGAGGGACCGCGTGCGCTTGACGGGCACCGCGGTCGCGCGCAGCCGCGCCTTCCACACGGGCTTGAGAAACTTCACGGTGAGATCCAGAGAGGTGAACGACTCGTCGTCTTCGAGGGTGGACGCCATGGCCATGCCGAGCGCGGCATCGGCCAGGTCGCACAGGATGCCGCCGTGGAGCGTCCCCATGGGGTTGGCGTGCTGGGGCCCCGCGCTCAGCTCGACGACGGCGTGACCCAGGTCCACCGCGATGAGCTCGAACCCGACGAGCTTCGCGATCGGCGGAGGCTCGACCTCGCCTCGGAGGAGGGCCCTCAACTGATCGAGGTGCTTCGTCGTCTTCGGGCCCTTCAGCTGTCGCGTCTTGCTCATGACCGTCCTTCCTTCGCGGCTCCGACGGCGAGGGTTCGCCCCGCGGCTTGCCAACGTATGATGTTCATCATATGATGAAGGTAATCTCGCCCGTCAAGTGGGCCTACGGAACTCGCGCCATCATGAACGCCAAGGCCGAACAGAGGGTGAAGTCGCACGAGACGATCCTCGAATCGGCCGCGCGCCTCATACGCAAGCGGGGGATCTCCGGCGCACGGGTCGCAGACGTCATGAAGGGGGCCGGCCTGACGGTGGGCGGGTTCTATGCGCATTTCGGGTCGAAGGAGGGCCTCGTCGACGAAGCGCTTCGCCGCACCGGCGACGAGCTTCGAGCGCGCCTCTTCTCGCGCCTCGACGAGAAGCCCGAGGCGGATCGCGCCGAGGTCGTGCTCAAGAGGTACCTCTCGGCGGCCCACCGCGACGCGCAGACCTTGGGCTGCCCGCTGCCCGCCGTCGTCGGCGAGATCGGCACGACGGCGGGCGAGCACCGAGCGGTGCTGGCGGAGCAAGTCGAGGCGCTGGGCGCGAGCCTGGCCGACTATCTCCCGAAGGGAAACGGAACGCCTCGTCGCACCCTCGCGCTGGGGCTGGTCGCGTTGATGTACGGCGGACTGAGCCTCGCTCGCGCGCTCCGGGGAACAGAGCTGTCGGATGAAGTCATTCGCGCATGTCGAACGCTCGGCGCTGCGGCGGCACGGGGCATGGCGAAGACGTGAAAACGTAACCAGGCGAGGGGCCATGGGCGCCTCGCGGCGAATGCCCAACGGATGCCCAAAGCGGGCCCTTTCCCTGTGAGCTATCTGTCGCTTCCTAATGGGAGCGAATCGAAGCGTGCAGGTGCTGTTTCTGTCGTGTTTCGGGGCGCTGCTCCTCGTCCCAGTCGGGGCCTGCTCGTCGTCGGCGTCCGGCGATGCGACGGCGGACGCGGGAGAGGCTGGCGCGGCCGAGGAGCTCGACATCGACGAGGGGACGTTCACGGTGCCGGCGGGCCAAGAGGTCGTGTACTGCGTTCGCATTCCGATGCCCGCGGCGTTCCAGGGGCGCGAGCTCGCGCTCACGAGCTGGACGTCGACCGTCTCGCCGCTCACCCACCACTACTTCATGTTCTACGACACGGCCTCGACGAGCGGGACGGCGCCCGTCCCCTGCGAGGGCGACAGCCCGCTCGTGCCCGCGAGCAGCGCAGGTTTGAATCTCTTCAGCATGGGGCAGATCCTGCTGGTCGCCGGCGTGGGGGCAGACTCGTTCGCCGGCAACCCGGACTACGGAATGGTCCTTCAGACCAACGGGTCGTTCGTCACCAACCACCACGTCATCAACGCGTCGTCGGAGGAGGTGACCGAGACCGCTCACTTCAAGATGATGGTCAAGAGCGCGAGCGACGTGCTCTACCCAACGCGCGCGCTCAGCTGCCAGACGACCGATATCTCCCTGCCCCCGAACCAGCCGACGGACGTCACCGCGACGTGCATCGCCCCCTTCGATCTCGACATCGTGACGATGTCCTCGCACGCCCACCAGGACCTGAAGTCGTTTGACCAGTATCTATACGACGGCCAGACGACGCAGCCGGACGCCCTCTACACGAGCACGGTGTGGAACACGCCCGTTGTCTTGCAGCTCCCCACGCCGCTGTCGCTCAAGGCCGGTCAGGGCATCACTTTCACGTGCCATTACGTGAACGCGACAGACTCCACGATCGGATTCGGCCTGTCGGCGTCGACGGAGATGTGCGCCGCGATGAACCAGTATGCGTACCCCACCGGCATGACGCACCAGATTCCGCCGATGCTCGGCACCACGATCGTCTCGAATGGCACCCCGGAGACGGCGTCGAACACCGCCAACTCGCTAATACCCCTGTTCTGAGCGAGGCTCCTGCTCTACTTCCCTCGCCCCGGGCCCGGGCGAACCACCCACTCGAACGAGCCCGCGCGCTCGATCTCCGATGCGAAGTCCTGCAGCCGCGCGAGCGCGCTCAAACGCGGAATGACCAGCACCTCGTCGGCGTCGAGTGCGATGGGCAGCTCCCATTGCGCGCGCGCGGCGCCGAGTGCCTCGAGCCAAGGCCGCTGTGGCGCATCCGAGGCGAGGTCTGCGAGCGCCCTGCGGGCCTGCTGACGGAGTGAATCGAGCTCCGTCTCGTCGAGGGTACCCCGCGTGGCGCCGAAGACCATCGCGAGGGTGCTCGAGGGCCGCGGCTGCGCCTCTCGTAGGGCGCGGAGCAGCGAAGAGCGCGAGTTCGCGGCGACGCGGAGCGCCGCGGCGTTGGCCAAGGCCCACGCGAGTCCGCGCCCACGCCGGGCGATCGCGTCCGCGGGCTCGTCAGCCGGCACGAAGAGCGGCACACACCGGGAGACCGCCGCGTCGCACACGGGCCCGAGCTTCACCGAGATCCCCGGAGCCGCCCACGGGGAGCCGAGGACGTTCGCGGCCGCAGTGAGCGCGGGAAGGTCCGGCAGCGCGTGGCGCAACGAGTCGGGCGCCGTGGCATCGTCCGCAAGATCGAACAGCTCGGGCGCAGCCCGGCGCAGTCCCGTATCGGTCGATTCGATGAGGTGCTCGCGCAGGCGCGGAAGCTCCACGGGCGGCAGGCCGCCCAGCGCCAACGAGATGGACTCTGGAGCCATGGCGCCCCGTATTCGGCTCACCCCCTCCCGCTGCGCGATGGAGAGGAACGGACCCCGGCGCTCCGCCTCCTTGGGGCGCGTCGAGCAGGCGGCCAGTCCGAGCAGACTCCCGAGCCCCAGCCCACAGGCCCACGCCGCAGCGCCGAGGCGACGACTCACTGCCGGGTGGCGGAGTACTCGGCCCAACCCTGCGCCACGCCGCTCACGGTGTTGGCCCCGTCGTAGGTGAACGCGATGCCTGGCAGCGGCGAGCCGGTGAGCTCACCGTTCGTCGGTCCACCCGGACAGGTCGTGATCGTGTTCCCGGCGAAGTCGAGCTCACACGGATACGTACCACCGCTCATCCACGTATTTTGCCACGTGCCGCCGAAGTCGCCCAAGCTCGACGCGGCCGACGTCATCTTTTTCGTGGTGAAGCTGAAGTCGAAGCCGTCCGACGTGACCATCTGGCAAGCGCCGTCGATCTCGGTCGCGCTCACCGTGAGCGTGCAAGCCATGACGGTGGTCTCGCCCGCCGGCACGATCTGCATCGTCCAGGAGCCGCCCAGGTCGAAAGGCAGGATCCCGGCGTTGAAGGAGGCGGCCGTCTGTGTCGCCGTGAGCGTGACGTCGTTGTCCGGGTTGCCGACTTCCTGCTCGTCGATGAAGGCCAGCGCGTTGCCGGTGCGGGTGGCGGTGAGAGAGAAGTCCGGAGACGTGACGACGAGCGAGTCCTGGCCAATGGTCACCGTCGTGGTGACTGCGCCGCTGCTGCCGATCGGCGTCGTGGTGAGATCCCACGACCCGGTCAGACTGCGGGCGGCGCCCCCCGTCGTGCTGCCGACCGAGGTTCCCCCATCCTCTCCCGCGCCAATAGCGCCGCCCATACTCCCGGGACTCGTACCGCCGGAGCATCCGACCGAGAGCAACCCGCAAAGCCCGCCCGCCCACAGCGCTCGCGCCATCGTTACACGATCCACCTTTTTCGTCCGCCCGTCGACACACTCTTTTGTCGCGCGGCTCGAGACTTGCTCGTAGGCGCGGCGGGTGACCCATGCTGAGAAGTCTGAGCGAGCTGGAGCGGTACACGATCAGGGCCACCGACGGGGACGTTGGAAGCACCGTCAATTTCCTCTTCGACGACGAACGGTGGGCGATTCGGTATCTCGTGGTGGAGACGGGCGCCTTCTTCCAAGAGCGCCGCGTATTGATTTCGCCAATCTCTTTCGGGCAAATCGAGTCACCCGCCTTCTTGTTTCATCTCGCGCTCACCATCGACAAGATCAGGAAGAGCCCCGGCGTCGCCTCGGACGAGCCCGTGTCCCGCCAGCGCGAACGAGAGTACAACCGCCACTACGGCTACGGGGACTACTGGGGCGGGGGTGTCTGGGGAGCGGGTTACACCCCAGGGTTGCTCGAATCGACGGGCCAGGCCAATGTGCCCGAGCTTCCTGCCGAGGACTCGGGGGACGCTCACCTGCGCAGCGTCGCAGACGTGCGTGGGTACAGCATCGAGGGAAACGACGCCGGGATCGGATTCGTCACGGACTTCCTCGTCGACGACGAGACTTGGGAGGTGCGCTATCTCGTCGTGGATACCAGCCACTGGTGGTGGGGAAAGACGGTGCTCGTCGCGCCCAACTGGGCGACGCAGATCAGCTGGGACGAGCGTAAAGTCTTCGTGACTCTCTCCCGCGAGGCGATTAAAAATAGTCCAGTGTGGGATGGATCCGCGGCCGTCCGCCGGGAGTACGAAGTGCGGCTCCACGATTACCATCGGCGCCCTGGGTACTGGGTCGACCGGGACCTTCCGGTCGGGGTACCGCGCTTGCAGCATCGCTTCCGCAGTCGCTCGGCGTGAACCAACTCGTCCCCGTCACGCGAACCTTCGAAGACAGGACCACCAGCAATGAGCGATCACAAGCCTCATCAAGGCCAGCTTCACACCCACGGACCGGGCTGCGGCCATGCAACCATTGGTCACCGCGGGCACCAGGATTACGTTCGGGATGGTCGCCTCGAGCATGTTCGCGGCAAAGTGGTCGAGTCTCATTCACTCGACATCAACAACACCAACCCGGCGCTCTGTACACCCACGCACACCTGCGGCGGCCATACCGCTGACCACAAGCACGGGCCGGGTTGTGAGCATGCGGCCGTTCCGCACGGCGACCACACCGATTATGTCGTCGACGGCCACTTGCACCACCCGTGCGACAATCACTGCGACGACCACGGCCCGGTGCTCCTTCAGCCGGCGCTTCACGTCCTGCATTCGTGAGGGAACCGCCTTCGGCTGCCCTCGACGCGACCCGCAACGTCGCGAGCCTCCTGCGGGAGGCGGCGCGACGCTGGGGCGCGGACGGTTGCGACCGCATGGGGGCCGCGCTGTCCTGCTACGGGCTGTTCTCTCTCTTCCCCCTCGCGTTGCTTTCGGTCACGAGCGTCGGCTGGCTTCTCGGCGACGACCCGGGCCGGCGTGAAGCGATCCTCGCGCTCTTCGATACGACGGGCACGCCCGCGCTTCGCTCTCTCCTCGACGACACTCTCGTCAACATGCAGTCGCGCCACACGAGCGGCCTCGGGACCGTCGTGGGCCTCGCCACGCTGCTTTTCGGGGCGAGCAGCGCCTTCTCGGAGCTAGACGACGCCCTCAACGCGATCTGGAAGGTCCCACCGACACCATGGTCGGGCGTCCGCGCGTACGTCTTCGCCCAGGCGAAGGGCAAGGCGGTCGCCTTCGCGCTCGCACTTGCCATGGCGCTCGTGCTGCTGGTTTCCCTCGCGGCGAGCACGGCGCTCGCGGCGCTGGGCACCGCCGTGAACGGGGTTCTGCCCGTCGCGCCGTTCTGGCGATCCGCGGAGTTCGTCGTGTCGCTCGCCCTCTCGACGCTCGTGCTCGCGTCGCTCTTCCGATTCGTGCCGCGGGCGCGCGTGGCGTGGCGAGACGTGCTGTGGAGCGCACTCGCGACGGCCGTCCTCAGCTCCGTCCTGAAGAAGCTCCTCGCTTACTACCTGGTCCACGTGGCGAGCTACGCCGCTTACGGAGTAGTGGGCGCGATGCTCGGCCTGCTCCTCTGGATCTACGCCACGAGCCTGCTTCTCTACTACGGAGCGCAGGTCACGCGGGTTTACGCGGAGCGGTACGGCAGCCTTGCAGGTCCGGCGCCAACGTGAGTACGTCGACCGCAGTAGCGTCGACCTCGGGCTCCGCGGCCGGCAGGGCCATTCCGTGCTCGGCGACGTCCAGGCTCCGTCCGCGCATCTGCGCCTCGTAGTCCTGCTTGTAGAAAGCGCGTGTGTCCATGGGGCCTCGGTGGCTTGGCCGTCATGGCAATCCAGGATCGCTCGCGAGCGGATGCTCGTCGACGTAGCGATATGCCCGGTCGTAAACTTGGAGGTTATCGTGAACCGTGTCCGAGCTGAGGGTGATGGTAAAATTGCCCTCTTCGGCCTTCATGGTGATGCTCACCCATCGATCCGGCAAGGAGTAGGGTTCGTTCGGAGCGCCTTCAATCTGGCCGAGAAGGGTCCGCGCCCCGTGGCACTGAAGCGCGCGCACGAGCTCCTCTGCACTGACGCCCTTGGGCGGGCTCACAATCATCTTGGCCCCACTGACGCGTTCCTCGGCGTTGACGCCTCCCGTCATGATGTGCGCGTACAACGGCTCGACGTGGAGAACCTTCAGCGAGCGAACCAGCTCGTCCTGAGAGGCGCCGCTTGCATTGCATTGGAGGCGCTCGACGCCCGCCGCACGGACTGCGGGTAGAGGACCCGATGTGCAGGCGGTAGCTGCAATCATCGATATTGCAACGAGACTCTCCCGGATAGGGCTGCGCATGGTCTTTTCTTTCGTCACGAACGCTTGGTTGCCCAGCAACTTTCGTGACAACACCATGCGGAGCGTCGATGCCCACGGACGTCGCGCGCGTCGGTTCGAACGCGATACCGCCCCAGCGACGCATTGTGCGAATGCGAATCGCGTATTGCCGCGCGAAAGGGACCCTAACGACGGGCGGGCTCCCGCATCCGCGATCTCCCCGGCAAAGGGGGGCGCCTTTGCGGATGGGTCTCCTTCGGCGTCAGGTTCGCAGCGGCGCGAGGGCCCGGAGCCGCGGCTCACGAAGATAGAGCCCCACCCACACCAGAACGCCCAGGACGACCGGAATGACGAACGCGTCGCTCACGCGAACGTGCGTAGCGACGGCGCCGCCGAGGTACGCCGTCATCAGCACGGCACCGAGGAACGTCGTCCGGGGCACGGCGTACACGAGCACGCACGCCAGCTCGAGGATTCCGATCCCGAGGAGCGAGTCCTCCGAGTAGCCGAACTTGTGCACGAACATGTCGACGACCTTCGGGCTGTGCGACAGCTTCATCGCCCCGCTCATGATCATCGCCAGCGCCGGCAGCGCACCGACGATGCGCCCGGCCCACGACGCGCCGCTCTTCGGCGAAGAGCTCGCGTTCACCGAGGCGACGGCGCTCACGCCTGAGCTCCGGCGACACCGGCTGTCGCGCTCGCTGCAGCGGTGGCCTCGAGTTCGATCGTGATGGCGACCTCTTCCCCAAGCGCGAGGCCTCCCTGATCGAGGACTTGATTGAAGTTCACGCCGAAGTCCTTCCGGTTGATCTTGGCGGTGGCCGTGAACCCGGCGCGCCGCTTGCCCCACGGGTCCTTGGCGATGACGCCTCCGCGCTCCACGTCGAGCACGACCTCGCGCGTTGTGCCGCGAATCGTGAGGTCACCCGTGACAGCCAGGTGCTCTTTCCCCTTCTCCTCGACGCGCTTGCTCTTGAAGACGATGCGCGGGTGCTTGTCCACTTCGAAGAAGTCGCCCGAGCGAAGGTGCGCGTCCCTCTGCGCCTCGTGCGTGTCGACGCTCGTCACGTCGATCTCGACGTCGACGCGCGAGCGCGTCAAGTCTTGCTCGTCGATCTGCAGGTCGCCGGTCCACTTGGTGAACCTGCCGCGGACCTTGCTGACCAGCAAGTGCCGGACGGTGAAGTCGACGCTGGAGTGCGCGTGATCAATATCCCATTTTACCAGTGCCATGTGTGTTGTCCTTTGATGTCATACATCGACATGTTTGAATGTATCGATGCTGCGACGTCGATGCCGTTGCGCCATCCAAGCTGGCGCGGCTAGCGCCCGCGTTTCTTGACGGGGGGGGAGCCGAGGCGCGTCGGGAGGATGGCCACGATAGTCGCCACGAGCGCGCGGTCTACGGACGTGAAGTGATGCTTGCCCTCGGTCCGCTGGACGAGCAGGCCCGCATCCATGAGGATCTTCAGGTGGTGGGAGATCGTCGGCTGCGACACGTCGAACCGTTCGGCCACGGCACCGCACGACAGCTCTCCGGCGGCCGCGATCTCCTGCACCATCCGAAACCGCGTCGGGTCGGCGAGCGCCCTCAGCGCCCGGATCAGCTGCGGGTCGCTGATGTCGCCAAGGCGCGCCTCACCCATGGACGCATAGATATGCATCGATGGGAGCGACGTCAAGGCGAGAGACCGCGTGCGGCGAATCATCGGCTCCTCAATCGAGCTGGCCTGCCGTTCCTCCTGCTGTAGGATGCAAGGTTGCCGCCGTTGTCTCGGAGGCAGGAGGGTGCGGCTATGCGAAAGGCTCTCCCCCGGTTCGCGCTCGTGGCTGCCGGAGTGTCGCTCTTCGTCGCTTCGCGCGCGCAAGCGCAGAGCGTTGCGGTGGACACGGCCACGCGCTTCCAGACGATCGACGGCTTCGGCACGTGCCTGAGCGGGTCGGAGTCGACCGAGTCCTGGTGGCAGAACCTCTACTTCGACGATCTCGAG
>Ga0302325_10013720_pt1 | contig 17274 bp, 11 predicted proteins | sample Palsa_T0_2_FD_201948 | JGI IMG/M metagenome (GOLD analysis project Ga0302325, IMG submission 201948) | Peat permafrost microbial communities from Stordalen Mire near Abisko, Sweden - Palsa_T0_2 | ecosystem: Environmental > Terrestrial > Soil > Palsa > Peat permafrost | place: Sweden: Abisko... | reverse complement strand
ACCAAAACTTACGCCGGATCGGGGCGTCGGTTTCCTCTGTGATCCTCTGTGCCCTCTGTGGTTAAAGTCCTTGACTTCTTCGTCGAACACCAAAACTTACGCCGGATCGGGGCGTCGGTTTCCTCTGTGATCCTCTGTGCCCTCTGTGGTTAAAGTCCTTGACTTCTTCGTCGAACACCAAAACTTACGCCGGATCGGGGCGTCGGTTTCCTCTGTGATCCTCTGTGCCCTCTGTGGTTAAAGTCCTTGACTTCTTCGTCGAACACCAAAACTTACGCCGGATCGGGGCGTCGGTTTCCTCTGTGATCCTCTGTGCCCTCTGTGGTTAAAGTCCTTGACTTCTTCGTCGAACACCAAAACTTACGCCGGATCGGGGCGTCGGTTTCCTCTGCGATCCTCTGTGCCCTCTGTGGTTAAAGTCCTTGACTTCTTCGTCGAGCACCAAAACTTACGCCGGATCGGGGCGCAACATAACGATCACCATTTTCGACGCACTACACTAGCTCTCAATAATCACAGACTTGATCCTCTTGCCAACCCTAACGACTAGCCTGGTGGGCATGCCGTAAAAAGTAATTGGAAGGCGGGGAGCCGTGTAAACCTGTCCTCGCAAAGACCTCGGTTGCAGCAGTTCCACGGAAGAAGCCTTAAGCTTTCTCCCGGCATCAGTGGTCGAGTCTGCAAGCCCGCTGATAACCAGCAGTCGATCAAGTCGTACCACGAGATAGGCGTCGGAGCCCGGGTCTGGCGCATCAGGAGTTCGAATTTTTCCGTACGGTATTCTGACTTCGTCGATGTCCATCGGCAGATCTTCTGCCACAAGTTCACGATGCCGCAGCCTCGCCCAGTCCTCGGCGGCTTTTGTCACTGATTCTGCAGAATGAAAATCCGTCACGATTCTACGCGCCAGGTCTTTCTTGGCTTGCATGGGATGCGTCCCACTCTTCATCTTCTCGATTTCCGGGAGTTGTACATCCGTCAACAGCTCGTAATACCGCCACATCATCGCATCCGAAATGCTCATCACCTTGCCGTACATTTCCAGCGGAGCTTCGTGGATGCCGATGGCATTGCCCAGCGACTTCGACATTTTCTGCACGCCGTCGAGACCTTCGAGAATCGGGGTGGTCAGCACCACTTGCGACTCTTGTCCATAGGACCGCTGCAGCTCGCGGCCGACCAGCAGATTAAATTTCTGGTCGGTGCCGCCCAGTTCGACATCGGCTTCAAGGGCGACCGAGTCGTATCCCTGCACCAGCGGATACAGCAGCTCATGCACCGAGATCGGTTTCTCTTCGTGAAAACGTTTGTGAAAGTCCTCCCGCTCCAGCAACTGCGAGACCGTGTATTTCGCGGCCAGGCGCACAAACTCATCCGTACTCATGGCGCCGAACCAGCGGCGGTTGAAATCGACCACCGTTTTTTCCGGATCGAGAATCTTGAATACCTGCGCCTTGTAAGTTTCGGCGTTCGCTTCAATCTGCTCGCGGGTAAGCGGCGGACGCGTCGCCGAACGGCCCGTGGGATCGCCGATCATGCCGGTGAAATCGCCGATTAGAAAGATTGCGGTGTGACCGAGATCCTGAAAGTGTTTCAGCTTGCGCAGCACGACCGTGTGGCCCAGGTGCAGATCGGGAGCGGTTGGGTCCATGCCAAGCTTTACGCGCAGCGGCTTGCCTGAGGCGCGCGACTTCTCCAGCTTCGCGCGCAAATCGGCCTCGCGAATAATTTCCGCCGAGCCCTTCTTCAAGTACGTCAGTTGTTCGTCAACCGGAGCAAAGTTAGCCATGAGAAATGCCATTATAAGGAATGCAGAAGTCAGAAGTCAGAATGCAGAATGAAAAGTCAAAATCCAGAATGCAGAATGAAGGTCAAAATCCAAAAGTCAGAATCCAGACGTCGGAATCCAGAATTCAGAGGTCAGAGTACAAAATTGGGAATTCGGAACAGGAAAATTTGTTTAATGTGACATCCGTCACAGATTCTTCACCGCAAAGCGCTTGACCATCATCTCTATGCATCAGCGCGATAGCGATTTGAGACTACGGACGAAACAGTTTGCCCTCGCCATCATTCGATTGTGTCGCTCGCTTCCACGCTCCGAGGAGGCCCGCATACTGGGCAAGCAACTCCTGCGGTCGGGAACGTCTGTCGGGGCCAACTATCGGGCGGCATGCCGTGCGCGCTCGAAGGCGGAATTCGTCGCCAAACTTGGCATCGTGCTGGAAGAATCCGATGAGGCCGTGTTTTGGCTCGAATTACTGGAAGAGGCTCGCGTCGGTAGTCTGGAGAGAGTGCGGCAGTTGGCAAAAGAGGCAAATGAACTCACAGCGATTTTTGTGGCTTCACTACGCACCGCGAAAGGGATCGCCTCGTAAGATGCGCCGAAGTCAGAAGTAAGAAGTCAGAAGGCAGGGCAGAATTATGAAGGCAGAATGTGGTAGCGGAAAAGATTTTACTTCTGCACTCTGCCTTCTGCCTTCTGACTTCTTATTTCTGCCTTAAGCGCAGGCGCCGGCCAGCGATTTCTAACTTCCCGTCCAGCACGACGTTGATCGCCTCAGTATACGCGACATGCTCCTGCTCCAGAATCCTCGCCGCCAGCGAATGTTCATCATCCGTTTCCAGCACCGGCACCGTCTTCTGCACAATAATCGCCCCGTGATCCAGTTCTTCATCGACAAAATGCACCGTGCATCCGGAGACCTTCACGCCGTAGGCAAAAGCCTGCTCCTGGGCTTCTAGCCCGGGGAATGCGGGCAGCAGCGAGGGATGAATATTCAGAATTTTCTGCGGAAACTGCTGCACGAACCAGGGCGAGAGCAGGCGCATGTATCCGGCCAGGCAGACCACGTCTACTTTATCTTGTTTGAGCGCCGCGACTACTTCGCGGTCGTGCTCTTCCCGGAGCCTGCCCTTGGAGGGAATCAGCAACGCTTGCAGCCCGCGCGCGCGCGCGGTGGCAAGTCCGGGGGCATCGGCTTTGTTGGAGATGACCACGCCGATGCGGGCGTCGGGAATGCGGCCTGCGTCAATGCTGTCGGCGATGGCGACGAAATTCGATCCGCGCCCGGAAAAAAGAATGCCCAGAGTTTTCATGGGAGCTCATTTTTGGAAAGCAGCAACATGATAATTGACGACGACAGACAGGACGAGGAGGCGAGCTAGTTGTAGATCACTTTGCGCTCGCCTTTGACGATTCTGCCGATGGTGTAGGCCTTCTCGCCGACGCGCTCCAGGACGGTTTGCACCTTCTTGAATTTCGCGGACGGAATCACCAGCAGCATGCCCAGGCCCATGTTGAAGGTGCGCATCATTTCGTCGTCGGGTACATTTCCCAGGCTGCGCAGGTGTTCGAAAATCGGCAGCACAGGCCAGGTTCCCAACTCAATGGCTGCGGCTGTGCCGCGGGGCAGCACGCGCGGCAGATTCTCCGTGATCCCTCCGCCGGTGATGTGCGCCAGCGCGGCCACGCATTGCGCGTCGATCAACTTCTTCACCACGGGCCAATAGCTGCGGTGCGTGCGCATCAGCTCGTTGCCGACTTTATTCTTGACCTCATTCACATAGGTGTCGGGCGAATACTGCGCCACTTCAAACAGCAGCTTGCGCGCCAGCGAATAGCCGTTGGTGTGCAGGCCGTTCGACGCGAGGCCCAGAATAATGTCCCCGATCTGGACGTCTTTGCCGGTAATGATTTTCTCGCGCTCGACCACTCCCACGATGAAGCCGGCCAGATCGTATTCGCCATCGGGATAGAATCCCGGCATCTCGGCGGTTTCGCCGCCGATCAGCGCGCAGCCGTTCTGCTTGCAGGCATCGGCAATGCCCTCCACCACGCTCTCGGCAATGGCAGGATCGAGCTGCCCTGTCGCCAGATAGTCCATAAAAAACATGGGCGCGGCGCCCTGCACGGCGATGTCGTTGACGCAGTGGTTTACCAGGTCTGCGCCCACGGTGGAATGCAGGTTCATCTCGAAGGCGATCTTCAGCTTGGTGCCTACGCCGTCGACGCTCGAGACCAGGATGGGATCGGCGTATTTGGCCTTGTCCACGGCGAACAGGCCGCCGAATCCGCCGATCTCGCTGAGCACGCCGCGGGTAAAGGTCTTATGGGCCAGATACTTGATACGCTGCTTGGTCTTGTTGGCACGGCTGATATCCACGCCGGCGTCGGCGTAAGTGATCGGCTTCGGAGTTGGCGTGGCAGTCTTAGGCACAGCCGGTCGTGATTCCGTTTCTTAGGGTGGGATTCGCGCGCCGCAGCGATCTGAAGCTGCTCATTGTAGCACGGTTGAAGATGGCGCGATCTCTAGGTAGTGTCCTAATTCGTCATTCCGAACCGGGCCGAAGGCGCGGTGAGAAACCTGCTTCTTGACGGCGTATGACTGTCGAAGTCAAAGTTAGGACACTACCGATTTCTAGTGCTCGTTCTTTACGCCACGGAAGGGTCTAAGAACTTCGCAGCGACCGTTGCCAGAAAAGTATGAATGCGAAGAGCAGGACGATCAGCATCGCCCTTCCTCCGCGGTAATGGGATCGCTCCGCCAGGTAAAACGCCAAAAGTGCCAACGCCCAAAAGACCAGCGAAAAGAGCGGAATTTGTTTCTTGATAGCCATGCTTGTAAAACGCCAGGGGAGGACCGAAAACCTGCCCCTCCTCATTAAGGATACACCACAAACTCATCCGCGGGCGCGCACGCCCGTTCGCCACCGCGGCTTCATTTAGTGGGCGATGTAGTCCGAGAAGTAGTAGGCCAGAATTCCGAACAGTGCCAGGCCGGAAATACCGTAGGCGGTGAGAACCCATGCGCCGCGGCCTTCTTTACGCCGCAGGGCTGTGGAACTGAGGTTGGAGGGAGACGACTCTTCGGACGGCAAGACACTGGCACGATCTTCCATACAAGAACCCCCGAACGGAAGGATCGTGGCGCATTGAACGATAATGCGTCACGCCCGTCTCAGCATGGAGACAGGACTATCTGGCAGCGATTCTACCCCTCAACCGGGGGAAAACGAAGGAAAATGTGAGTGAAATCACATTTTCGTAAAGGCATGATTACTCGTGGGATGGCCGGAGAACATCTGGGGACAGCCGCCACCGGCTGTCCCGGAGGCCGCAGTTGTATCGCGCCACCGGCTGCCGGTAGTGCTGTTTTTCCTCCGTGTGCCTCCGTGTCCTCCGTGGTTTCAAGCTCTTAAACCATCAAACTGCACCACTACCGGCCGTTTCCTTGCATTTCCACGCCTTTGGTGTGCATGGGATAATGGTTCGGAGCGTTCTTCTACTATCTATGCGCAATCTGTGCCTTTTCGTTTTCGGCGGTTTCGTTCTTACTCTGCTGCTGGCTGCTGGCGCGGCCGCGCAACAGTCCGGTTCTGCTCCGGCTAAAACGCCTGCGGCGGCTGCTGCCCAGGCCGCTACCGACTCCAAGCCGGAGAAAAAGCCTGACGCCAAGTCTCACGACTATTCTCAGGAGTCGTTTGTCATCGAGCAGATGCATTCGACCTATCGCTTCGAAACCGACGGCACCGGACGCAAAGAAACTGTCGCGCGAATCCGGGTGCAGAGCGAAGCCGGCGTGCAGCAGTGGGGGCAACTGCAGGAAGGCTACAACTCGGCCAACGAGCGCGTCGACATCGGATACGTGCGCGTGCTCAAAGCCGACGGCACCGTCGTCAAGGCCGGCGAGGACGCAGTGCAGGACTTGAGCGCCCCGGTCGAACACGAGGCGCCGGTCTACACCGATTACCGCCAGAAGCACATCACCGTGCCCGGCCTGCGTCCGGGTGAAGTTCTGGAATACGACTTGGTCACGGTCACGCACACTGCGCTGGCTGCCGGTCAATTCTGGACGGAATATGAATTCGACAACTCGAACATCAATCTCGATGAAACGCTCGACGTCGATGTTCCTGCCGGACGAACCCTGAAGCTCAAGTGCAAGCCGGGAAAAGATCCCACCGTCACTGAGGCCAACGGCCGCCGCGTTTACCACTGGGCCAGTTCGCATCTGGAGCGCGAAGATGAGGACAAGTCCAAGGACGAAAAAAAGAAAAGGAAGCGGCACCACGCCAACGACGACCGTCCTGACGTTCAACTCACCACGTTCGAAAGCTGGGAGCAGATTGGCCGCTGGTATGCCAGCCTGGAAAAAGACCGCCGCGCGCCCTCGCCCGAAGTCCGGACCAAAGCCGAAGAGCTGACCAAGGGCATGAACAGCGATCTGGAGCGCACCGAAGCCCTCTATGACTACGTGGCCAAGAATTTCCGCTATGTGAGCCTGTCGCTGGGCCTCGGCCGTTATCAGCCGCACTCCGCCTCCGATGTGCTGCACGATCAATACGGCGACTGCAAAGACAAGCACACACTGCTGGCGTCATTGCTGGATGCCGAAGGCCTGCATGCCGACTCGGTTCTCATCAATTCGAGCCGCAAGCTTGATCCGGACGTGCCTTCGCCTTCGCAGTTCGATCACGTCATCACCATGCTGCCCATGGTTGACGCCAAGAATGGCAAGCAGGAAGTGTGGATGGACACGACCAGCGAAGTGGCTCCGTTCCGCTTGCTGGCCTACAGCCTGCGCAACAAGCAGGCGCTGGTGATTCCACCCGCCGTTCTGGAATCCGCGGTCGCGCCGCATTTGGAAGAAACTCCCTCCGACACGCCCATGCCCGATTCCGAGCAATCGGAAATCGACGGCAAGATTAACGACATCGGCAAGCTCGAAGCCCACGTCCGCTATGAGTTCCACGGCGACGAAGAACTCATGCTGCGCTCCATTTTCCGGCGCGTGCCGGAATCGAACTGGCAGCGGGTTGCCGAAAACATCAACTCCGGGCTGGGCGGAGACCTTACCAACCTGAAAGTCAGCGATCCGGCCGCGACCAAAGAGGCGTTCACCCTTACTTACGACGTGTCGCGCACCAACTTCCTGGACTGGTCGAAGAAGAAGACGCAGATCATTCTGCCGCTGGTGCAATTCAGCCTGCCCGATGCCGATCCTGATGCGGAATCCGATCCTGACGCCGATCCGTTGAAGCTCGGTCCCAAAGGCCAATACTCGTACAAGATCAAGCTGGAACTGCCCGCCAAGTACACCGCCCATGCGCCCCTGGAGTTTTCCCTGAAGCGCGATTACGCCGAGTACAGTGCGACCTACAAGCTTGAGGGCAACGTTTTCACTGCCGGCCGCGTGCTTATATTGCACCAGGACGATCTTCCCGTGGCTCGCACCGCCGACTATGAATCCTTCCGCCGCGCCGTTGGGACGGACTTGCAACAGCAGCTTTCGGTGGAAAGCACGTCCGCCGGAGCGCCGGTTCCGCCACCCGACATGAAAGCTGACGAACTGGTCGACAGCGCCCGTGCGGCCGCAGACGCCGGCAACTTTCCCGTCGCCGAAGCCCTGCTGAAACGCGCCACGGAAGTCGATCCAAAAAACAAACTTGCCTGGAACAACCTGGGATTGCTCTATCTGGCCGAGCGGCAATACGAGCCGGCCATTGTTGATTTTCAGAAACAGATTGAAGTTAATCCTTACGACGAATACGCCTACAACAATCTGGGCCGCACCTATTGGGCGCAGCGCAACTACGACGACGCGGTCAAGGCGTTCAACCAGCAACTCGAGCACAATCCGCTCGACAAGTACGCCCACGCCAATCTCGGCCAGATGTATGAGGAGTGGCATAAGTACGACCTGGCCGCGCCTGAACTGGAAAAGTCCGTGTCCCTGCGCACCGAGAACGACGCGGATCTTTCCGGATTGCAAGTCAGTCTGGGCGATGCTTATTTGAATCTTGGGCAGGACGACAAGGCGCTCGCCGCTTTCGACCGCGCTACCGCGACCAACGCTTCGCCGTTCATCTGGAACAACATCGCCTACCAGCTTTCGCTGAAGAAAGCTCATCTGGATAAAGCGCAGCAGTATGCCGAGTCCGCGGTTTCGGCCACGGCAGCGGCTCTGCGCAACGTCACGCTCGAAGGCCTGGCGCAAAAAGATTTGGGGCTGGTTTCTTCCCTCATCGCGTATTGGGATACGCTCGGCTGGATCGAATTCGACGAGGGACATCTCGACAAAGCGGAAAAGTATGTCGATGCCGCATGGACGCTCGGCGATCACGGCGAAGTCGGAGACCATCTGGCGCAGATCTATGAAAAGCGCGGCCAGAAAGATCTCGCGTTGCGCACCTACGCGCTCTCGGAAAACGGCCTGCGCCCCATTCCCGAAACCTACGACCGGCTCACCGCGCTCGCCGGCAGTAAAGCCAAAGCCGATGAGGCCGTTGCCCACCACAAAGGAGATTTTCAAAACCTGCGCACGGTTCATCTCGGCAAGACGCGCGAAACCGGCAACGCGGATTTCTTCATCCTGATCAGTGGGGGCGCCGGCAAGACCAAGGTTGACGAAGTCAAGTTCGTCAGCGGAGACGAAAAGCTGAAATCGTTCACTGACGCGCTGCGCACCGCCGACTATCATCTTGTCTTCCCCGACGACACGCCGGTGAAGGTGTTCCGCCGCGGGACGCTGTCGTGCTCCGGCGTGGCCAATGAATGCTCCTTTGTCCTCATGCTGCCGGATGATGTGCGAACGGTGGATTAGGGCCTATCGCAGTAGACGCGGACTCGGGTGTCCCCATCCGACCCGGCAGTTCCCACACGAACCTCTCCTTTCGTAACTACGGTAACTCGGTGCCCGCCTGCCATACTTTGCGTCAGGACTATGCCCGAAGAAACCACCGGCACAGAGCAAACTCCGAGCGCCGGCGCGGAGAAATTCGATTTCCAGGACCGTCCCTTCCGCGTGAAGCTGCGCGGATCGGTTCTGGTGCTGGTGCGGCTGCCCAATCGCCGTTCGATTCGCGCTTCCTTTCATCTGCTTTCCACTTCCGGCGGCATGATTCATATCGGAAAGCCGCTGGATGAAAAACTTGAAGTCGAATTGATCTTCCACATTCAGCAGACCACCATTCACTGCCGCGCACAGATGCTGTTTCCCATGTGGGCGACCCAAGGCTGGATGCAGCCCTTCCGTTTCGCCGACCTCAGCGACCACAGCCGCCACACTCTGGATGCAGGCTTGAAGTCGTTCCTGGCACAGAACGCCGGCGCCTCCGCCAGCGCGGCTGGCTCTTAGCTCTTCTGCGCCGCCTGAACCCTAGCCATTCTTTTCGGGAATCAGATCGTACCTCCCTGTCTACCTGTCGACAAATTCATTTCTGTGTTACCATGCATCGCGTTGCGCCCTAACCGGGGCGCGCGGTCTTTGGGTTCCCAAACTTGGGACGACGTCGGCGCGACAGTCCAGGATGACGGGCGCGACTCTCCAACAGCGAAGCCCCCGTTCCTCCTACGGCCATCAGCTGACCGTGATCGCGACTCACCACAACTTACACTCCCGTGCACGGAGGAAATTCATCATGCAGAAGTGGATGCAGTGGATTTGCTGTTCGCTCATCGTCGTCGTGTCGGTCGCGCCCGCCCTTGCTGGGACCAAGGACGCCACCGACGCGAAGAAGTCAGCCGACACCACGCCCCCGGCGGCCGCGCAGCCCGCGGCCTCAACCAATATCAACTCCACCGCAGCCAACGCCAACGTCACCGCCTTGCTCGGTGTGCTGGTCATGAAAGGAGTCTTGGCGCCGACCGAGGCCAATGCCATTCGCAACGCCTCTCCCGACCAGGAGTTTCAGTTGCTCGTGCAGGCCCTGGCCCGCAAGGGAGTTCTGAACGCCGCAGATTTATCCGCTGCCACGCCGGCCAGCCCGGCCGCAACTCCGGTAGCCGCGACTCCGGCAACAGAGGATGCAGCGAATCCCCCAATTCCGGTGGTAGTCGAGGCCTCCGCCCAGGCTCCCGCTTCCGCTCCCAAGGAGGTAAAGGCTCCGGCGCCGGCCGTGGTCCCGGCCATTGCTCCCTTGCGGGTTCTGCCCGTCGATCCTCCGGTCAAAGACGGTCTGAAAGCCGCCTTTACCATGGGTCCGGTCAAGATGACGCCGTATGGTTTCCTGAAAGCCACCGCCATCCACGACAGCAGCAACCCCAACGGCGACGACATGCCGTTTCCCGGCTTGTTCCTGGCCACACCGCAGGTCTTCAGCACCGGCCCCACCCTGGATCCGGAATTTCACCTGAAGGCGCGCTCCAGCCGCATCGGAGCCAACTTCGAATTTGGCGATATTTCACCCAAGATCACCCTGACTGGCCGCATCGAAGGCGATTTCGAAGGCAACTTCAGCGAAGTGGATAATCGCGACGTTTCCTCCATTCGCAGCAGCATGTTCTCCTTCCGTCAGGCGTGGGTGCGCTTGGATTATGCCGCCAGCGACACCGCGGACCTCTACTTCGAGGGCGGTCAGGACTGGACTCTGTTCGGATCCAGCGCGCTCCCCAATATTCTGGAGACCACAGCTCTGGGCTATTGGTACGGCGACATCTACGAGCGTTCTCCGCAATTCCAGTTCGGCTGGGTGCAGAAGCTCGGCGGCGACCGCAACTTCAAATTCTCGCCCACGATTGCGATCATGATGCCCAGCACCGGCCAAATCGAGAAACTCGGGACCCTCGGTCTCCAGGGTCAGATCGGACAGGCCGAGCGCGAGGGCGCCGACTCTGGGCGGCCTGAGCTGGAAGGCAGAGTCGCATTGCAGTTCCAACTCGACAAAGCGCGGGCTGTAGCTCCAGCCCAAATCCTCGTCTCCGGAGTTGAGGGCAAGCGCACCTCCGTCGTGCCCAACTCCTCCTATTGCACCGACGCGGTGACTTGCGGCGCAGGTCTCACTCCGGCCAACTACGTGAACGCGTTCCCCGGCGGCTTTACCGCTTCCAGCAATATATGGGGATTGCAAGCCGCGCTCCAACTGCCCACGCGCTGGTTCACCCTGGTCGTGAGCGGCTATAACGGCGCCGACCTGCGATTCTTCTTCGCAGGCCAGGTCAACACTTTCGCCACCGATACCAGCGGGCTCACCAACATCGTTGGCGGGGCGAACTCCACCTTCACCGGCTACAACCCCGGCTTCTCCACACTCGATGGCGGCCCACTGGTTGCTGCCGGCGGGGCGGTGCTGGGCTGCAACGTCAACGTCTCCAGCGCTGCGCTTTGCCCCCAGGGCAACGTCGTAGTGGCTCCGCAAAGAGGCATTCGCACCTTTGGCGGATTCGTGAATCTCGGATTGCCGCTGTCGCGCTGGTTCAACGCCGATCCCAAAGGCCACAACGCCGGCTGGCAACTCTATTTCCACATGGGCAAGGATCAGGTCAACAATCACGATCTGAACTATGCCGGCTACTCTGGCAACGCCAATACCCTGGCCCCACTTCCGCTTTTGATGGGCAAGCTGACTGCGGCCACCCTCTATTACAAACTCAACCCCAACGTCACGTTCGGCTTTGAGCAGTCGATCTACGCTACGCGCATGGCCGACGGCCTAACGTTGTACGAGATCGCCGGCAAGCCTTCCAACGAATGGCAGGATCATCGCACCGAGTTCGGTCCGATTTTCACCTTCTAGAGTTTCACGATCTGGAGAAATCGGCCATGCGGCGGTGAAGCCGTGTGATGGAGCGCGGGAGATGTTCTGAATCGGGGGATGGACTGAAGGCAATCTCAGTCCATCCTCCATTTTGAAAATGTTCCTGGTGTGAAGTCATTCCACGCCCCGCTTTTGACAACGGGGTTACAATAGCCCGATTTGGGTTTGGGGAGATGTTTCATGAGCCCGAAAGGAAAGCTCGCGCTGCCCGCAATCCTGCTGCTGGCCTGTCTTTGCGCGCAGGCCTCCGAGAAAGCCACCATACGGATCAAGATCCTGGATTCGGAAAGCCATTCCTTGCCCAGCGAAGATAACGGCGTGCCCAAAAACTGCGATGGCGTCAACTATGACGCCTATTGCCGCTCCAGCACCGCCGACACAGTCATCAACACCTTGCTCGTGCAGCAAGGCAACGAAGCTCCGTTCCGTATCACTTGCAGAGTCGACACGCGGTGGTCCCGATGCACGCACCTCGAAGCCGGTGAAAGCTTCGATGCCCGAAAAGAGAAGCGCGGTCTCACCCTGTATTTCGTCGACGACAAAGGTGCCGTGCGCAAGCAGCTCTACACCTACGTCGCCGAAGACTCGGGACGCCCCGCAGCAATTCCGGCGGCAGCCAAGATTCCGCTTACGGCCAACGTTACGCCGGCAGCGAACGCCCCAGAGAGTCCGCCGGCTTCTGCGCCCGCGGCCGGCACCCGGCAACAGGACCCTCCGCCAGCGCAGGTTCCACAAGCGCAGGTTTCGCAAGCGGGAGTTCCGAAGGAAGTGAAGTGCAGTTTCAGTTCGAGACCGCCCGGAGCCGACATCAGCCTTGATGGCCGCTATGTCGGCAGCACTCCGTCGGTCATGAACCTTGCCGTCGGCCCGCACCAGGTATCCGTTTCCATGCCCGGTTTTGCCCCGTGGAAACGCGCCCTGACCGTGTCGTCGGGCTCGGAGTTGACCGTGAACGCGGTCTTGGAGAAAGCGCAGTAGCTTTGGCCACCAAAGATTACCGCTGTAGACGCTTCGGTAACGGAGATTCTTCGCGCTCGCATTAAAGAAGAATCCCACCCCGCGGCGGGCACGCGCAGTCGATCGGCTTGACGTAGTGACATCGTTTCAACAGAGAGGAACAGACATGTCAACCAACGCAATGGCATTCGATCGTACAGGTGGAACCAGTATCGCGAGGGTGATCACGGCGTCGTCCGTCGGCACCATGATCGAGTGGTATGACTTTTACATTTTCGGCAGTCTGGCCGCCGTCCTTAGCCCCAAGTTTTATCCCCCGGGCAACGACACCTTCGCCTACATCGCCTATCTCGCTACCTTCGCCGTCGGCTTCGTGGTCAGGCCTTTCGGCGCTTTGTTCTTCGGCCGCATCGGCGACCTGGTCGGCCGCAAATATGCATTCCTGGTAACCCTGTCCATCATGGGCGGCGCCACAGCCCTGATCGGGCTCTTGCCGACCTACGCCACCGCGGGATGGTTCGCTCCCATCGCCCTGATCGTGATCCGCGTGCTGCAAGGCCTCGCGCTCGGCGGAGAATATGGCGGCGCCGCGGTCTACGTCGGCGAGCACGTTCCCGACAACAAACGCGGTTACTACACCAGCTTCATCCAGATCACGGCCACGCTCGGGCTCTTCGTCTCGCTCATCGTGATTCTGGTCACTCAGTCCTCCATGTCGAAAGAAGCCTTCTCCGCCTATGGCTGGCGCATTCCATTCCTGATCTCGACTATCCTGGTTGCCATCTCGCTCTACATCCGGCTCAAGATGAAGGAGTCGCCGATCTTCCAGCAGATCAAGAGCGCCGGAATGAGCTCCACCCAGCCGCTCACCGACGCATTCACCAAGTGGCCCAATCTCAAGAACGTGCTGATTTCGCTGTTCGGCGCGACCGCCGGCCAGGGCGTGGTCTGGTACACCGGACAGTTCTACGCGCTGTTCTACCTGCAGTCGATTCTCAAGATCAATCCCCGCACCGCCAACATCGTGATCGCGATCGCCCTGCTGCTGGGCATGCCTTTCTTTACCGTCGTCGGCGCGCTCTCCGATCGCATTGGCCGCAAGAAACTGATGATGGCCGGCTGCCTGCTCGCCGTCGTCACCTACATTCCGATCTATAAAGCCATGAACACAGCCTCCGGCAATCACGTGTTGAGCGCGAAGTCGGCCAAGAACAAAGTAACCGGCGCCATCGCCCTTACGCCGCTGACTGTCGATTCAACCGGCGCCTCGGTTCCCGTGAAAGAGGCAACCAATCCTAATCTGACCATGCTGGTGCTGCTGGTCTTCATCCAGGTGTTGTACGTCTGCCTGGTCTACGGTCCGATCGCCGCCTATTTGATCGAGGCCTTCCCCGCCAGGGTGCGATACACGTCGTTGTCCTTGCCCTATCACATCGGCAACGGCATCTTCGGAGGTCTTCTGCCTCTGATCGGCCTGTCCATCTGCGCGGCCACCGGCAACATCTACGCCGGCCTCTATTACCCCATGGCCGTAGCCGGCATGACCTTCATAGTAGGCAGCCTGCTGCTAAAAGAAACCCACGGCCGCAAAATCTGGGACGAAGTATCAACCCCAGGCCAAGTCTCGGCGGCAGATTAAGCTGATTGGAAGCGGCGCGGCTTCAAGCCGCGCCGCAAGCAGTGCGGAGAAATTAGCCTTCAGCTCCAGAACGAATCCAACAACAGCCATCCGGGGACAGCCGCCCCCGGCTGTCCGGCGGCCCGCTCGTATCGGGCCCCGGCTGCAGCCTCGATCGGATCATCCGTCGCCCAACACCGAAGCCCTTGCAGTCCGCCCCAGAAAAGACCATCATATCGGCGGACTTCTATTACAGAGGAAAAAGCTCTATGCCTACACCACTCAAAGAGGTAGCCACCACCGAGGCTCAAATCGCCGTTCATTGGCGCGAAGAGGAATATTACTATCCGTCCTCCAAATTCATCGGCCAGGCCAACCTGAGCGATCCCGACGTGTTGAGCCGCTTCAGCGAAGAAAAATTCCCCGAATGCTTCCGCGAATACGCCGACATGCTCACCTGGGACCAATATTGGCACACCACGCTCGACACCAACGATCCGCCTTTCTGGAAGTGGTTCGTCGGCGGCAAGCTCAACGCCTCCTACAACTGCGTCGACCGGCATCAGGCCAAATACAAAAACAAAGCCGCACTCATCTTCGTCCCCGAGCCCGAAAACGAATCGACCGTCGCCGTCACCTATCGCGAACTCTACGTTCGAGTCAATGAATTCGCCGCGCTGCTGCGCGACTTCTGCGGCCTCAAAGCCGGAGATCGCGTCACCATCCACATGCCCATGGTTCCCGAACTCCCCATCACCATGCTGGCCTGCGCGCGCCTCGGCATCGTTCACTCCGTGGTCTTCGGCGGATTCAGCGGCGAAGCCTGCGGCACCCGCGCCGCCGATTGCAAGAGTCCCGTCCTCATCACCATGGACGGCTACTATCGCAACGGCAAGATGCTCGACCACAAAGCCTCTGCCGAAATCGCCATCGACATCGCCAACAAAGAAGGACACAAGATCGAAAAAGTTCTGGTATGGCGTCGCCATCCCGGCAAGAGCGCGACCGCAACCCCGTTCGTCCCCAACCGCGATTACTGGGTCGATGAGGTTCTTCCCAAGTACGCGGGAACATTGGTTGCCCCCGTTTCCCTCGATGCCGAGGCCCCGCTGTTCCTCATGTACACCAGCGGCAGCACCGGCAAGCCCAAAGGCTGCCAGCACCGCACCGGCGGCTATCTTGCATATGTGACCGCGACCTGCAAGTACGTTCAGGATATTCATCCCGAAGACGTCTACTGGTGCATGGCCGATATCGGCTGGATTACCGGCCACTCCTACATCGTCTACGGACCGCTCGCGCTGGCCGCAACCAGCGTCCTCTACGAAGGCGTTCCCACTTATCCCGACGCCGGCCGTGTGTGGAGAATTGCCGAGCGCCTCGACGTCAACATCTTCCACACGTCCCCCACCGCGATTCGCATGCTGCGCAAGTCCGGCCACGACGAGCCGGCCAAATACAACTATCACTTCAAGCACATGACCACCGTAGGCGAGCCCATCGAGCCCGAAGTCTGGCGCTGGTATTACGAGACCGTCGGCAAGCGCGAAGCCGTCATCGTCGATACCTGGTGGCAGACCGAAACCGGAGGCTTCCTGTGCAGCACCAAGCCCGCTCTCGATCCCATGAAGCCGGGCAGCGCCGGTCCCGGCATGCCGGGAATCTTCCCGGCAATCCTCGACGAAATGGGCGAGGAGGTCGCCCCCGGATCGGGCAAGGCGGGCAACATCATCATCCGCAATCCCTGGCCGGGCATCATGCAGACCATCTGGGGAGACAAAGATCGCTTCGTCAACCAGTACTACCGCAAGTATTGCAAGGATCCCAAAAGTAAAGATTGGCGCGACTGGCCCTACTTCGCGGCCGATGGCTCCGTGGTCGCTGCCGACGGATACTTCCGCATTCTTGGCCGCGTCGATGACGTCATCAACGTGGCCGGACATCGCCTGGGCACCAAAGAGATTGAGTCCGCCTGCCTCACCGTGCAGGAAGTCGCCGAAGCCGCAGTCGTGCCCGTGGTCGATGAAGTCAAAGGCCGCGTGCCCGACGTCTACGTCGCCCTGAAGCCCGGCACCCAGCCCAGCCAGGAAATCATCGACCGGGTCAACCGCGCTATCGAAACCATCATCGGCAAGATTGCCCGTCCCAAGCACGTCCACATCGTCCCCGATATGCCCAAGACCAGGTCCGGAAAATTAATGCGCCGCATCCTGGCCGCCATCTCGAATCACGGAGCCACCGGCGACATCACCACGCTGGCCAATCCCGACATCGTAGAAAAAGTCCGCGAGCTGGTCCAAGGCAAAGAACCAGTAGCCGCCGGCGAAGTAGCCGACGACATAAAACAATTCGGCAAAGAAGAGTAGGGAGAGGGGAGCGAATCGGCTCGTATAGGGGCGGCTTGTGTAGGGGCGGACGCCTCGTCCGCCCCGCGAGCGCGGCGAGCGTCCCGGTACCGTCCTCGCGGTGGCCCGCTCCACCCTAACGGCTTGTCATCCTGAGGCCCGCGTTCTGTGCGGGCCGAAGGACCTATGCAACCAGCCGTTGCCAACGAAGGTCGTAGCGCCGGCATTCTGCCGGCCGTAGCGAGGGCGTCTTCTCCCGCGTGCTCGCCGCGCTCCCCAAAGCCTCGGTCTTCATCCACCCGCGGCCCGCCCGAACCAACGCGACTATGCTAGATTGGGCCGTGGGGCCCATAGCTCAACGGTTAGAGCAGCAGACTCATAATCTGTTGGTTCCAGGTTCAAATCCTGGTGGGCCCACCACCACCACATGGATCGCGAAGTCACGACCGGCGTCGCCGACGCACTCAACGAAGGAATCCGCACTTCCGCGCCCGCCGTTGTCCCCACGCCCCTGCGCGGCAGCGTTCTGGTTTTGATCCAGTTCGACGTTTGCGAAGAGATTCGTCTTGACGCTCTTCGCCAAATCCTCGGAGCCCGCACCGCCGGCGCCAGCTTCAAGAAGGCTCCCGCCTACGTCCGCTACCAGCGGCCTCCGGTCGAAGAGACTCTCGAGCCGTTTCTCCTCGACTCCGGCGAGCGCCTCGAAGGCCATATCAAATATTTCGATTACGGCGTGGTCAGCCTGGTCTTTGAACTGCCCTTCGCCGGCACCTGGGACACGCTCATCCAGCTTTCCTGCCGCTGGGCCAGCGACAC
>Ga0302325_10013719_pt1 | contig 17275 bp, 10 predicted proteins | sample Palsa_T0_2_FD_201948 | JGI IMG/M metagenome (GOLD analysis project Ga0302325, IMG submission 201948) | Peat permafrost microbial communities from Stordalen Mire near Abisko, Sweden - Palsa_T0_2 | ecosystem: Environmental > Terrestrial > Soil > Palsa > Peat permafrost | place: Sweden: Abisko... | reverse complement strand
CTAAACGCGTCCACGGCCGGAGGCCGTGGTTTCAATCTGTAATGACGAATCAAATCCGAAACCCGAAATCCGAAACGGTTTTCATTCGGTCATTCGAATTTCGAATTTGATTCGTCATTCGAATTTCGAGTTTTAAATTTGAGATTTCGTCTCTGCCAATCACTCCTGTCTGTTGAAATTGGTTTTCCGGGCGCTACGATCATTCCTGTGCGTCTGGTGAGCTATAACATTCTTGACGGCGGCGAGGGGCGGGCGGATCAATTGGCGGAGGTGATCGAATCCCAGAAGCCGGATGTTGTGGTTCTGGTGGAGGCCGATCTGCCGGCGGTCGTGGAGGGGATCGCGGGACGATTGAAGATGGATTTTATCATCGGCGACGGGCGCAGGCATGACGGGGCGATTCTGGCATGCGGGCGGATCGTGGAATCGGTGAATCATTCTGTTTTGAGGGATGAGTTTTCGGATCTGGTTCTGGAAGCGACGGTGGAGGCGGCGGGCCGGGAGTGGGCCGTGGCGGCGGTGCATCTGCATCCGCGCGCGAGATTGGAGGATGAACGGCGGCGGGAGGGCGAAATCGACGGGATTCTGGAGATTTTCGCGCCGCATCGGGCGGAAGGCCGGGCACATTTGCTGGCGGGGGATTTTAATGCGAATTCGCCGGTTCAGCAGGTGATCATTGAGAAGTGCAAGGCGCGGACGAGGCAGGACATCGCCGCCAATGGCGGGGTGCTGCCGCGCACAGCGGTGGCGAAACTACTCGAGGCCGGATATCTGGATACGTTGCATTCGGTGCTGGGGCGGGAAGCGGAGACTATGGGGAGCTTTACAACCCAGGAGCCGGGACAGCGGGTGGATTATATTTTTTCCCATGGAATTGATGCCGGCCGATTGAGGAATGCGAAGATTGAGCAGGGCCGGCTGGCGAAAGATGCCAGTGATCATTTCCCGGTGATGGTGGAGATTGAGTGAGTTGGCGTGTTTATACGGATCGATTGAAGAGGTGGCCGGCCGCGCTGCGTTTGGCGGAGAGGCTGGGGCGCGGGCGGGGGCAGATGCGGTGGCTGGATGCGATCAATCCACCGCCGGCGGCGAGGGTGACGCCCGATCTCGCCGGTTGGGAAGATCGGGCGCTGTCGGCGGTTTGGATCGGACACGCGACTTTGCTGCTGCGAATCGGCGGAATGACGGTCCTGACCGATCCGGTGTTTGGGAACCGAATTGGTCTGGGGCTGTGGCTTACGACGCTGGGGCCGCGGAGGCATATCGCGGCGGCGCTTCGGGTCGGGCAATTGCCGAAAATTGATTTGATTCTCAGCTCGCACGCGCATTTCGATCATCTGGACCGGCCGACGCTGGCGATGCTCGATAAGAAGATACCGGTGGTGATGGCGGATCGCACGCGCGATCTGGTGTGGGATTTGGGGTTTCGGAACGTGACCGAATTGCGCTGGGGTGAGACGGCGCGATTCAATGGGCTGTCGCTGACGGCGCGGGAGGTGCGTCACTGGGGAGCGCGCACGTTTGTCGATACCTATCGCGGATACAACGGATATCTGCTGGAAGCCGGAAAGCATCGAGTCTTGTATGGCGGGGACACGGCTTATCAGGAACTGTTCAAGGATGCTGGTCCGCTTGATCTGGCGATTCTGGGAATCGGTGCGTATGACCCGTTCATTCGGATGCATGCTTCGCCGGAGGAGGTTTGGACGATGGCGAACCATGCCCATGCGGATCATGTCATCCCGATGCACCACAGCACGTTTCGGCTGAGTCACGAGCCGATGAATGAGCCGCTGGAGCGCATACTGGCCGCGTCGGGGAATGAATCGGATCGAATCGTCGTTCGGGAAGTGGGGCAGTCGTGGCAATTGGACAAATGAACGAGAGGGGCGGCGCCGGCATCCTTTGTTGTCGGAATGCTGATTATTGATAAACCTTTGTGGAACAGACTGGTTAAATGGGTAGATTTCGCCACACTGCGGAGTTGTGCCATGAAGGGCGCGTATAATGTGGGTGGATGTAAAGGAGCGCTTTATGAACAGGCTTTCGATTCTATTGGGTGTGATTTTTGGGGCAAGTTCGCTCGCGCTGGGGCAGGCGACGACGATGCCGGCCGTGGATGCACCGGTGAAGGTGCTGGTCATTCCCTTTGCACAAATTGGAAATACGGATCACGAATGGGTCGGGGCTGCGCTTCAGGAGAGCCTCATGACGGAGGTGTCCGGCGATTCGGCGGTACAAGCAATGGCTTTGAATCGGCCGCTGGCCAGAGGCGATATGTCGCAGGTGACGGCGGCGGCGAAGGACGCGGGAGCGACGCTGGTGGTGTTCGGCGCGTATCAGTATTCGGCGGACAGCCAGTTGCGCGTCACCGGCGAAGTATTGGACGTGAATTTCGGGCGCGCCGTTGGAACCTTGAAGGCGACGGGGGCGCTGGTCGATCTGTTCAAGATCGAAGATTCGCTGTCGGGTCAAGTTCAGGCGGCGTTGCCGCAGGCGCCGAGCAATGCGCCGGTTGTGGCAACGAACGGGCCGGATCAATCGACGGTTCCCGTTTTCGCGGGTAATGCGCCGGCGACTGCCGCGGCGCCGCCGGCGACGACGTATGTGTATCAATCGCCGCCGGTGGATTCATCGCCGACATATGTTTACAGCGATCCGGCGTATGGATATCCGTACTATTACTATGGCGGGTTTCCAGTGGTGATCGGCGGTGGATGGGGATGGGGCCGACCGTATTACTACCACGGATTTGGGGGAGGCTTCCATGGAGGTTTCGGAGGCGGATTCCATGGTGGTGGATTCCACGGCGGCGGCGGACATGGGCGGTGAGCTACTTCGGATCGGAGTCGGCGGCGAATCCGTGACGGAGTACGTTTTCGGTGATGCAGCGGGGAATCAGAAAATGGCGGAGGTAGTCGGGACCGCCTGCCTGGGTGCCGCCGCCGGAGAGTTTGAAGCCGCCGAAGGGCTGGCGACCGACCAGAGCGCCGGTGATTTTGCGGTTGATGTATAGATTGCCGACGCGGAACTCCCGGCGGGCGCGGGCGATGTTGACGGGGCTGCGCGAGAATATTCCGCCGGTGAGAGCGTATTGCACGCCGTTGGCGATCGCCAAGGCTTCATCCAGAGTTTCAACCTTCATAATTGCCAGTACCGGACCGAAGATTTCTTCGCTGGCCAGCGGACTGCTCGGTGGAACATCCGCGAAAATGTGCGGGGCGACGTAGAAGCCTTCATTGGCCAACGCTCCGATATCCCCGGCGAAGGCGAGACGGGCATCGCGTTTTCCGCGTTCGAGGGCGGCGAGGATGCGCTGCTGGGCGTCGAGGTCGATAACGGGGCCGATGCGGCAGGCGGGATCTTCCGCGGGCGCGATTTTGAGGCTGGAGGCGGCGTCGATAAGCCGACGGAGAAATGCATCGTGGACCGGGGCTAAAACTACCACTCGTGAGCAGGCGGAGCATTTCTGGCCGGAATAACCGAACGCGCTGGCGAGGACGCCGCTGACGGCATCGTCGAGGTCGGCATCGGCGTCGATAATGATGGCGTTCTTTCCACCCATTTCGACGATAACGCGTTTGACCAGATGTTGATTGTCCTGCGGTTGGGCGGCGAGGTAGTTGATGGATAGTCCGACGGCTTTCGAGCCGGTGAATGCGATCAGGGCGACGTCGGGATGGGAGACAAGTTTCGGGCCGATCTCTTCGCCGATTCCAGGAAGATAGTTGACGACACCGGCGGGAGCGCCGGCTTCTTCGAACGCGCGGGCCAGATGGTAGGCGATCAGGGGAGATTGCTCGGCGGGCTTGAGGATGACGGGATTTCCCGCGACGACGGCGGCGGCGGCCATGCCGGTGAGGATGGCCAGGGGGAAGTTCCACGGGGCGATCACCACGGCCGGGCCGCGGGATTCGTAGAGCCACTCGTTGGTTTCGCCGGGGACATCGGCGGAAGCGCCGGACGCAAGGCTGCGCATCTGGAGGGCGTAATATCGGCAGAAGTCGATGGCCTCGGCGATGTCGGCGTCGGCTTCGCGCCAGGGTTTGCCGCATTCGGCGATTTCGATGGCGGCGAGATCGAAACGATCGCGCCGCAGGATTTCGGCGACGCGATCCAGCAGGCTGGCGCGACCGGCGGGGCTGACGTTGCGCCAAGTGGAAAAGGCGGATTGGGCGGCCGCGACGGACTGGTCGGCATGATCGGCCAGAGCGCAGGCGCATCGAGCGACAGTTTGGGATTTGTGGGAAGGATTGATCGATTCGATCCATCGGCTGGTGAAAATTGGGCGGTTGGCGATCAGCAGGGGGTAATCGGCGCAGGGTCGGGCGGAGAATTTGGCCCATGCGCTGGCCATCGCATTTCGTGATTCTGGGCGGGAGAAGTCCGTCAGGGGTTCATTGATAAAATCGGGCGTGGGCGGCTTCGATGAACGAGATACTGGTTTGAGTAATCTGGGATTCATGAGTAATTGTTCCTCGGGTGCGTGGTCGATAAAACCTGCTCGCAAGAAAGATTCGTTGGACGTGTTTTCGAGAAGCCGGCGAACCAGGTAAGCCATTCCGGGCAGTGGTTGACCGACCGGGCAGTAGACGCGGACGCGATAATTCATTTCGGCGAGAGTCGTTTTGAGCGGGTCGGCCATGCCGAAAAGCATCTGGAACTCGATCTCGGAGTTTTTTGCGCCGAAATGACGCGCATCGGCGATCGCGGCGGCGATGCTGCGGACATTGTGGCTGGCGATGGCCGGGCGAAGAAGGCGGCGGTTCTGGACAAGAAATTTCGCGGCGGCTTCGAAGTTGGCATCGGTATCGGCCTTTTCGGTGAAAACGGGAACGGGCCAGTCGTTCTGGGCGGCGATGATTGTCTCGAAATCCCAATAGGCTCCTTTGACGAGACGAATCCAGACAGGCGTTCCGCGAAGCGAGGACCAGTTGCGGAGATCATGCAGATCATCCAGCGCGCAGCGGAGATAAGCCTGGATGGCGATGCCCACATCGTTCCAATCGCGAAACTCATCCTCAAGGAGGACGGATTTGAAGGCCTGGAGCGTCAGGTCTTTGAAGGCGAACTGTTCCATGTCGAGATTGACGAAAACTCCGTGCTTGCGCGCAAGGCGAAGAATTGGACGGAGGCGTCGGAGAACGGCGTTGATGGTGCCGGGAGAATCCAGCGGATCGAACTGGCTGTAGAGCGAGGAGAGCTTGATCGAGATATTGGCGCGGGGGATGGGTCCGGCGTCACAGCGGTCGATTTGCGGATCTTCGGGTATGCCGGCGAGACGGGCGGGGAGAAGTTCGGTCAGGCGCAGGTATTTTTGCTGATATTGGTCGGCCTCAGATTCTGAAATGACGGCCTCGCCGAGCAGATCGAGTGTGAAAGCCAGATGATGGCGGCGAAGGCGCGCGATGGTTCTGACAGCTTGGTCGAGATCGGCGGCGGCGATGAATTTGCGGGCCATGCGGCCGGCGCCCACCCGGGCGGCGGCGGCGAGCAGGGAGGAAAGGCCGGGAAGATGGATGTTCAGATATTCACGGAGATGTCGGGCGATTTCGTCCGAGGATCGCAGCGAAGGCAGGCAATCGACGAAGCGGAAGAGTTGGGATTTGAATGACTCATCGCGCATGGTCCACGACATGACGGCCTGGTCGATCTTTGCGATCGGCGAGGCGAACCCGCTCAGGCTACCGGCGCGGCGGAAGATGGCGTGGCCGATCTGGTGGATTCGATCTTCAAGGTCGGGCGCGCACATGATCAATCAAAGGGCGGATTTCCATCCGAGTCCATCGGTGGGCGAATATTCAGTTGAGTCGCACTTGGGCGGTGCTGGCGATGGGGGCGGGGCTTGTGGATACAGGCGGATCGAGGAAGAGGGTTCCCCAGGTGTTGGGGCGCAGCTCGGTGCGGGAGGATTTTGGGGCCGACCAGAAGAAATCAGCGGCGGTGTTGAAGTCGCGGACGTGAAGGTTGAACGCGAGGCGGGATTGCCGCGATGGATTGTAATTGTGCATCGCTTCGGCGGGGATGAAAAGCTCGACGATGTATCGGTCCGGGAGGATTTTGACGGTCTTTTGAATCTGCGGATCGGGGATGAGATTGTCCTTCTGCGCATCGCCGTCGCGATGCCATTGGCCGACGACGGCGGCGTTGGAAGCTGCGGGGTCAGCCGGTACCACGAAGAATTGATGGCAATTGACGTCGTAGCCGGCCTGGTTGCTGGTGACGGGTCGGGTGGAGAGGAACAACTCGATGTTGTCGCGCGTCCACCACCAGGCGTTTGCGGGCGCGGTATCGATATGGCGATCGAAGACTTGCAGGGCGAGATAGAGTCCCTGATTGGTCCAACCCATGAAAACATCGGGGCAGCGCATGTTGACTCGGTCGAGTCCGACGGTTTGATCGCGGCGAATTCCGTCCAGAACGGTGTTGGGGGCCCACTGGGTCAGATCGCCGTCGAGGACGGGCGGATGGGCGAGAAATGGAACGTGTTTGATCGGCTTGACGGCGTAGCTTTCGCGCCAGATATCGGATTGTGAATCGGTGGTGCTCAGGGCGTGCAGGGGATTGAGGAGCGGCTCGGTAGCGCGGATGGAATTCACGAGAAGGGTGTAGGGATTGTCGTGAACGTCAACGATGCCGAAGTTGACGTCTTCGCCGTCGCTGCTGCGGCCTGTGGGCGGCTCGTCGCACCATTGGAACCAATCCGCGCCCACGATGTAGGGAACGCGCGCCAGGCGGGTGGTCATGAGCCGGTAGCCGTCCGCGCGGGCCTGCTGGTCCGGCACCTGGGCGCTGAATCCGACGGTATCGAGGTCACCGCTGTGGCCGTCCATGGAGTGGAAGGAATATTCGCTGATGATGACGGGTTGTCCGGATCGCTGATACATCATGCGGAACATGTCGGAATCGAGGCGGGCGTCGCCGACGTAATAATTGAGCGATTGGGCATCGGTGTAGTCGCGCGAGGCGGAAACGACCGGTTCGGGCGCGAAGCCTTTGAAGCGCACGCCGAGGATCAGGTGATTGTTATCATAACGGTGAACGAGGCTGGTGGTGAGGCGGAAATAATCGCGGGCCAGATGGGAAAGCCAAGCGACGCTGAGGCGGTCGTAGGCTTCGGATTGCTCGCGGGGGAAGGTGGACCAACCCTCAAGCTGGGACCAGTTGGTGAGCTTAGAATTCCAGGCGATGTTGAAGTCATCCAATTGCGGCCAGACGAAGTGGATCGTCTGGATGACCTGGCGGCGGTTGGGATCTGAATTCGGCAGATCATCGAAATAGGCGCTGGGACCGGAGAAACCGTCGCCCCAATCCAATTCGTTGTCGAGAAAATAGCCGAGGAGATTGTGGTTGTTTCGCAGCGGGGGGACTTGCGCCCTGACGGCCTGCTCGGCCATCGGCGCCCATTCCGGGGAATAGAACCGCTTGGAGGAGTCGGTGACCCACGCCCAGAGATTTAGGTCCTGGCTCATGGGGACGTCGAGCGAGTGGAACGCGGGGTTGCACCAGGCGCCCAGGCCCTTGAAGCCGCAGTCGAGGACGCGGGGTAGCGTGGCCATGGCCCATCGGTCGAGGTCTTCGGGCTGGTAACGTCCGTCCCAGTCGGCGGAGACGTAACGGACCGAATGGCGATCACGGCCTTCCTGGTCGGGCTGGACGGTGGTTACGGTGTTGAGGAACTCCAGTGTTCCGGTGGGGGAAACCCACCACCAGTCACCCGCCTGATCCTGCCCGAGCCGCCAGAATCCAGGCTGACCCCGGATTTGGCGCAGGGATGCGACATGGCCGAGGTCGGCCGAAGCAAGCGGTCGCGCTACCCCGTTATGGATATCGCCGATGGTGAGATAGGGGTATGCCAACCAACCGATCAGCAAACAACAGGCGGCGAGACTAATCAACAACCTTCTCATGAGGTTCCTTCATGAGTAATACGTCATAAAGCCGGCGCAGGTCATCCGGCTGAGTCTGCCAGGCTACGATTTTCGACAACTGCAAACCCAGCGGTGGAATCCACTTGGGACAATTTATCGGCCCAGTTTGCCGTTCTGTCCAACTGAACAGGAACCGGCGGTCTAATCCGTTAAGAGGGCTTTTACCGGCTTATAACCTTATCGGCCTGCATTTGCGAGTGGGTTAAGCGAAAACAAGGGTTCTCGGGGGCCAATGGAAGAAATTTAATGGGGGGCGACGATTCGGTTTTAGTGGCCGCGATGGGGCAGGGTTGTCGAGCGGAAATCGAGCGGCAATCAGCGGTCCCAACGCCAGGCAGGCCCGGCCGCTAAACGGTGTATGCTTGACGATTGACCCGTGCCGATTACATTACTCCGCTCTTTCGGCGGGGGGTTCGGGTGCGTCAAGGTCGAAACTTTGGCCGCGACTCGGGCGTACTGTCGATATCGTTTTGGCCGGCATTGGCAAGGGATTTTATGGCTCGGGACCTGTCGAAAATACGAAATATTGGAATCGCGGCGCACATCGACGCGGGCAAAACCACGGTCTCGGAGCGCGTTCTCTATTACACCGGCAAGATCCACAAAATGGGGGAAGTCCACGAAGGCACGGCGGTGATGGACTTCGACGAGGAAGAACAAAAGCGCGGGATCACGATCAACTCGGCGGCAACGACCTGTCCCTGGGACCGAAACGGCGAAAGATACACCATCAACCTGATCGACACGCCCGGCCATGTGGATTTCACGGCCGAGGTGGAACGCTCGCTGCGCGTTCTGGACGGAGCGGTGGCGGTGTTCGACGGCAAGGAAGGCGTGGAGGCACAATCGGAGACCGTCTGGAGGCAGGCGACGAAGTACAACGTTCCGCGGGTCTGTTTCATCAATAAGATGGACAAAGTCGGCGCGGATTTCGATTTCAGCTTCAATTCCATCCGCGAGCGCCTGGGCGCTCCGGCGGTGGCGGTGCAAATCCCGATCGGGCAAAGCAATACGTTCAAGGGCATGATCGATCTGCTCCGCGGAGTGGCGCTTTATTACACGGTCGGCGACGATAAGGACCGGGGAATGACGGTGGTTGAGAAGCCGATTCCCGCGGACGAGAAAGAGCGATATGAAAAATGGAGGCATGACCTGATCGAGAAGGTGGCGGAGACGGACGACCACCTGATGGAGAAATATCTCAACAGTCAGGAACCGACGGAGCAGGAGCTGCGCAAAGCGCTGCGGGCGGCGACGATCGCGTTCAAGGTGCATCCGGTGTTTACGGGGTCGGCCCTGAAATATGTGGGCGTTCAGCGGTTGATCGACGGGGTGATCGATTATCTCCCGTCGCCGTTGGATATGCCCCCCATCAAGGGGCACGACGTGAAAGATCCCGACAAACTCATCGAGCGCCATCCGAATCCGGCGGAGCCGTTCTGCGGCCTGGTATTCAAAATCGTGAATGACCAGCATGGGGATTTGACTTATGTGCGGATTTACAGCGGCACGCTGGAAAAAGGGAGCCGGGTGCTCAACAGCAACCGAAGCAAGCGGGAGAACATCAGCCGAATGTTTCAAATGCACGCGGCCGACCGGAACCCGATCGATGTTGCCGAGGCGGGGGACATCGTGGCGTGCATCGGAATCAAGGAAGCGCTGACGGGCGATACGCTCTGCGATGCGGATCATCCGATTATTCTGGAGCGGCCGACGTTCCCGGATCCGGTAATCAGCATGTCCATCGAGCCGAAAACGGCGGCGGACAAGCAGAAGCTGGGAGAGGCGCTGACGACGCTGAAGCGCGAGGACCCGACGTTCCAGGCGAATTACGACGAAGAAACGGGACAGACGATCATCGCGGGAATGGGAGAATTGCATCTGGAGATTTTGCGGTTGCGGCTGACGCGCGATCACCACGTTGAAGTGAATGTCGGCCGGCCGAAGGTGGCGTACAAAGAGACGATCACGGGAAAAGCGATTCACATCCGGGGCAAGCATGTCAAGCAATCGGGTGGTCGCGGCCAGTTCGGCGATTGCACGATCAACATCGAGCCGTTCGACGGGACGGGTGCGGATGCGGATCAATTGAAGAAGTGGGGATGGAAAGACGGCTTCGCGTTCGAGAACAAGGTGTTCGGCGGTTCGATTCCCAAGGAATATATTCCATCGGTTGAATACGGCGCTCGCATGGCGGCGAAAACGGGTGTGCTGGCGAATTATCCGCTGATCAATGTGAAGGTGACATTGACCGATGGGAGCTATCATCCGGTGGACAGCTCGCAGATCGCCTTTGAGCTTGCCGGTCAGATCGCGTTCAAGGAAGCGTGCCTGAAGGCCGGCCTGACGCTGCTGGAGCCGATCATGAAGATTGTGGTGACCACGCCCGAGGAATTCGTGGGCAACGTGACGGGCGATCTGAATCGGCGGAGGGGGATGATCGTGAACAGCGATCAGCGTGGGAACACGCGGATCGTGGAAGCGGAAGTTCCGCTGAGCGAGATGTTCGGGTACACGACGGAGCTACGTTCGATGAGCACGGGCCGGGCCAGTTCGGCGATGGAGCCGCTGCGTTACGCCCAGGTTCCGGCGAATGTGAAGGCGGCGATTTTGGAAAGTTTGAAATAGAGTTGTTTGTTCGAGCCGCGCCGCTGACTTCGGACGGAAATGATGACCGTCGCATATCTGGTCAACCAATATCCGCAGACCAGCCAGAGTTTCATTCGGCGTGAAATCGCCGGACTTGAAGCGGCGGGCGTGGTGGTGGAACGATTCAGCCTGCGTCGCTGGGATGGAAGACTTGCCGACGTCGCCGACGATGCCGAACGAAATCGGACGCGGGTGGTTCTGGAAGTCGGAGTGATCGGGCTGGTGGGGGCGTTTATTCGGGAGATGCTGACACGTCCAGTACGGTTTTTGCGGGCGTTGCGATTGACGATTGAAGTGGGGAACCGTTCCGATCGGGGTTTGCCGCGACATTTCGCATATCTGGCGGAAGCGTGCGTGCTGCGCAATTGGCTGGCGGATTGCGGGGCGGAGCATTTGCACGCTCATTTTGGGACGAATTCGACCACGGTGGCGATGCTCTGCCGGGAATTGGGCGGCCCGAGCTATAGCTTTACAGCGCATGGGCCGGAGGAATTTGACGCGCTGGAAGGTCTGAGCCTTCGTCAAAAGATCGAGCGGGCGAAATTTGTGGTGGCCGTTTCTTCGTTCGGGCGGGCGCAGCTTTGTCGATGTTGTGAGCCGCGATCGTGGGGGAAGATTCGAGTGGTTCGCTGCGGGGTGGATGGGGCATTCCTGAATTCTTCGGAAGCGATCTCTCCGCCGGCGAATGAGAGCCGGCAATTCGTCTGCGTCGGGCGATTGGAATCACAAAAGGGGCATATTCAGTTGCTGGAAGCGGTGGCGGGGCTCGTGGCGGAGGGAAAGGCGATTCAGGTGACGCTGGTGGGGGATGGATCGATGCGGACTGTAATCGAGCAACGCATCGGCGAACTTCGATTGCAGGATAATGTTCGACTGGCGGGCTGGTTGAGCGGGGTGAAGGTCCGGGACGAAATTCTGGCGAGCCGGGCGCTGGTGCTGGCGAGTTTCGCGGAGGGGTTGCCGGTGGTGCTGATGGAGGCGATGGCGCTGGGCCGGCCGGTGATCGCGACGTGGGTCGGGGGCATTCCGGAACTGGTGGAGCCGGGCAAAAATGGCTGGCTGGTTCCGGCCGGGGAGGGGGCGGGACTCATGGCAGCGCTGCGGGAGGTTCTGGAGATGGATTGCGAAAAATTAGGGGCGATGGGGGCCGAAGGGCGGCGTCGGGTGATGCAAAATCATGATTCGGCGGTGGAAGCCCGAAAGCTTGCGGAGCTTTTCTGGGCGGAACATTGGGCGGGATCCTAATCCTCATAATCAGTTTCGAAATTCATGGGGGGAATCGAACCTGCGGGCTGATTTCGATCGAGCCACCAAGGGTTTCTGAATTGGTCGATGTAAATCCGGCGGTGGAATGGCGGAAGCCAGGAGAGGTAATCGACCGTACCGAACGGGGAAGGCTCGGTATCTGACGCGGGACGGGATTCAAGGCGGTATTTGCATTTCATGGCCGGGGTATATCCTTCGAGCTCGTTGAAAGGACGGCTGGGATTGCTGATGCCGAAGCGGTTGATTTGGCCGGACTCTTCGAGCTGGGTGTAAAAGTCATATTCCAGGCCAGCGGCGATTTGCGTGCGGGGCACGCCACGGGATTCGAGCCGATCGACGGCCACTCGGCGGGCGGCGGCCAGGGCGAGATTGTCCTGCGTCGACGCCAGGCCATACATGGCATAAATGACCAGGAGGGGCCACGCGAATGCGAGGGAACGGCGGCGAAGCAGGAATATCGCGAGGCAGGGAACGAGCGGGAGGCAATAGCGATCCCAGACCTGGTCCTGAGCGGCGCGAATCACCAGGAGCGCGGAATAAAAGATGGCGAAGATTGCCAGAATGGGCCGGGCGGTGGGAACGGCAAAGAAATACCGAAGCCGCTCGAACGACCGGCGGAAATCGACGGCGAATTCGATGGATCGCGCTGCCAGAAGATAGGTGGTCGTCAGCACCAGGGCGGAGACGATCCCGCGAGCCACAAGCGGCAGGACCGTGGGACGGTTCCCGGACAGTTCACTGGCGCCCATGACGCCCTTTGGGGTGACGATATTGTACATCCAGGGGGCGATACCGAACGAGGGTCGAAAGGCCATCGCGGTGGAGAGACCCAGGATGACGGCAGCCGTAACGGCGGATCGCCAGGAATTTCGCTGCCGCCAAAGTCTCTGCAGAGAATGTGCGGTGAACGGCAACGCCGCGGGTAGTGCGAACATCACGGTGGTGAAGACGACGATGATGATGTTGCTGATCATGATTCCTGGGTGACTGAAACCGTGACGGATACATTCGATGAGAGGAGGATCGAGATAGACGTTGGGTTGCCGGGCGAACCATCGGAGGCAAAGGACGATGTCGAGGACAACGAGGAGCCACGCAAAGAGGGCTGTGGCGACGAACGCTCTATCGGATCGGCGGATGATGATGACGTAGGGAATGATGCACAGGGGTGCGATCCAGACGGTTTGGCGGGTCATGCCACCGATGATCCCGGTGAGAAGACCGATGGCCAGCCAAAGAATCGCTTGACGAGTGGGAGCGGATCGGCCGGCCCGCATCAGTGCATAGAGAGAAACCAGCGTGTAGCACAGGGCGGGAACATCGGTCATGAAGGAGAGCGCCAGCGGCAGGAAAAGCGGGGAAAGACAGAGCGTCAGCGAAAGACACAGGGTGGCGGATGGGCGCAAATCCGCGCCGCGAGCGAGAAGATAGGAGAAAACGGCTACGCCGATGTCCAGGGGAAGCATGCTGAATCGCAGCGCGACGAAGGAATATCCGAATAATTTGCAGAACATCGCGCCCCAAATCGCGTGGGTCATTATGAGTGGAGCGCTCCAGCCGTTGTATGTGAGGCGCCCGGTGGCGAGCAATTGGCGGACAGTGAAGGAATAAGACCAATCATCGTCAAAGGGCATGTTGACCAGCGGATTGACGATCAAGAAGGCAACGGCCACCGCGGCGGCGCAAAGGAGGGCGTTGCGAAAGTCTTGTCGTCGCATGGGGCGGTCAAGTTTATCCCTTGTAGCGCTCGTGACGACAAGGGTTCGCCAAGATACCCTTCCCGAAGATTGGTGGGAGACGCTGAATGACGACTGCGAAGCATTGGCTGCCGGCGTTTCTGCGACCGCCGCCGCCGGCGGAGCCGATTGCTGATCCTGCGGAGATTCGCCGGGTCTACGCATACCATCGGCCGCGCATCCTTTTCTGGAGCACGGTGGGGTATGGAACGTTCTATTTCGTGCGGAAGAATCTGTCGGTTGCGATGCCGATCATGCAGCAGCAACTGGGACTTTCAAAATCCAAGCTGGGCTTGATCCTCACGCTGCATGGGGTGATCTACGGAGTATCAAAATTCGGGGGAGGAATCGCGGCGGATCGCTCGAATGCCAGGGTGTTCATGTCGCTGGCGCTGCTGTTGTCGGCGGTGGTAAATATTTTCTTCGGGCTGAGTTCTTCGCTGCTGCTGCTCGGGGGTTTCTGGATGATCAATGGATTATTTCAGGGATTGGGCTATCCGCCCTGCGCGAGATTGCTGACCCACTGGTTTTCGCCGAAGGAGCTGGCGACGAAAATGTCGTTCTGGAACGCGTCGCATACGCTGGGGGGCGGGGCGATCGTCGTGCTGTGCGGATATCTCGTCAAGCACTACGGAACGTGGCGGGTTTGTTTCTTCGTTCCATCGGCGATCGCAATGGCCATGGCGGGATTGCTGTTCATGTTCCTGCGCGATACGCCGGCATCGGTTGGGCTTCCGGAGGTGGAGGGAACGCACGTCGCCGGGGGAGATACTGGGACGGAATCGGCGGCGGAGTTCCGGGAATTTCTGCGACGAAAGGTGTTTCGGAACAAATATATCTGGATCGTTTCCGTCGCTAATTTTTTTGTGTATACCATTCGCTTCGCCGTTTTTGATTGGGGACCGACGGTGCTCAAGGAGGCAAAGGGCGTGAATCTGGTCGGGGCGAGCTGGATGGTGGCTGGATTCGAAATTGCGGGACTGGCGGGGATGATTTCCACTGGATATCTGACGGACCGGGTGTTCAAGGGACGGGGAGCGCCGCTGAGTTTGCTCAGCATGCTGCTCTGCGGTTTGTCGATTTTTCTGTTTTGGAAGGCGCCGTCAAGAATGGTCTGGCTGAACACGTCGCTGCTCATGTCGGCGGGATTCTTTGTGTACGGACCGCAGGCGCTGGTGGGAGTGATGGCGGCGAATCTGGCAACCAAGCGGGCGGCGGCAACGGCCGTCGGGCTTACCAGCATATTCGGCTATGCCAGCACGGTGGCGTCGGGGTGGGGGATGGGAGTGCTGGTGGAACACTATGGATGGGGACCGGCATTTGCGTCCCTGATCGGCGTGGCGGCGGTCGGAGCGATTTTATTTTCGGCGGCGTTGCCGGCAAAGGCGAACGGGTATTAAGCGGGGGATTGGGTCGTGAAACGATGCCACATTTGGCGGTAGGCGCGTTCGACGTCTGCGGCGAATTGCTTGGCGTTCATCAGGGGGGATTCACGGAGTTTGCGGCGGATTTCCTCTCGCGGGATTGTGCGGCCGCAAGAAGCGATTTCAACGAATTGGTCGGGGGTGTGGGCGACCAGATCGTCCATGCCGGCACTCGACAACAGGCTGAGGCCGGCGCGGCCGGGAGCGGTTTGGCCAACCGGGCTCACGACGGGAACGCCCATCCACAGCGCGTCCAGCGTGGTGGTTATCCCGTTGTACGGAAGCGGGTCGAGACAAACATCGATGTTGTTGTGGAGAGCCAGATATTCCGGCCGCGGAAGATAGCCGGTGAATTCGAGTCGCTGCGCGTCCACACCGGCATCCGCGAACAGGCGGGAAATCCGCCGGCGATGGTCGTCGGAGTTTACCAGCAAAAGGAGACGGGAATCGGGAACTTTGGCCAAGACCTGCGCCCATAACAGGAGGGTTGAGTCGTTTAACTTCACGGGATTGTTCAAACAGGCGAACCGGATGAAACCTTCCGAAGGCCTGACGCTGATCGGCGTGTCCGACAATGGATCGTAACAACACCAGCAACCGGGAAGCCGGATGGATTGTTCGACGTAGAACTGATCGCAATCGGTTGGGTCGAGATGGGAGTCGGTGAGGCGATAGTCGATGGCGGTCAAACCCGTGCCGCCGGGATAGGCCAGCCAAGTCACCTGTATGGGGGCGGCCTTTCGGGCGAAAAGAAGTATGCGATTTTGCCGCATGTGCATCGTTAGATCGACCAGGATATCCACCTGATCGGCACGGATGCGGTGGGCGAGTTGTTCGTCGGTTTCGGCGGCGACGTCGTGCCAGACATCGGCGCAGTGCCGCAGCTTTGCGGTGATCTCATCGGGACGAGTCACGCTGGAATAACAGTGAATCTCAAAATTGCCGTGGTCGTGATTTTGCAGCAGCGGCAGGACGAAATGGGCTTCGGCCTGATGATAGAAATCGGGGGAGACATAACCGATTTTCAGCCGGCGATGGGCATCGCGATTGATGTCGTGCGGGGTGATACCATCGGCCAGCGGCGCCGCAAACCGCTGGTTGAAACTTTGCATTTCGCGATGGATTGAGGCTCGATCGTGACGGGGATGGAAATGCAGCAGGTAAATCCGGCCGCTCGCGCAGGCGGCGACATCCGGCGCCAGTTCCATCGCGCGCGATTCTGATTCAACGGCGTCATCGATGCGGCCGGAATCGGCCAGTGCGAGGGCAAGATTGTGGTGAGCCTCGGCATATTTGGGGTCGATCTCGATTGCGCGGCGAAAGGAGGCAAGCGCATCGTCGATCCGTTTCTGCGGACGAAGGATGCTGCCGAGAGCGTTGTGGGCCTCGGCGTAGTTGGGCCAGAGAGCGATGGCGCGATTGAAAGTCTCGGCGGCGGGGGATAGGTTTCCGATTTGAATCAGACATAGGCCGAGATTAAACCAGGCCGAAGCGGATCTGGGATCGAGAGCGACGGCCTGGCGAAAGGCGGCGACGGCGATGTCGTGTCGGCCGAGGAGCCGGAGTGCGTAACCCATATTGGCGTGGAACACCGCGGTGTGTGGGCGAAGGGTGATGGCCCGCTGAATCAGCTTCGCGCCTTCCTCGGGGCGACCCGATTGGGCGGTGACGAGGCCAAGCAGGTGCAGGGTGTCGGGATCGTTCGGTTGCAGATCGAGCAGCTTGCGATATTCCGCGGCGGCTTCATCGAGACGCCCGGCGCGGTGGAGGGCGAGAGCGGCGTCAAGAATTGTGTCCGGCATCGCGGGCATTTTAGCCCGGTGTGCCCATGTTGCCAGATCAATTCACGAGCGCGGAGATGCAGTCGGCCGAGCGCTTATCTCATACTTAAATTGAGATGACTCATGGTTACGCTTCGCAGTTTATTCTGCCTTAGAATGTCGAGCGGAGTCGTCGGGTTGTTCGGCGGCCCATCAAGCCGGCGGCAGTAAATGCGAGCAAAGTAAGACTTGTTGGTTCCGGAATGACTGTGGGAGTCAGCACGTAAATCCCTATATCAGTTAGCGTCGGAAATTCCGGATTTTGACTACCATCATCGATAAGCCACGGTGCCGATGTTGGCGACGTTATATTGCCTTCCATCGATAATTCGAATTCGGGATTATTGTCATTGTATAAATAAATTGAATATAAGTCTCCGCTCGAATCGTAGGTTGCTTTACCGCCGTCTGTCACAGATGTATAAGTCTGCCCATCGACGGTCGCCTCG
>Ga0302325_10013718_pt1 | contig 17275 bp, 14 predicted proteins | sample Palsa_T0_2_FD_201948 | JGI IMG/M metagenome (GOLD analysis project Ga0302325, IMG submission 201948) | Peat permafrost microbial communities from Stordalen Mire near Abisko, Sweden - Palsa_T0_2 | ecosystem: Environmental > Terrestrial > Soil > Palsa > Peat permafrost | place: Sweden: Abisko... | reverse complement strand
CCCCGCGGTCGCCGAGGGGGTGATTGCCCGCCTGGCAGGAGCGACAGCCATGATCGATGTGTCCGACGGCCTGGCCGCCGACCTCGACCAACTAGCAAGGCGCTCCGGCGTAGGGTTCGAGCTGGCAAACGTCCCCGTAGCCGATGGTGCCGCAATTGACGAAGCGCTGGCCGGCGGGGATGACTATGTTCTCGTTTTCACGACGCCAGGGCCAGTGGACGTGGTAAGGCCGTTCCTGGCCGCCGGTCTGCCAGCGCCAAACATGATCGGCGAGTGCGTCGCCGACCCCCGACTACGTCGTGTAGCTGGTAAAACGCTCACAGTGGCAGGCTGGGAACACTCCCTGTAGGGTGGCCAGGACCCATTAGTCCTGAACGTTGCCCCGTGAGCGCCGACTGCAGCGCTTCGGGAGGCGGGTACGTTCTTCCGGTTTCTCCGTCCTTACCTCAAGCGGGTTAGGTGACTGACCGACGTTTGGATTGAGCCCTTTCGGGGATTCCCGGGGACAAGGAGGAGACCGGTCAACGTGCGCGACGCGAGCAATACTGTGTTGCAGTCCAACCCCATGCCAGCCGAGCGCGGGGGAGAACGGACGCTTTCGCGAGCCTCGTCTCTCCCCGCCCCGCGCCGGCCCCTAGGACCTGGCGTGGTGAACCTGGGCGGCCAGGACCCGACGACTGCGCGCCGCGATGACGGTAACAACGTAAGCCAGGCGGGACAGGTCTTTGCCGACTTGTTGCTTGTCGCTTCTACGGCGTCCCGCAGCCCGCTTGCCCTGGTCTCGGTTGTGAGGGGTGGTTCGTGGAGCACGCTGTCGTTCGGAGCCGAGCGCGAAGCCCTCGAGGATCCCGAGCTGTTCGCCATCATCTCCGGCCGGAGGGAGCCCGTCGAGGTGACGGACCCCGCCAGCAACCCGGCGCTGGCCCACAGCCGCCTAGCCCGCTCCAACTTGGGGATCCGTTGGCTCCTCGGAGTCCCGCTGCTCGGCCCTACCGGTGAGGTGAACGCGATCTTTGCGGTGCTGGACACCGAGCCCCGAGAGCTGTCCCGGCGCGAGCGCGCCGCCATGGTTGCAATCGGGAGGCTCATTGCCGGTGCGTTGTCCGCTCACAGGGGTGTGGACCAGCTTTCTGGGCCTACGTCTCCGTCTGAGCACCCCAGTGGCGCCAAGCAGACCGCCGACGGCCACACGCTGTTGCGCAGCCACGAAGTGGCGGCGCTGTTCGATGTGACCGAGCGCACCGTCATCAACTGGGCCGCTTCCGGCAAGCTGGCGTGCCTGCGTACGGTCGGTGGGCACCTGCGCTTCCGCAGTGAGGATGTTATGTCCTTGCTCGAGGCGAACACCCTAAGGCGCCCCCAAGGCCTCTAAGAGGCGGGCTGTACCCTGCCGGCCGGTCAAACCCCGGTCGGCAAAGAGGCCGTAATCCGGGAGAAACATTTCGGGAGAAGCTGGGTGCGTTGAGCTCGTTAGCGGGACGCTTTGGTCACCTTGCCGGCGCGGATGCAAGACGTACAGACGTGCACGCGGCGGGTACTGCCGCCGACGATGGCGCGCACCCGCTGGATGTTGGGGTACCAACGCCTCTTCGTGCGGCGGTGTGAGTGACTAATGCTCATGCCGACCGACGAGTGCCGACCACAGACTTCGCAAACCGCTGCCATAGAGATCGCCAGGATAGCAGGGAGCGTAAGCATCGTTCCGGCGGGGCCCAGCCAGTACTCTGACCAGGACAGGGATGAACGAGCGTGGAGTGGGGCACGTGGGAGTACGACGAATGCGAGCAGACGGCAGGCTGTCCGCCGATGACCTCGCTCGCGTCGTCCGCGTTTACAGCGACGCCCTGAAACAGCACCGCCCCGCGCTCAACCGCCTCAACGTCTACCCGGTACCCGATGGCGATACCGGGACCAATATGGCGCTCACAGTCGAGGCTGTCAGCAACGAGATCGACGAGGCACAGGCCAAGGCAGGGGACCGTGCGCTCGACATGGAAGAGGTCACGGCGTGCTTGAGCCATGGTTCTCTCATGGGGGCACGGGGCAACTCGGGCGTGATCCTTTCTCAGGTGCTGCGCGGCATGGCGAACGCTTTCCGGGACGCAGCTTCGCGCCCCGGAGACGCCGGCAAACTCGGGCCGGCTGACCTGGCCGACGCATTTTCCCGGGCGAGCGACAGCGCATACGTTGCTGTCAGCAACCCGGTGGAGGGCACGATCCTCACCGTTGCGAGGGCCGCTGCCCGGGGGGCGGAGGAAGCCCTTCGCGGCGGCGTCAGCGATGAAGGCGTCAACGGGGAAAGCGTCAGCGGGGAAAGCGTCAGCGGGGAAAGCGTCAGCGGGGAAAGCGTCAGCGGGGAAAGCGGCGGCGATGAACCGGACAAGAGCCCCGGCTTGGCGGACGTCCTGGAAGCCGCCCGCGGCTCGGCCGCCCAAGCGCTCGCCGGCACGACCGAGCAGCTGCCCGCCTTGCGTGCCGCCGGTGTCGTGGACGCCGGGGGGGCGGGTTTGTTGTTGCTGTTGGACAGTTTCCTGCAGGTCGTGGACGGCCGCGAGATCGAGGCTCCCCCCGCACCCGCCGGCCATGAGGGCCACGCTTCTTCCGGCCATTTGGGCCACGCTTCTTCCGGCCATTTGGGCCACGCTTCCTCCGGCCATGAGGGCCACGCTTCTTCCGGCCATGAGGGCCACGCTCCTGCCGGCCACGTGGGCCACGCTCCTGCCGGCCACGTGGGGCGCGCTGTTGCCGGGGATGGTCTCGCCTTCCCTGGTGATGTCGGTGACCTCCGCTATGAGGTCATGTTCTTCCTGGAGGCGCCGGACGACGCCATACCGGCGTTCCGTGCGGTGTGGGAAGGCGTGGGCGGTTCGATTGTTATCGTCGGCGGTGACGGCCTGTACAACTGCCACATCCACACCGACGACGTTGGCGCAGCCATAGAGGCAGCTATCGAGATCGGCCACCCTCGTCAGATCCGGGTGACCGACCTTTACGACCAGGTGGAGGAGGAGCGCTGGGTGCGGGAAGCGGCCGCAGCAGGCGACCAGCACGAGGCACCGCCCGAGCCTGTTACCTGCGCGGTCGTCGCGGTCTGCGCCGGCGAAGGGGTGAAGCGGATATTCCGGTCCCTCGGTGCTCGCCACATCGTGGCGGGTGGGCAGTCGGCCAACCCCTCGACGGCCGAGATCCTCGATGCGATCGCCTCTGCTCCTGCCGAGGAAGTCATCGTGCTCCCGAACAACTCCAACGTGATAGCGGTGGCAGAGCAGGCCGCAGCCCATTCGCCGAAGAAAGTGCGAGTGGTGCCCACAGCGGGCACCCAGGAAGGTTTTGCGGCGCTTTTGGCGTACGATCCCGAAGCCCACGTGGGCACCAATGCAGACAACATGGCTGCCGCCGCAGCCCGCGTCGTCGCCGGAGAGGTGGTGCAAGCCTCGCGTGATGCCGTTAGCGAAGTTGGCCCCGTGAAAGAAGGCGACTGGCTGGGCCTTTCCCGCGGTGGCATAGAAGTTGTGGCCTCGCAGCCCTTTTCGGCGGCAGATGCGGCGATCTCGTTGCTCGGCAGCCTTATCGCCGACGATCACGAGATAGTGACGATCATCGAAGGTGAAGGGGCGCGGGCGGCGGACACCCGCCGCGTCGTCGAGTGGCTCTCGGAGCACCACCCCGACGTCAGCTCCGAGGTCCACCATGGGGGCCAGCCGCTTTACCCTTATCTTTTCAGCATTGAATGAGAGCGACCAGATGAAGAGCTTTGCCCAGCTTTCCGGCGCCCCGCTCAGCGTGCTGCAATCGGTCAAACGCCCTCTTCGGCTACCTGGGGGCAAACGCGAACCAAGGCATCGCGCCGAAGCTCTTGAAGAAATGGGGATAATGTCGGTCCTCGACCTGCTCACCCACTACCCTCGCCGTTACCTCGACCGGACCACACAGGTGCCCATCTCCGAATTGAAAGAGGGTGACGATGCGACCGTTATCGCGTCCATCCGAAAGGTTAAGCGGATCCCTGGGCGCCGGGGTTCCAAGCCGGTCGTGGTGGTCGACGTCTGGGACCAACGCAGCTACCTGAAGCTGTCGTTTTTCAACCAACCCTGGCGTGCGAACTACCTGCGCGAGGGGATGGATATAGCGATATCGGGCAAGGTCACGACTTTTCGCGGCCAGCGCCAGATGTCGAACCCTTCGGTCGAGGTCATCGAAGGGGAATGGACGGGAAAGGTGGTACCGATATACCCGCAGTCGGAGAAGGCGGGGATCACATCGATGGAGATTGCGTCATGCGTTGACGAGGCCCTGCAGTGGGCCGGCGAGCTGGAGGACCCCGTGCCATCGGCGGCCTTGAAGGCACATAATTTCGCACCCCGTGGCTGGTCCATGAAGAACGTCCACCAGCCGGGGTCCGTAGCCGAAAAAGAGGCGGCACGCCGCCGCCTCGGTTTCGACGAGCTGCTGCGGCTGCAGCTGGTGCTGGTGATGCGCAAGCGTGCCGTCGAACAATCCTCAGAGGGCATCTCTCACGAGGTCGGCTCCGAACTGATCAGGCACTTTCGCGAGAGCCTTCCTTTTTCCCTCACAGGTGCACAGGAACGAGCGATCGAGGAGATCGAGGCGGACCTGGCCAAGTCAGTCCCCATGCACCGGCTGTTGCAGGGCGACGTCGGTTCGGGTAAGACGCTCGTGGCGTTGTGGTGCCTTCTCACTGCCGTCGCGGGGGGCCACCAGGGGGCGCTCATGGCGCCGACCGAAGTGCTGGCTGAGCAGCATTACATGACCCTCACCGCGATGCTGGCAGGGTTGGTGGTGCCTGACAGCGCTTCATTGTGGGGCGAGAGGGGAGTAAGGGTCGAACTTCTCACAAACCGCACGACGGCGACCGAGCGGGCGAAGTTGCTCGCGGGGCTCGGCAACGGCGAGGTGAACATAGTCGTCGGTACCCACGCGCTGCTCACCGAGCCGGTGCGTTTCGCGGGTCTCGGGATGGTCGTTATCGACGAGCAGCACCGCTTCGGTGTCGAACAACGGGCGGCGTTGCGGGAAAAATCAGGGGGCGCGGTGCCCGATGTGCTGGTGATGACGGCCACCCCGATACCGCGCACGGCCGCCATGACCGTCTATGGGGATCTGGACACCACCGTGCTCGACGAGCTACCGCCCGGGCGGACACCGGTCAAGACGGTTTGGGCGCGTGGCCCTATGGATGTCGAGCTCGCCTGGGCGACAGTTCGAGAGGAAATTGGCAAAGGTCACCAGGCATACGTGGTTTGCCCTCTCGTCGAAGAGTCAGAACGTGTCCAAGCCAAGTCTGCCAGCGAGGAACTGGCCCGCCTTGCTGAGGGATCGCTTGTCGGTCTTCGTCTCGGCCTGCTCCATGGCCAGCTGCCGGCCCGAGAAAAGCAAGCTGTTATGGGCGAGTTCCGTTCGGGTGAGCTGCAGGTGCTCGTGGCGACAACGGTTATCGAAGTGGGCGTGGACGTGCCCAACGCGACGGTGATGGTGGTCGAGGATGCCGACCACTTCGGCATCGCGCAACTGCACCAGCTGCGGGGGCGCGTCGGCCGGGGGGCTGCAGTTTCGTGGTGTTACCTGCTCGCCGAAGCGCCGACGCCTGAGGGTGTAGAAAGGCTCGCGGCGCTCGAGCGCACCAACGACGGCTTCGCGCTGGCTGAGGTGGACCTGGACCTGCGTGGCGAGGGAACGATCCTGGGGACTCGCCAAAAAGGGGTCAACGACCTGAAGCTGGCCTCCCTGAGGAGGCACCGCAAGTATGTGGCGTTGGCCAGGGAGGTGGCCTTCGACATCGTCGGCGGAGATCCTGCCCTCGAACTCCACCCGGGCCTGGCCCAGGAGCTCCGGGCGCTGGTCGACGACGATGACCGTGAGTACCTTTTCAAGAACTGAGGGCTTGTGCTGGGCCCGGCAGGCAAGCCAGCAGAGGCTCTCATGCGTGTGATCGCCGGCGAGGACGGCGGCAGGCGACTGGTCGCACCACCGGGCCGAGCAACCCGTCCCACGAGCGACCGGGTGCGCGAGGCTGTCTTTTCGATGCTCGAGAGCTCGATGCTCGAGAGCTCCGTGCTCGAGGGCCCGATGACCGGCACTGCCGCCACCCTCGAGGGGGCCACGGTGTGGGATCTTTTCGCCGGCAGCGGTGCCATGGGGATCGAAGCGCTCTCCCGTGGAGCGGCCCACGCGACCTTCGTGGACCAGGCCCGCTCGGCGGTGTCGGCCGTCCGGGCCAACCTGGCCGCGCTCGCTTATGGGCCGCAGCGCTCGGCCGTCGTGTGCGCCGACGTGCTCGATTGGATCACCCCGGAGCAGGCCAGGGTTGACCTCGTCATCGCCGACCCGCCCTACGCCTGGCAGGGGTGGGACCTCCTGCTGGCGCGCCTGGCGCGCCTGGCGCACCGGCGGACGCTGGTACTGGCGGAAACCGGCGCTGAGCTCGCCCTCCCCCCTGGGTGGCAGTCTCTGCGGGCCAAGCGTTACGGCGGTACCGTTGTTACCTTGGCACGTTTCAGCGAGGACCCATGAGGACAGCCCTGTTCCCCGGAACCTTCGACCCGTTCCACAACGGGCACCTGGAGATCGTCGAGACTGCCAGCCGCGTGTTCGAGCGCATAGTGATAGCACCGGTCCGCAACCGACAAAAGGCGGCACCACTTTTCAGCATCGAGGAGCGACGTTCGATGATCGCTGCCTCAGTAGCCCACCTGGACAACGTGGAAGTCCCGGCCACCGACACCCCCGTACTTGTGGTCGACGTCGCTCGGGCTGTCGGTGCGGACGTTATCGTAAAGGGGCTGCGCGTAGCATCGGACGCGGAGGCGGAACTTCAGCAGGCCCAGATCAACAAAGCCGTGTCCGGTATTGAAACTATATTTGTCCCTTGCTCCTCGGCTTATTCCTTCATAGCGTCAAAATGGCTCCGTGATTTCATGAGCTATGGAGGAGCAGACCGGGTGGGCGCGATGGTCCCGGCGCCAGTCTTTGCCGTTATGAAGGAGAAGTTCGCTCTATGAGCAGCACGGCTGGTGGCTCCTCTCTACCTGAGACCGACGCGCTGGTCCAGCGCGTGGCTGGCATGATCGGCAGCGCCCGGGCGCTCCCGCTTTCCTCTTCGGTGAAACTCGACAACAAGGAAGAGATCCTCGAACTGCTCAGGGAAGCGGTCGCGCGCCTCCCGGAGGAGCTCCGCCAAGCGCGCTGGATGCTCAAGGAGCGCGAGGAGTTCCTGGCATCGACCCAGCGCAAGGCCGAGGAGCTCGTCGAGGCAGCTCGTTCCGAGGCTCAGCGCATGGTGCAGCGCACAGAGATCGTGAAGGAGGCACAAACCCAGGCCCGCCGGACGGTCGAGACAGCTCGCGAAGAGGCTCGGCGCCTGCGCCTCGAGGCCGAGGACTACGCCGACCAAAGGCTCGCCCAGTTCGAGATAATCCTGGAACGGACCTTGAAGACGGTGGCAGCGGGGCGCCAGAAGCTGTCCGGGCTCCCCGACAAGGACGAAGATGCCGCTATTCACGCCCCTGGGACCTTCGACGGCAATGCCGCTGTGACGAGCGGCGGGAGGGGCGGCCCGGTAAGTGGCGACAAGAGGCGGCTCGGGGGGCTCGGTGCACGCCGGCCGACAGGCCCTGGGCCCGGTACTGCAGGCCCCGCCAGCGCTGGCGCCGGCTCCTCCGGCAACAGCGCGAGCCGCGGTGGCGACCCTTCGGGCCGTACCGGGAGCCCGCAGGCCAGCAACGGGAGCGCCCACAGCGCAGATGGTCCAGAGCCGGGCGGCGACGAGCAGTTCTTCGACCAGGACCTCATGGGCTGAGCTTGGAGGCTGTTCGCTTGGCTGTGGACCCGTTCGATGTGGCACTGGGGGACTTGCGGGACCTTCGCGGGTCACGCCATTTGCTGCGTCGCGGAACGCTGCAGGAGGCCCTCGTGGCCGACGTGGACAGCCGTGCCCCGGCGGGAGCCGAAATCGTGGCCGATGTTGTCATCGAGTCCTTCGACGGAGGTGTTGCCGTCACGGGCAAGATTTCTTCGGTGTGGGAAGGTGAGTGCAGGCGCTGCATGCTCCCTCTGGACGGCGAGCTTGTAGCCGACGTAAGGGAGCTGTTCCGCCGTGGCGGCGGGGAAGACGAAGGCACGTACCCGATGGGGGCAGACCACGTCAATATCCGTGACATGGTCAACGACGCCCTGTTCGTCGTGTTGCCCCTGTTACCCCTCTGCCGCGAGGACTGCCGCGGGATATGCCCGAGGTGCGGCACTGACCTCAATGTCGAACGATGCGGTTGCGAGGAAGTGCATTTGGACCCTCGCTGGTCGGGGCTCCAGGTGCTGGTCAGCGGCCTGGAGGGCGCAAGCGAGCCGGCGGGCCCGGACATCGCGGGGTAGCCGGCCTGCGGACCTCCGCGGCCTAGCCGCGACCGGCGTGAACGCCAGGCCTGGTCGAGCGTGTAGGATCGCCAACTCGTGGCCGTTCCCAAGAAGAAGACCTCAAAGTCCCATACCCGCACCAAGCGAGCCAGCGCCTGGACGATGGCTCTGCCCGCGCGCAGCATTTGCCCCCAGTGCCGCCAAGCCAAGGTGCCCCACACGGTCTGCTCGAACTGCGGCTGGTACAAAGGCCGCCAGGCTGTCGAAGTACGGTAGATAGCCACCTTGATGGCACCTGATGGCCCATGTTCTTGACGGTCTGCCCATAGCTGTTGATGCCATGGGGGGCGACCGTGCGCCCGCCGAAGTAGTGGCCGGCGCGCTGCAGGCCGTGGAGGATCTGGGGATCCCTGTACTGCTCGTGGGTGACGGCGCCTACCTGGAAGGCCTCGGACCTCGGCCCGGCGTCGAGATCCTGGCCACCACCCAAGTAATCGAGATGGACGAGGACCCGGGCAAAGCGGTCCGCGTGAAGCGCGACTCGTCGCTGGTGCGTTGTGCGGAAGCCGTGCGCCAAGGCCGGGCGTCAGCAATGGTGAGCGCGGGGAACACGGGCGCGACGATGGCCAGCGCATTGTTGCGGATGGGCCGCCTGCCTGGGGTCCAACGCCCCGCGATAGCCGCCGTGATCCCGGTCCCGGGCTCCACGCCGACCGTGCTGATCGACTCCGGTGCAAATGTCGATTGCAATGCCCAGATGCTCGTGCAGTTCGCGCAGATGGGGTGGGCATTGGCCATGGAGCGCTTCGGGATAGCCGACCCCCGCGTGGGGATCCTGTCCATCGGTGAGGAGCCCACCAAGGGCAACGCCCTGGTAAAGGAAGCCCACGCCTTGCTCGAGGAAGGAAAAGCCGGCCCCGAAGTCCGCTTCATCGGCAATGTCGAAGGTCGCGACGTCATGAGTGACCGTGTCGACGTGGTGGTTACGGACGGCTTCACCGGCAATGTCGTCTTGAAGACCCTGGAGGGTGCCGTGACGGCGGTGGTGGGTGCCGTACTCGGTGCTCTTTCCAGCAGCGAGGAAGTAAAACAGGCGGCCAAGGCGGTCATGCCGGCTCTCGTGCCGATTGCGACCGAGTTCGACCCCGACACCTACGGCGGGGCGGTCCTGCTCGGCGTGAACGGCGTCTGTGTCATAAGCCATGGTTCTTCAGGGGCGAGAGCGATCCTGAACGCTGTCAAGGTGGCCCACCACGCGGTGGCGGACAAGCTAGTCGCACGGATCGAATCGGTCATAGGCTCGAGCCGGGACTAGCGCCCCCGCGCCAGCGCAGGATGGCGACAGCTGCCCGGGCGAAAAGACGACCTGGTGCTAACCTGATTTTCGTGCCCTTGGACAGCAGCACGCAAGGGAATGATTTCGGTCGCGTGCAAGTACTCGAATTGGTCCGAGGTTCGCTCGCGGACATCCTCGAGGTCAGCCCGGACCGCATCGCCGAGGGGGCATCGTTCGGGGACCTGGGAGCCGATTCCCTTGCCCTCATCGAACTGGTAGAGGCCCTCGAGAAGGACCTCGGCGAGCAGTTCGCCGGCTTCAGGATCGACGACGATGACCTCGAGGACCTGAAGACGGTGCGCGACGCCGTTGACTACGTCGTCGCCAAGCTGGGGAACGCCTCCTGAGGCAGCGGTGCTGCTAGAGCCTGAGGTCCGCGACGATGCTGCGGCCGAACGTGCCGGGCTTGCCGAGCGCCTCGGCTGGCAGGTCAACGACCAGGACCTTTTCGCGCAGGCATTGGCACACCGTTCTTGGTGCGCAGAACATCCCCGCCACGAGCCCAACGAGCGCCTCGAGTTCTTGGGGGACGCGGTCCTCGGCCAGATCGTAACGGACTACCTCTACCGTTCCTATCCCGACCTGCCCGAAGGCGAGCTCGCCAAGGCCCGTGCAGCGGTGGTCAACTCGGCTTCGCTTGCTGGCACTGCGCGTGAGCTGCGAGTGGGCAACGCGTTGCTGCTGGGCAAAGGGGAGGACTCATCGGGCGGACGGCTCAAGCCCTCGATCCTTGCCGACGCGATGGAAGCCCTGATCGGGGCGATCTACCTCGACGTGGGTTACGCCACCGCGGACAGGATCGTTCTCCGGCTCCTCGAGGAAAGATTGCGGGAAGCCGCCAAAGGGCCAGGCGAGGATGATTACAAGACGCGCCTCCAGGAGCTCTGTGCTCAGAGTTTCGACGAGCTGCCTGTTTACCGAGTCACCGACACCGGGCCCGACCACGCGAAGGTCTTCGAAGCCCAAGTCATCGTCGGGGGCCGTTGCAGGGGAAGTGGGGCCGGCCGCTCGAAGAAGCAAGCCGAGCAGATGGCTGCCAGGGACGCCTGGTACACGATCAAAGCTGACCAGGAAGCCCGCGCCGCCCGGCCCACCGGCATCGCCCCGGTCGCCCCGGTCACCGGCATCGCCCCGGTCGCCCCGGTCGCCCCGGTCACCGGCATCGCCCCGGTCGCCATCCTGCCAGGGCAACCGGAGGAGTAGCGCGCAGGCGCTGACCGTCCAGGCCCGCTGCAAGCCATGCCAGAGCTACCTGAGGTCGAAACCGTTCGCGCCGACGTCGCCAGGAACTACGTAGGCCGAACGCTGGAACGCATCACCGTCACGGGTCGCCGGACCGTGCGGCGGCACCCGTCTGAACTCCTTGGGGCGCTCGAGGGCCACGCCCTGTCAGGCGTGGCGCGGCACGGGAAGTACCTCATGTTCAACTGGGACGATGGCCAGGTCATGGTCGCCCACCTCCGCATGAGCGGCCAAATGCTCGCCGCGGAGCCCGGGGACCTCGTGGTCCCGCACACCCACGCCGTGTTGTCTTTCAAGGGTGCAGGCGAGCTGCGCTTCGTGGACCCGCGCACTTTCGGTGAGTTCTTCCTCGCCGGCCCTGGCGAACTGGACCACCTCGGCCCGGACGCGCTCGACATCGACGTGGCTCAGCTCCGGGCCGCGTTCGCGGGCCGCCAAGCACGGGTCAAGTCCCTTCTCGTAGACCAAAGGGCCCTGGCCGGGATCGGCAACATATATGCCGACGAAATCTGCTTCGAGGCCCGCCTACGCCCTGACCGCGCCGGCGGCTCCCTGAAACGAGCCGAGCTCGAGCGGCTAGCGGAGGCGACCCGATCTGTGTTGCAGTCGGCCGTAACCGCCCGGGGTTCGACGCTGACTGACCAGCGTTACCGAGACCTTTTTGGCGAGGGCGGCCGGTACCAGTTGGAGCACAAGGTCTACGGCCGGCTTGGGCAGCCTTGCGTTTCTTGCGGCCGCCCCATAGAACGGGTGCATTTCGGGGCCAAGAGCGCCTACCTTTGCCGTTCGTGCCAGCGGTAGCCTCGAAGTCAGCCTGGAGGTCAATATGTGCCGCAATATAACGACGTTGCGAGGCCTCGAGCCGCCTGCCACACCGGCAGAGGTCGAGGCCGCCGCCCGCCAGTTCGTACGCAAGGTGAGCGGGATGGCCTCGGTGTCGGCCCTTTCCGAAGATGCCTTCGAACGAGCTGTCCGCAAAGTCTCCGAAGCGACCGCTGAGCTGCTCGGCGACCTTCCCCCGCGACGCCAGCCACCGCCGACCCTCCCGCCCCTGCGGCGCATCAAGGCTCGTCACGGCTGAGCCAGCCGCCGGGCTGCTACGGTATCGCGCGAAGCGCTCGGAGCCTATAGCTCTGGGCGAACGTATCCCGGAAAGGGAGGCTTCAGTTTGCTCGTCGATTTGATCGTTTTCGATGGGGTCGACGAGCTGGACGTGATCGGACCGCTCGAGGTCTTCAGGCGTGCTGCGGCCGTCGGAGCAGAGGTAGCCGTCAGGATTTGCAGCCGAGAGCACGTCGAGTGGGTGAGCGGGGCCTTCGGGGTTAACTTCAAGCCCGACGCGACTTTCGTGCCTGGGGCGGCGGATGTGGTCGTCGTGCCTGGCGGCGGGTGGGTGGCTAAGGACGAGATAGGCGCGTGGGCCGAGGTCAAGCGGGGCGACTGGCTGCCGTTGCTCGCGGAGGCCGCCAGGGACGGTTCTGTGATGGCAGGAGTTTGCACCGGCGCGATGCTGCTCGCCCACGCGGGTGTGATCGGCTCGCGCCGGGCAACGACCCACCACGATGCGCAGGGCGACCTTGCCCTCCTTGGTGCGGTCATCATGGCCGAGCGGGTCGTCGACGAGGGCAGCGTCGTGACCAGCGCGGGGGTGACGAGCGGGATCGACCTGGGCCTCTGGCTAATCTCGCGCTACTTCGGGGAAAGCCTGGCCGAGGTGGTTGCCGACGGGCTCGAGTACCCATGGGCCCGCTTGCACGGGGGCGCGCCCTCCCCTGCGTGACCATGGGCTCCTCCCCTGCGTGACCATGGGCTCCTCCATGCGTGACCACAGGCTCGCTAATGGTGAGGCCTCCTGCCCGGACCGCTGGCTGAGGATCGCTAGGTTCACCCCATCCGTGGCGCATCCCCGCTAGGTTTGGCGGAGCGTGTTCCTGAAGTCGCTTACTCTGAAGGGCTTCAAGTCCTTTGCAGACACCGCCACCCTCGAGTTCGAGCCTGGTGTCACCGTTGTCGTTGGCCCTAACGGGTCGGGCAAGTCGAACATCGTCGACGCTGTGGCATGGGTGCTCGGCGCGCAAGGTCCCCGGACTTTGCGCTCCTCGAAGATGGAAGACGTCATCTTTGCCGGCACCTCCAAACGCCCCGGCCTGGGCCGGGCCGAGGTTTCGCTGACGATCGACAACTCGGCAGGGCTCCTCCCGATCGATCTTTCAGAAGTACGCATAACGAGGTCGCTGTGGCGCAGCGGCGAGTCGGAGTACTCCATAAACGGTGCACCGTGCCGCCTGCTCGACATCCAGGAGCTCCTTTCGGACACCGGGGTCGGTCGCCAGCAGCACACGATCGTGTCCCAGGCGCAGCTCGACGCGATCCTCGCCGCCCGACCGGAGGACCGGCGTTCGGTGATCGAGGAGGCGGCGGGTGTTTCCAAGCATCGCCGCCGGAAGGAAAAGGCCGAGCGTCGCCTGGAGGCGACCGAGGGAGCGTTGTTGCGGGCGCAGGACTTGTTGAAGGAGGTGCGCCGTCAGCTTCGGCCATTGGAGCGCCAGGCCGAGGCTGCACGCCGTCACGCTGATGTCATGGCCGAGCTGGTGGCGCTGCGCCGCTATCTCCACGGCCGTGAGTTGGGCTTGCTCGGGGCTCGTTTGGGAGCAGTTGCCACGGCGAGAGCTGATCTTGGGAGATCTGAGGACGAGGCACTGTCTTCGCTGGCGCGGCTGGACGCGTCGGTAGCGGCAGCCGAAGCTGGTCTGGACTCAGCCAGGCGCGACGCTGACGCGGCGGATCTCGGAGAGCTTTTGCCAGCGGCGGAAGGCTTGAGGGCACGAGCCGGAGGCATGGTCGCGCTCCTCGCGGAGCGCACCCGGGGTATCGAGCGTGCCAGGGCCGCGGGGGTCGACAGCGACGTGGTGTCCTCGCTGGAAGCCGAGGCGGCATCGTTGGAAGATCAGCTCCTGAGCAATGTGCGCGAGGCTGGGGAGCTACTCCCGCTCGAGGCGGAGCTGACCGTGGCCGAGGAAGCCCTGAACAGGGACATGGCCGAGGTGGAGGCGCTGTCCGGCAGGTCCCTTGACGCGTTCCCCAGCGACCCCGAGGCAGTGCACGAGGAAGGTCGCGCCGAAGGCCGCGCCGAAGGCCGCCAATTGCGGCCCGGGGACGCTGGCCAAAGAGCTGGTGAAGTGCGGGCAGAGCTGTCGGCTCTGACAAGGGCGGCCGAGGAGGCAGAGGCGGAGCTCCGGCGTGCCAGCGAGCGCTCCGCTGCCCTCGCCGCCCGCACGGACCGGCTTCGCGAAGAGGCATCGAAATCCGACGCGGTAATACTCGAGGCGGGAGCTTCCGGCGCAGCCATTGCAGCTTCGGTCGAGCAAGCGGACGAGCGCCAGGCATTGGCGGAGCGAGCATTGGCATCGGCGGAAGACGAGCGCCGGGCGGCGGACGGCGAACGTCACAAGTGGTCGGCGAGGGCTGAGGCCCTCTCCCAGGCACTTGACGAGGCGCGAGCCCGGGCGGGTGCGCGCCGGCTGGCCTCGGTCGCCGGCATGCTCGGGGCCCTGGTGGAGCTCGTCCACGTCGACGAGGGTTACGAGGCAGCCTTTGAGGCAGGGGCGGGGGAGGCGCTTTCCGCTGTGCTGATGGAGGGCGAGCAGGCAGCCCGGGAGGGCCTCGCCAACCTCGCAGGTCAGGGAGCGGCCGGAGCTGTCATCGCGCTCGCCTCGGCCGGCCCATCTCCTGCCGGCCCATCTCCTGCCGCCGGCCCATCTCCTGCCGCCGGCCCATCTCCTGCCGGCCCATCTCCTGCCGCCGGCCCATCTCCTGCCGCCGGCCCATCTCTTGCGTCGGTACCCGCTGAGGCCGCGTGGCCTGAGGCTCCCAGAGAGGGTGCCGCCTGGCTCCGCCTGCATGCACGTTCTCGGCAGCCGGCCGTGACCGAGCTCCTCGACCGGCTGCTCGCGCGGGCTGTGGTCGTGGACGGAGGCTGGCAAACTGCCGTAGACCTCGCGGTCGCCCACCCTGAGCTCGTAGTTGTTACTCTGGCGGGCGATCGCTGCGCCGGCGGCATCTGGAGGACGGGCGCGCATGGGACCGGTGCCACGGGAGCTGCTCTGGACGAGGCCGGTGCGGCCCTTCGCGATGCCACAGAAGCCGCCGCGCAGGCGGCGTCGGCCGAAGCACAATGCAAGGCTGCTCTGGAACAGGCCCGCACCGCCGCGTTGGAGGTGCACCGGGCCGCCGCCGAACGGGGCTCTGCGCTTCAGGCCGCACACGAGGCACTCGGGAGGGCCGGCTCTGACCTCGCGGAAGCCACCGCCGAGGCTGAAGCCCTGTCCGCCCTTCAGTCCCAGGTGGCTGCCCGGCGCGAACGGGACCTCGAACGCGCCTCCGAGCTTCTCGCGCTGCTCCCCGAGCTCGAGGCGGCCGCCGCCGCGCAAAGCCAGCGCGCCCTGGCAGAACGCGCGGCACGCAGCCGCTTGGCGGAGCGAACCAGCGCCGTGTCCACACTGCGCAGGGACCTCGAGGTGCGCGCCACCGCTGTCGAGGAACGCCGGGCCCTTCTCCGCCGGCGTCTCGCCGAGGTCGAGCAACGTTTGGCCGGTCACGTCGCGGAGCGAGAAGAGGCCGCCGAGCGCCGTGTTCGCCTTGACGCAATGGCCAGAGCGATCGCGCGCCTCAGCCTCGTCGTCAGCGCGAGGTTGGAGACCCTGGAGGCAACCCTCAGCGCTCTGCGCGAGATGCGCCAGGCGGAGGCCGAGTCTCTGCGCTTTGCAGCGGACCAACTCGACGCCTTACGGCGGGAACGTTCGGGCGTCGAACGGCAGCTTTCTGCGGTCCGGGAGCAGGTCTCGCGCAACGAGCTAGAAGCCGCTCAGATGAAAGGGCGCCTCGAGGCGCTGACAGAGACGGTGCGCCGAGAGCTCGACTGCGAGCCGGAGACCCTCGACGGTGCCGAATGCCCGCCACTGCCCGCCGGCTCGAGCGCCCCGACCCGCGCCCGCGAGCTGGAGCGCGAGGTCCGCCTCATGGGCCCGGTTAACCCCCTCGCTCTCGAGGAGTACGCGGCGCTCGAAGAACGTCACAAGTTCCTCGAGGGCCAGCTTCATGACGTCTCGGGCGCCAGGCGAGAGCTCAGCAAGGTGATAAGGGCCGTAGACGCCGAGATAATCACCATTTTCAAGGCTGCATTTGACGATGTCGCAGAAAATTTTACCAAGCTCGTGACGATGTTGTTCCCCGGCGGCCAGGGCACGTTGTTCCTCTCTGACCCCTCCAACATCTTGGAGTCCGGTGTCGACCTCGAAGTTCGGCCCGCAGGCAAGAACATCCGTAGGCTCTCGCTTCTTTCGGGAGGCGAGCGCAGCCTGGTGGCATTGGCGTTCTTGTTTGCTGTTTTCAGGAGCCGGCCTTCCCCGTTTTACATGATGGACGAAGTGGAGCCGGCGCTCGACGACGTCAATTTGCACCGGTTCCTCGACCTTTTGAACGAGTTCCGCCTGGAGGCGCAATTGCTGGTAGTCAGCCATCAAAAGCGCACGATGGAAGCAGCCGACTGCCTTTACGGGGTGAGCATGCCTCCGGGGGGTTCTTCGCTCGTGGTCAGCGAGAAGATCGAGCGCGTGGTGTCGGTGCGCGAAGCCCCCTCGGTCAGCGAAGCACCCTCGGTCAGCGAAGCACCCTCGGTCAGCGAAGTCTCCGAGGTAACGCTCGCACCGTGACCGCTGCGCCGTAGGCTGGTGAGCTCGGCGGCCGAAACCGCCGCGAGAATGGCGATGGCAGCGAGCGCTAGGGCGAAGCCAGCCGTCAGGTCGCTAGGCCAGTAGTTCACAACGATTGTGCGTGCCCCGGAGGGGATGGTCGCGCTCAAGAAGAGCCCGTCGACCCTGTGGACCGCCAGGGCATGCCCGTCCGCGTCGATGTGCCAGCCGGGCAAGTAGGTGAGGCGCAGGGTCAGGGTGGAGCGAGCGGGGACCTGTACAGCGAGCCGCCACGTGGCGTTGCCGGTCTCGCGCGCTGACACGACCCGGGCGGTGCTGCCGGGGGCGAAGCTGAACTGGGTGGCTCCCGGGACGCTGTAAAGCTTGAGCGTCCCGCCGATCGGCACTGTGAGCGTGGCCACCAATGCGGTGCCCTTGGGGACCCGTTTGGACGAGGCGAGCACGTACGAGGCCCCGTAAAAGCGCGCCAACGCGGCCGATGTGACCGCTGGGGCAAAAATGTTGTTCCCGAGCCCGGTCTTGGCCGTTGCCGCGGTATCCGGCCAGGTATTGAAGTAGGCGGGAGGAGTCACCGGGTCGTGTACGGCCAGTTCCCGGATCTGGTAGCCGATGTTGA
>Ga0302325_10013713_pt1 | contig 17280 bp, 10 predicted proteins | sample Palsa_T0_2_FD_201948 | JGI IMG/M metagenome (GOLD analysis project Ga0302325, IMG submission 201948) | Peat permafrost microbial communities from Stordalen Mire near Abisko, Sweden - Palsa_T0_2 | ecosystem: Environmental > Terrestrial > Soil > Palsa > Peat permafrost | place: Sweden: Abisko... | reverse complement strand
GCAGCGCGCGGGCCGCCTGATCTGCGGTCGCGATGTTGGTCATCCCGTGCGCCCCCAGCGTCGCCGCGGTCGTGACGATGATGAAGAACGCGACGAGGTTGGAGTAGATCATCCCCGCGTTGACGTCGGCGTGCATGTCCGTCAGCGCACGGTCGTCGGTGCCGCGCCGCTGGGCGATCGTACGTCTCCCGACTTTCTTCTCTTCCTCGACCATGAGCGCGGACTGCCAATAGAAGAGATATGGCGTGATCGTCGTTCCCAGAACGCCGACCATCGTCGAAAGCCAGGCCCCCTCGAGGCGGACCTGCGGCACCGCAAACGAGACCAGCACGGTCCCCCACGGCGGGCGGACGATGAACGCCGTGATGATATAGGCAAAGAGCGCAAGCGTCAGCCACTTGAATATGCGCGCGATGGTTGGATACGGCAGCCACGTTTGCGTGGCGATCAGTACGATGCCGAAGAGAAAGACCAGCGCATCGGGCGGCACCGGCACGACCAGGTGCGCCGCTGCCGCCATGCCGCCTATGTCGGCGCCGACGTTGAACGTATTGGCGACGATCACGAGCCCCGCGAGCGCATAGGTCAGCCAAAGCGGCAGCCGCTTGCGCATCACGGCGGCGAGGCCTTCGCCGTTGACCATGGCGATGCGCGCGCACATGCCTTGGATCACCGCCATCATCGGCGTCGAGACCAGCGTCAGCCAGAGCATCGAGTAGCCGGTCGCCGCACCGGCGACGGAGTACGTCGAAATCCCCGACGGGTCGTCGTCGGCGGCTCCGGTGATCAAACCGGGCCCAAGGTTCGCGAAGAACGAACGAACGCGTGCGATCATCGCCACGCCTCTACCCTCGTTTACGCGGGAAGCAACGAAGCGATCTCGCTGCCGGGGATCGATCCGGTCACGACCATGAGATTGCCCTCCCGCAGTTCTTGCGCGGCGTGCACGAGCGCGCCCATCGCCACCCGATAGAGCGCGCCGCCGACGCTCACGCGGCGAACCCCCATCGCCGAGAGCTGCGCGAGCGGCACTGCTCCGTCGCCCGGACCGATCAGGACGTTCACCGGCTTCGGTGAAACGGCGCGCACAACCGCCGCGATCGCATCTGAATCCGGCAGCCCGGGCGCATAGAGCACGTCCGCGCCCGCTTCGGCGAACGCGCTGAGACGGCGAATCGTATCGTCGAGATCGGGCCGGCCATTGAGATAGTTATCCGTTCTTCCGGTGAGCACGATTCGGCCGCGAGCCGCGCTCGCGGCCGCCGCAACGCGTGCGACCGCCGCATCGAACTCATGAATCGGCCGAACCGGATCGGCCGTCGTATCCTCGATGCCGAGCCCCGCCAAGCCCGCATCGGCCGCGGCGCGAACCGTCGCCGCGCACTGCGCCGGATCGGCTCCGAAGCCGTCTTCGAGATCGCCGTTGACCGGCAAGCCGCTGACGCGGGCCAGCAGCGCCGCGTGTTCGATCGCCTCGGAGCGCGAGACGGCGTGGCGTCCGTCCTGACGGCCGAGCGAGAACGCAAGCCCGAGCGACGTGCTGCCGAGCGCCTCGAATCCGGCGCGTTTGAGCAGCGCCGCGGAGGCGCCGTCCCACGCGTTTGGCATGATGAACGCGACGTTTCGTTCGTGCAGCGCGCGAAAGCGCTCGTATGCCGTGCTCACGGTGATACCGATCCTCCTCAAAGGTCCTAGCCGAAGGCGCCGGAGAATTGCCTTGCGTGGCGCGTTTCGCAGCCCTACTAGCCGCAGCCGTCGCGCTCGCGCTCAACATTGCCGCGACGGTACAGCTTTTCGCCGCACAGACGACGCTCGGATACGACCTCGTCTACACCAAGGGGTTCGAAGTTGCGAGCGTCGATCCTCAAACGCCTGCCGCCCGCGCCGGCATCGCGGCCGGCGATTATCTCGATCTCACGAAATCGACGGGCCACGACCGGATCGTCGGTCTCCTCTATCAGCCGGCGCTCGACGGCGAGCCCGTCCACTTCGTGCTCGTCGCGCGACCCCGTCACGGAGCGCAGCCGGCGCCTCGCAGCGTAACCCTGAACGCCGCGCCGTTGCGGCCGTCGCAGGCCGGCCGCGCGCTCTTCTCGCCGATCACCGCAATTCTCCGGCTCGCCGGATTTGCGTACATCGCGGTCGCGCTCGTCATTTTGCTGCGCCGTCCCAACCGCATGACGTACGGTCTCTTCTTCTATCTCATCTCCGCGACCGACATCACGCTGCATCGCTTTCCCGACGAGGTCTTTCCGCTGATGCAGTTCGGGTCCGATCTGCTCGACATTGCGGGACCGGTCGGGCTGCTGATCTTCGCCGCACGCTTTCCCGACGACCGCGCCGGCGGGTGGCGCGCCTTGCTGGACCGGCTCGCTTTGCCGCTCGGCGTGCTCTTTGCGATTCCGAATCTTGCCTGGGACGTCAACGCGCTCGTGTACGGCATCCCCCCCGCGCTCTGGATGACGTACGGCGCAACGCTGGGCGCGCTCGCACTCGTGGTCGTCGCCAGCATCGCGCTGCTCGCGACGTACGCCGTCGCCCCGAAGCCGCAGCGCCAGCGTTTGGTTTGGGCGATGACCGGCGTGCTCTTGACGCTGCTCAGCTACGCGTCGGGCTGGGCACGCCTGTGGTCGTCGGCATACTGGCTCGCAAGCTCCGATCCGCTCGTTTGGACGGCGACGATTCTCTATGCCGTCGCGCCGTTTGCCATCGCCTACGCGGTCGTCCGCCAGCGCGTCTTCGACATCTCGTTCGTCGTCAGCCGCACGCTCGTCTACACGATCGTTACGGCGGCGCTCTTTTGCATCTTCTCCCTCGTCGAGTGGCTCACCGGACGGCTGGTCGAGCATAGCGGTGCGGCCATTGCGATCGTCGCCGTCACCGCGGTGGGCATCGCCTACTCGCTGCACGCAATTTACGGCCGTGTCGAGCAGTTCGTCGAGACCACGCTTTTCCGCCGGCGCCGGCTGGCCGAACGTCACATCGCCGAAGTCGCGGCCGGGCTGCCGTACGCGGAGAACTCCGAGGCCGTCGCAGCCGCGCTCGTCAGAGAACCACTGCACGCCTACGCGCTGAGCTCCGCGCACCTCTTCTCGCGCGACGAGAGCGGGGAATACGTCGGTGAGGGGAGCACGCTCGATCGCTGCATCCCGCTGCAGCTGCAAGGGCGCCGGCAGTCGATGCGTCTGCACGACGGGGATCCGGTGCTCGCGGTTCCGGTCTTCGTGCGCTCACGGCTCGAGGCGATCGTCGTGTACGGCGCACATCTCAACGGCGAAGACATCGATCCGGACGAGGCGGACTCGCTGCAGGCGCTCGGCGCCGCGGCGGGCATGGCCTACGATCATTTGGAGACGACGCGCGTCGAGCGCGACGTCGCGCGCTGGCGCAAAGTGGCCGAGCGTCAGGCGCGCGAGCTCGCCGCCTTGCGCGAGCGCTCTCGCCGGCCCTAGCGCGTCTATGGGCAGCGGACGCACCGTTCGCGTGGGGATCGACGTGGGCGGAACGTTCACCGACCTCGCGGCGCGCGAATCGTGGAGCGGCATCGTCCATGCGACGAAGCTTCCCAGTACGCCGCGCGAACCGCAGCGTGCGGTCGTCGACGCTCTCGCGGCGCTGCTCGCGCGGTATGACGAGCCGCCGGCGATCGAGTTTTTGGCGCACGCGACGACGATCGCGACCAACGCGCTGTTGGGGCAACTCGGGCTCGAGCTTCCACGCATCGCGCTCGTGACGACCCACGGCTTCCGTGACGTGATCGAGATCGGGCGGCAGAATCGCAGCGAGATCTACGATCTGCTCGTGGAGCGGCCGCGTCCGCTCGTGGCGCGCGAGGACCGGCTCACCGTCCGCGAGCGCATGGATTACCGGGGCAACGTGCTGCATCCCCTCGACGATGCGTCGGTCGCCGAAATATGCGATGCGATCGGGCGGCGCGACGTCGCCGCGGTCGCGATCTCGCTGCTGCACGCCTACGCCAACGACGCGCACGAGCGCCGCATCGCCGATGCGCTCGCGCGGCGCTTCCCGGACTTGCCGGTCACGCGGTCGTCGGCGATCGATCCGGAGTACCGCGAATACGAGCGCACTTCGACGGCCGTCGTCAACGCCGCGCTCGCGCCGATCGTCGAGCGCTATCTCGAGCGGCTCATCGGCGAATTGCGCCGGCGCGGCGTCTCGACGGCGCTGTACGTCATGCGCAGCGACGGAGGTCTCGCTGCGGCAAACGAGATTCTCACTGCGCCCGCATCGATCGTCGAAAGCGGACCGGCGAGCGGCGCGATTGCGGCGGCGGCGCTCGGGCGGCGCATCGGCGCCGAACGCCTGCTCTCGTTCGACATGGGCGGCACGACGGCCAAAGCCGGCGCGATCGTCGATGGGATCGCACAGATCGTTTCGGAGTTCGAAGCCGCGGGCCGCACGCATAGCGGACGCGCGCTCAAGGGAAGCGGTTATCCGGTGCGCTTTCCGTTCGTGGATTTGGCGGAGGTCAGCGCGGGAGGCGGTACGATCGCGTGGATCGACGATGCCGGCTCGCTGCGCGTGGGGCCGCTCTCAGCAGGCGCCGATCCCGGCCCGGCCTGCTACGGCCGATCCTATCGCGCGACGGTAACCGATGCGAACGTGGTGCTCGGACGGCTCAACCGCCGGCGTCTGCTCGGCGGTGCGTTTTCGATCGACGCCGCGCGTGCGCGCGATGCCGTCGCCGCGCTGGCGCAACGCCTGAACGCAAGCGTCGAAGCGACGGCTGCGGGTATCGTCACCTTGGTCGACGACGCGATGGCAAAGGTCCTGCGCATCGTTACGATCGAGCGCGGACTCGATCCGCGCGAATTCACGCTGGTCGCGTTCGGCGGCGGCGGTCCGCTCCACGCCTGCGCGCTCGCCGACGATCTCGGGATCGCGCGGATCGTGGTTCCCGCGCATCCCGGCCTCTTCTCGGCGCGCGGATTGCTCGATGCGCCGCTGCACGTCACCGCCACGCGCGCCGTGATGCAGACGGCGGACGAGTTCGAGAGCGCGGGCCTTACAGAGTGGTTCGCGCAACGCGAAGCCGCGGCGCGCGACGGCCTCGTCGCCCAGGGCGCGCAGGCGTCGACGATCGTGTTTCGCCGCGAATACGAGGCACGCTACCGAGGACAGAGCTTTGAGTTGACGATTCCGCACGCTGCCGGCGCCGGGCTCGAACGGCGCTTCCACGAAGCGCACCGCGCGCGGTACGGCTATTGCGCCGACGGCGAGATCGTCGAGATCGTCAACGCGCGTTCGACCGGGACCGGGCGCGTGGCGTCGTCCGTTACATCGCGCGCACCCGATGCCCGGACGAACGCAGCGGCATCCAACTCTCCCGGCGGCACGCGTAACGTCTGGATCGACGGAGCTTTCGTGCAGCTCTCCGTCTGGCAGCGCGACGCACTCGCACCCGATTGCAGGCTTGAAGGTCCCGCGATCGTGGAGGCCTACGACAGCACGACGTATCTCGCGCCGGGATGGTCGCTGCTCGTCGACGGCGACCTGCTCGTACTCGCCGCACGGCAGCGCCGCGCATGACGGACTTCATCACCGTCGAGGTCATCAAGAACGCGCTCGTCTATGCGTCGGAAGAGATGGGCATCGCGGTACGCAACGCCGCCTACTCGCCGAACATTAAGGAGCGCCTCGATCATTCATGCGCGCTGTTCGATCGTTTCGGGCGCCTGATCGCGCAAGCCGAGCACATCCCCGTGCATCTCGGCTCGCTGCCGTGGGGACTGAAGCGCACGATCGCACTCGTCGAGCGCGAGCACGGCGGCTTCCGGGAGGGCGAGATGTGGGTCGTGAGCGATCCCTACATCTCCGGCACGCATCTCAACGACGTCACGCTCATCCGACCGATCTATGCGGGCGGCAGCCTCATCGGCTACGCCGCAAACAAGGCGCACCACGCCGACGTCGGCGGATCGGTGCCCGGATCCATGCCGGTCGACGCAACGGAGCTCTACGCGGAAGGGCTGATCGTGCCGCCGATGCGCCTCGTTCGCAACGATCGTGTGATCGACGAGATAGTCGCGCTATTTCGCGCCAACTCGCGCACGCCCGACGCGCGCAGCGGCGACCTGCGCGCGCAGGTTGCCGGCAACTCCACGGGCGAGCGGCGGATACTCGAGCTCTGCGAGCGGTACGGCGCCACCGCATTCGAGGCTGCGATCGAGCGCGCGCTCGACGACAGCGAGCGGCGAATGCGCGCCGCGCTGCGCGCGCTCGGCGACGGCGTCTTCGAGGCGAGCGACGCGCTTGAGGACCGCGACGGCACGCCGCGCATTCGGATCGCGCTGCGGTTGGAGCTGCGCGACGGCGCCGCGCGCTTCGATTATACCGGCACGAGCGCGCAGCTCGTATTCCCGCTCAACGCCGTCTTCGGCGTCACCCTCTCCGGCGTCCACTACGCGCTGCGCGCGGTGACCGACCCGACGATACCGATGAACGACGGTTGTTTCCGGCCCGTCGAGGTGTACGCGCCGCTTGGGACGCTGCTCAATCCGCGCCGTCCGGCACCGGTCGGCGGCGGCAACGTCGAGACCAGCACGCGCAATGCCGACGTCGTGCTGCAAGCGCTCGCGCAAGCGGCGCCGCATCGCGTGCCCGCCTCGAGCGGCGGAACGATGAGCAACGTGATGCTCGGCGGCACGCGCCCCGACGGACGAACGTGGGCGTTCTACGAAACGAACGGCTGCGGCATGGGCGCGCGGCCGTCGCGCGACGGCATCGACGCGATCCACTGCCATATGACGAACACACTCAACACGCCGATCGAGGCGATCGAACGGGAGTATCCGCTGCGCGTCGTCCGCTACGAGATCGCGGAGTCAACCGGCGGTGCCGGGCGGCGGCGCGGCGGCAACGGGCTCGTGCGCGCGCTCGAGCTCGTCGAGGGAACGGCGCACGCGACGCTGCTCGCGGATCGTCACACGCAGCCGCCGCCCGGCGCGGAGGGCGGCGAACCCGGCGCCTGCGGACGCCATACGCTGCTCCGCAACGGCATCGAGCGGCCGCTGCGCGCGAAGACGAGCTTACCGCTCGAGCCGGGCGACGTATTGACGATTCAAACGCCGGGCGGCGGGGGCTACGGCGTGCCGGAGTAGCGTGCTTTACAGCGGCGTATTGCTGCGCGCGGAAGCCGGGCGTTCTAACCCGAAGCGCGCGGCGCAGAGTAAGTCGACGATGCGAATCGCGCTGCGGCGCGACGAAAATCGCCGGCGCGAATCGGCCGCGACGAGCCTTCCGGATCGCGCGCGCATCGCGGGATCGCCGCAAAACCGCTCGACCGCGTCCATCACGCCGTCGCCGCTGCAGATCGCCGCAACATCGGGTGCGAAGAGCGCGCGCAGATCGCTGCGATCGGCGACGACCGCGGGCAAACCGGCCTGCGCGAGCAGCACGTTACCGAACGCCGCATCGTCGGTAAGCCCCGCGTGCACCACGCAGGCCAACTCGATGCCCTCGTCGCCGAGCAAGATCTCCGGCGTGATGCGCACCGCCCGGTCGCCGAGTTTCGATAGATCGCAGGCTCGCAGGGCATCGTCGTCGCCCGCGACGCCGACGAGAGCGCACGACGGATCGCCGGAGGGAACGATCGGCAAGCGCTCCGCGCGCTGCGCGCTCGCGCAGGGCAGCCATGCGACCTCGAGCGCGACCGCGCCGCACGTATGGATTGCGGCCAATGGCTCCGCGCCGCGCGTTACCGCGATTCCGGGCGCCGGCGCTTCGCCCGAGAACCACGCAAGCGTTGCGGCGCGCGCGAAGCGCCGGTCGAGACGGCGCCACGGCGCGATCTCGCCGGGCACCACCGGATGGCCGAACGAGCGCAGCGCCGTCTCGAGATCCTCGCGCGCCGCCGCGAGCAGCGGTGGCTCGCTGCGCGCGTGCCGAACCGCGATCGCGCCGACGTCGCCGCGTCCCGTGCGCGGCAGCGCGCCCATCGCCGGCGCCCAGCGCGCATAAAACGCGCGTTCGTTCTCCGCTTCGCGCGCGAAACGTCCCGCCGAGGCCGCTTCGTAGTGCGCGATTTTCGCCTCGGCGACGTAGGCGAGCGCGAAACCCGCTTCGCGCGCGCGCAGACAGAGATCCACGTCTTCGAATCCGTTGATGAAGCGCTCGTCGAATCCGCCGCCGCTGCGAAACCACGGCGTGCGCACCGCCATCGCCGCGCCCGAGATGCCGAGCGCGTCGCGCGCGCGCGTCACCGCCTCGAGCGTGGGCGGGAGATTGCGGCAGTAGTAGTGCCAGTGCGCGTTGGGCAGCACCGCGAGCCCCGCGGCTTGCGTCGTTCCGTCCTCGAAGAAGAGCGCGGCGCCGGCAATCGCGACCTCCGGGCGATCGAACGCGCGCAGCAGCGGCGTGAGCGCGTCGCCGAGCGGATAGGCGTCGTTATTGAGAAAGAACGTCACCGGCGCTCGCGCGAGCCGTGCGCCGGCGTTGCAGGCGCCGGCAAAGTTGCGATTCGTGTCGTGACGGTGGTAGCGCACCCACGAAAACTCGCCGATCGCCTCGGGCGTCTCGTCGCCCGATGCGTTGTCGACGACGATCGTCTCGAATGCAACCGGACTCGCGTCCCGCAGCCGTTCGAGCTCGCGCAGGCAGCGCGCGGTGAGCCACCAGTTGTCGTAGACCGGGATGACGACGCTGATCTGCGGAGGCACGGTCACGCGCTACGCCGGTTCGACGCGAATCTGTTCCAGCAGCTCCTGCTTGGTTTCCGGAACCATGGAGCGGACGAAGAGGATGGTGACGATGCAGAGGAAGGCGTAGATCCAAAACGTCACCGGCCGCCCGAGGCGATCGACCATCGTGAGAAAGAACTGCGAGACGAGAAAGTTTCCGACCCAGTTGGCGAGCGTCGAGAGCGACATCCCCAGTCCGCGAACCTGCAGCGGAAAGATCTCCGAAATGAGCAGCCACACGATCGGACCAAGGCTGAAGGCGAAGCATCCAACGTAGACCATCATGCTGGCGAGTGCGATCGTCCCAAGCGACCCGGAGAGATGCGAGCTGGCAAACGCAGTCGCAAGCGCCGCGAGCGCGACGAACATGCCGCCGAGACCGGCGTAGAGCAGGGGCTTTCGTCCGATGCGGTCGACGAAAAAGATCGCGACCAGCGTCATGAGGCAGTTGACGGTTCCGACCAGCGATTGCGCGAAGATCGAAGCCGAGGCCGACGAGATGCCCGCCATCTGGAAGATCTGCGGCCCATAATAGATCACCGTGTTGATGCCGGTGATCTGCTGGAGTACGGCGAGCGTGATGCCGATGAAGAGCGCGAGGCGGATTCCGGGCTGCGCGAAAGCCTCAAATCCCGCGCTGCGCGTCCGCAGGCTCTCGACGATCGAACGCTCTTCGAGCGCCGCGCCGGCCGAATCGCCGTAGATGCGCTCGAGGTCCTCCCGCGCTTTCGTTCCGAGCGCGATTTTGAAGAGATAGCGCGGGCTCTCGGGCATTACGATCATTCCGCCCATCAGCACGAGCGACGGCACGACCGCGAGCCCGAGCATCCAGCGCCACTGCTCGCCGCCGGCGAGCACATAATCTACCACGTACGCGGCGAGAATTCCGACCGTGATCGCAAACTGATAGAGCGAGACGAGCGCGCCGCGCACCGACGACGGAGCGACTTCCGAGATGTAGAGCGGCGCGACCACGGAGCTGAACCCGATGCCGAGACCGACGATGAAGCGCGCCGCGAGCAGCACCGTTTCGTTGGGCGCGAGCGCCGAGAGAATCGCACCGGCAAAGAACACCGCGCCGGCCGCCAACAACGTTCGGCGCCGGCCGATTCTATCGGCGATACTGCCGGCAAAGAGCGCTCCCAGCATGCAGCCGATGAGGACGACGCTGATCGTAAATGCCTGCAAGCGCGCCGGCAGTCCGAAATCCTTCGTGATAAAGAGGATCGCACCGGAGATGACGCCGGTATCGTAGCCGAACAGCAGGCCGCCGAGCGCGGCAACCGACGCTACCAACAACACGTACGGCCGCATGCAGGCGGTTTTGCAAGTCGCGGCCGAACGCTCCTCTAATGCGTCTCGCGCCGGACCTGTCGCCCGCGCTCGATTATGCCAGGCGGCATGCGTTGCACGCGCTGCTCGTCGCGCGCGGCGACGAGCTCGTGGCGTGCGAGCTCGGCAACGGCTTCCAGCGCGAATCGGCGCACCCACTCTACAGCGGCACCAAGAGTTTTTGGGGCGTGCTCGCGCTCTACGCGCAGGAAGACGGACTGCTCGAGCTCGACGAACCAGTCGCCGCGACCATCGCGTCGTGGAGCGACGATCCGTGGAAACGGCGCGTCACGCTGCGCATGCTGCTCGCACTCACGTCGGGCTTTGCCTTCGGCGGATTGGGCGCGAGCGTTCCGGCGTACGATCGCGCGCTCGCAATCCCGCTGCGCGACGAACCCGGCACGCGCTTTACCTACGGCGGCATCCCGCTGCAAATCTTCGGCGCGGTGCTCGCGCGCAAACTCGAGCGGTCGACGCGCACGCCGCACGAGTATCTGCGCGAGCGCGTGCTCGAGCCCGCGGGCGTGCGGGTAGCGAGCTGGCGGCGTTTAGGCGACGGAACCCAACCGTTGCCGACCGGCGCGTCGCTGCGCGTCGACGATTGGCTCGCCTACGGCCGCTTCGTGCTCCGGCACCGCGAGCAGCTCGCGGCGTGCTTTCAGGGCTCCGCGGCGAACCCGCGCTATGGCCTAGGCTGGTGGCTCGGCGTGGCCGGCGCCCCGCCCGATCTCGTCTACGCGAGCGGTTCGGGCGGCCAGGCGCTCTATCTCATCCCGTCGCTCGATCTCTGCGTCGCGCATTTCGGTAAGAGCGCATCGTTCCGCCACGAGGCGTTTCTCAAACGCCTCGTGGCTGCCTAGACGCTACGGAACGTAGTTTTTGCTGTCGACGGCACCTGATGGATTTTCAAGACCGTTTGCCGATCCGAGCGTCGCGAGATTCGACCCTCTCGGATAGCTCAGCACTCGCACGTCGGAGTTGCCCTGCTCGGCCACATACGCCGTGTTGTTCGCGCGGTCGACCGTGACGTGGAGCGGATCGCTGAAGCCGGAACCGAGCGTCGACGTGATGCTCGTATACGGCGCAGCAATAACGTCGACGACCCCGCCGACCTGATCGCAGACGAGCAGGTTCGCCGCTTTGTCAACGACCATGCCGCCCGCGAACGCGAGCGTCAGCGGAAGAACCGTGCCGTTGCAGCCGGCGAGTCCGCTCTTGTACTCGACGATGTCGGCACCATTCGTTTTCGTGTTGTTATAGGCGACGAATACGTCGCCTCTCTTATCGACCGCGACCGACTCCACGGCGCCGCCGGGATAGCACGTTGCGGCAACGGTATCGCTCAGCTGGGCGTACTCGTTGACGAAGCCGTTGAAGTTCGGGTAGTTATAATCGGCTTCATACACGTTGCCGCCGTCGTCGGTGGTAACGTCGACGGCGTCGGTCATGCCGGTGTCGTAGGTGAAGATCAGCGCGCCGGTCGAGTTGTATTCGGTCACGTTCGGACCGGCGTAGTTGGCAACGTATAGGTTGCCCGATGCGTCGACCCAGTTGCCGTCGGGACCGTTGATGCCGGTCGTGATGCCGCCGAGGTTGGCGTACGTGCGTTGCTTCAGCAGTTCGACCGCACCGATGCTCCAGTCGTCCACGTAGATCGTGCGAGGAGTTCTGGCTGCCGGCGGTCCGCGTCGAGCGGCGCGATGCGAGTGGCCGACGAGTCCGAGGAACTTCGGGGCAACACCCGATCGAGCGATGTCCGAAGATCCCCGGTCCTGCAACGCGCTCGTGGGCGGCGTCGCGGTTCCGGTTCCAGTTGAGCCGTTCGAGCAGGCCGAGAGCGCCAGTACGATGGCGACGGCAGTAAGTGTGGCTCTTTGAGATTGCACGGCGTTCCTCCAATCGTGCGAGGAGTAGCGTAAGCTTGCGCTCACGCGAAGATGACCCGCGTAGAAACGCAGGTACCGCTCGCCGATACTGCCCGGCGGCGGGAAAGAGCCCTTCGATGCCCTCCGTATTGGTCCTTGTGCGCACGACTCAACCGAACGAGCGGATGCCGTCTCGCCACGAGGTCTTTCCGCGACCGCTCATCAACTATTCGGCATGAAGCGTTCATCGGTTTGGCGCGTCGCGGCCTTGACGTGCGCCGCGCTTACGCTCGGCGGCTGCTCGATCGGTTTACCGTCGACGAAAAGCGGCGCGCAGTCGGCCTTGCCGTACATGCGCAGCGATGCCGCGCTGCGCGCGCTCTACGGCACCGGGGCCGGCAAGATCACGCACGTCGTGTACATCGTGCAAGAGAACCGCAGCTTCGACAATATGTTCCAGGGCTACCCCGGCGCGGATACGGTCCCGAGCGGCAAGATCTCCAGCGGTAAGACGGTCAAACTCCTGCCGGTGAGCCTCTCCGCGTGGTACGTGATCGATCACTCCGCGGAAGCGATGTTCGCCGCGTGCAACGGCACCGGTAAGCTTCCTGGCACGGATTGCCTGATGGACGGCTTCAATAAAGAGCTCAACAGCAACGGCCCGAAGAACGTGAAGTATCCCGAATACGTTTACGTTCCGCACAGCGAATCGCAGCCGTACTTCGACATGGCGCGCGAGGGCGTGCTCGCGGACCGCATGTTTCAGTCGCAGCTCGACGAGAGCTACGTCGCGCACCAATACGTGATCGCCGCGCAGGCCGCGTGGAGCGTCGACCTGCCGACGGGACGCTGGGGCTGCGGGGGCGGCAGCTACGACAAAGTGCAGACGATCACGAAAGACCGTAGCGTCTACGGCCCCGAGATCAAACCGTGCTACGATTATCAAACCCTCGCCGACGAGCTCGATGCGGCGAAGCGCACGTGGAAGTTCTATGCCGCGACCTACGGCAGCGAGTCGAGCGATGCGGGCGCCGAGTGGTCGGCCTTTATGGCAGTCCGGCACATTCGCTATGGCCCCGACTGGAAGAACGTGATCTCTCCGAACTGGAAGTTCATCACCGACGTGCGCGCCGGTCATCTGGCGAACTTCACGTGGATCACGCCGGTCTGCGACGACTCCGACCACGTGAACTGCCCCGGCGGTTACGGGCCTTCGTGGGTTTCGGCGCTGGTCAACACCGTCGGCAACAGCAAGTTCTGGAACTCGACGGCGATCTTCATTCAGTGGGACGACTGGGGCGGGCTTTACGATCACGTCCCCCCGGCGCATCTCGACCGGGACAGCCTGGGCTTCCGCGTGCCGCTGATCGTCCTATCTCCGTACTCCAAGCAGAACTACGTTTCGCACGTCCATTACGAAACCGCAAGCGTGCTGCGTTTCGCCGAAGACCTCTACGGTCTCGGCCAGCTTTCCCTTGCGGACAAGCGCGCCAACTCACCGGCCCAAGATTGCTTCGACTTCTCGCAGTCGCCCCACCCGTTCGTGAAGATCAACGCGCCGCTTGGGGCGAAGTTCTTCATGCACAACCGGGGCGGCGCGAACTACTTCGCGCCGGATTACGAGTAGGACTTAGGGCGTCAGCGCCGTCGCTCCGGCGAGCGGTTTGAGGCCCGACTTCTTCAGCGCCGCCTGCAGTGGCTCGAGCGACGCAACGTAGGCGTTGTAGCCGTTCATCGCGGCGGCGTACGCATCGTCGAAACGTTTCGAGTAATCGAGCTGCGCCGCGGTCGGCGGCAGTTGCGGACCGCCGAGTCCCGTAGTGCGCGGAATCGATTCCCGCAACGAGCCCGACCGCTGGATCGAATCTTCGTCGTTTCTGTAGTCGGCGGTGAACGCCGCGAAGACCGGTTGCCGGCGGCTACGCGCGTCGGCGATTTGCGCCTCGAGCGCCGCATCGCTCTTCGCAGCCGTTGCGGCGCTTGCGAGCGACGACTCGATCGAATCGAGATTGTTGAGCGCTTCGTCGATCGTGCTGTAGATAGCGCTGTACTTTCGCGCATAGTCGTAGCCGGCTTGATACTGCGCTTGCGTCCACTCGTCGCGCGGATCGGGCTTCACGGCTAGACTCTGCTGCACGGTCGTCGTGCCGAGCGCGAGGCGCACGGTGTACGTTCCCGGCACCACCGCCGGACCCGTTCGCGGCCCCTGGTACTCCTCGCGAGCCGCGCCGTGCCATTTGACCGGCGCGTCCTCGGTGAAGTCCCACACGTACCGATTGATGCCCGCCTTGTTCGAAACGTACGGCTCTTCTTTGCCCTTCACTTTGTGCGTGCCGCTCACCGTGCGGAGCACGCGGCCCCGCGCGTCCAGAATCTGAATCGTCGGGAGATTCTTCTGCGGCGCACTCTGGTAGAAATCGAGGATCGCCCCCTTGGGCGGATTCTCGCCGGCAAAACGCGTGTAGATGCCGAGGTCGTTCGAATGATAATGATACTCGTACGCGGTCCGCGGCGCGAAGAGCATCGCATTGCCTTGCTGCGCCGTGCCGAGCTGCTGCAGCGAGGCGAGGTCGTCGAAAATCCACGCGTCGCGGCCGTGCGTCGCGATCACGAGATCGTCGAACTGCGGCTGAATGCGGATGTCGCGGACCGAGACGGTCGGCAAGTTGAGGCGGAAGTCTTGCCAGTGCGCGCCGCCGTCGAGCGAGACCCACATGCCCGCTTCGGTGCCCGCAAAGAGGAGATAGGGATTCCGAATGTCGGGCCGGATGGTGCGCACGTATTGATTGACCGGCAGACCGTTGACGATCTTGGTCCACGTCGCGCCGTAGTCGTGCGTCACGAAGACGTACGGCGCGTAGTCGCCCATGCGATGGTTATCCGCGGCGACGTACGCGGTGCCCGCGACGAGCGGCGAGGGCGCCGTGGTCTCGATGCGCGCGTACTCCGGCGTTCCCGGCGGCGTGACGTTGCTCCAATGCGCGCCGTCGTCGCGCGTCATCTGCGCGTAACCGTCGTCGGTTCCGACCCAGATCTCGCCGCGGTCGATCTGCGAGCCTTCGATGTAAAGCAGAGTATCTGAATACTCGGCGCCCGACACGTCCTTGGCGAGCGGTCCGCCCGAGGGCACCTGATGCGCCTTGATGTTGCGCGTGAGATCGGGGCTGATCGCATGCCACGTCTCGCCGCGATCGGTGGATTGGAAAACGACGTTTCCGCCAAACCATGCTACCGACGCGTCATCCTGAGCGGAGCGACCGGAGGTCGCGGCGTCGACGGGCCAAGGTGCGAACGCAATCGGCGAGTCCCAGTTGAACCGGTACGCGACGGTGCTCAAATCGAACGGGCCGAGAAAACTCCCCGGAAACGCGTCGTACGGACGAATGAAGCGGCTCACTTCGGTGGAGCGGTCGAAGAGCGTGACCGCACCGTCTTCCAAATCGGCCCAAACGTAGCGCGGATTCGCGGGCTCCGGCACCGTCCACATGCCGTCGCCGCCGACGACGTCGGTCCAGTGCCGATCGAGGATGCCCTCGCTATCGAGCGAGTTCTCCGGACCGCAGAAGCCCCCGTTATCTTGAAAAGCGACGCAGACGCGATACGGATTCTCGTCGGAGAGGCCGACGTGGTAGATCTGGCCGATCGTGAGGTTACGCGAAAACGACCAATGCTCGAGATCCGTGGTGAGCGCGTACCCGCCGTCTTCGCCGGTGATGATCCGCTTGGGATTGGTGGGATCGATCCAGATCGCGTGATAGTCGACGTGCACGCCCTTCGCGATCTCGGTAAACTTCTTGCCGCCGTCTTTACTCTCGGCCAGCATCTCCGAGACGGCGTACACGCGATCGGGATTGCGCGGATCGACTGCGATGTGCGTAAAGTAAAACGGCCGCTGGTCGACGAGCGTGTCGCTGCTCGTCATCCTCCAGTGCGCGCCGGCGTCGTCGGAGCGCCACAGAATGCCGCCCTTCGCCTCGATCAGCGCGTAGACCCTATTGGGCCGGCTCGGCGCAACGGCGAGACCGATGCGCCCGGTGTAGCCGCTCGGCAAACCGTTTCCGGTCAGCTTAGCCCACGTGCGTCCGCCGTCGGTCGACTTATAGAGCCCGCCGTCGGGGCCGCCGCTCGTGAAGGTCCACGGAACGCGGCGGAAATGCCACATTCCCGCATAGACCACATTGGGATTGCGCGGATCCATCGCGAGGTCGCTCGCGCCGCTTGCCGGCGAGAGATAGAGCGATTTGTTCCACGTCGCGCCGCCGTCAAAGGTAACGTAGACGCCGCGATCGTTCGAGTCCTTGAACGGGTCGCCAAAGGCCGCGACGACGACGTGCCGCGTATCGTGCGGATCGATCGCGATGCGCGATACGCTCCAAACGCCGGCGAGGCCGACGCGCTGCCACGTTTTGGCGCCGTCGGTCGTCTTGTAGAGTCCGTTGCCGAAGCTGACGTCGTTGCGAGGATTCGCTTCGCCGGTACCGGCCCAGACGACACGCTCGTTGGTGGGATCGATCGCTACCGCGCCGACCGCCGCGACCGGCTCCTTCTCGAAAACCGGCTCCCACGTAGCCCCGCCGTTGACCGTTCGCCACACGCCGCCGCCCGCGGCGCCGAGATAGTAGAGTTGATCGTCCTGCGGCGTTCCGGCGACAGCCGCGACGCGGCCGCCCGCGACGGTGGGCCCGATCGAGCGCCACGTCAGATTCGAGTAGGCCGCGGCGGCGACGAGCGACACGCCGATCACGGCGTTACGGTCTTGACCGCCGGGAGCGCTTTTAAGTTGGCGCCTTGCAGCGCCGCATTGACGCCGGGAAGCACGTTGGTCACGAAATCGTTGTAACGCGCGACGCCGGCGCGATAGTCGGCGTCGACGCGAGCCAGAAAGTCCGCGACGGGCGGCGTGATGAGACCCTGCGCGTTTTGATACGCGCCGAGCAGGTCTTCGTGCAGCTTCGTTTCGTCTTCCGTTCCTTCGCCGCGCACGTTGGTCGCGAGCGATTCGAAGAGCGTCTGCCGCGCCTTCGATGCATCGGTGAGCTTCGCGGCCAACGCGGTGTTGTTGGCCTTCGTCGCCGAGGCGCTAGCCGTCTCGAGCGCTTTCTTGACGTCGTCGAGATTGTTGAGGATGGTGTCGACCTTCGAGAGGTAGGCCATCTGGCGCGTCGCTTCGTCGAAGCTGCGCTGATAATCGGCTTGCGTGAAGCGCGAGCGCGGATCCGGAGCCACTTTGAAGTGCTGTACGTAGGTGTGCCCCGACAGCGTCATCCGCACCGAATACTCGCCGGGCACGACGCCCGGACCGGTGTCCGGGCCGTTGAGGAAATCGAGCGCGGCGCCGTTCCATTTCACCGGGCCGTTGACGTTGAAGTCCCACACGTAGCGGT
>Ga0302325_10013712_pt1 | contig 17280 bp, 14 predicted proteins | sample Palsa_T0_2_FD_201948 | JGI IMG/M metagenome (GOLD analysis project Ga0302325, IMG submission 201948) | Peat permafrost microbial communities from Stordalen Mire near Abisko, Sweden - Palsa_T0_2 | ecosystem: Environmental > Terrestrial > Soil > Palsa > Peat permafrost | place: Sweden: Abisko... | reverse complement strand
TTCTGCGAGTCCATGCGATGACGGTGCCGAAGGCCGTGATATTTCTGGGGGGCAGCGCCACTGAGGTCGAACTGATCCAGACCTTCAGGGCGAATGGTATCCGCGTGGTGCTGGTAGACAGAAATGCGGATGTCCCGGGCAGAGAATTTGCCGACGAGTTCATACACTCAAGCGTCATTGATGCGGATGAGATTCTGCGTGGGCTCGATGCATTTCGGTCGCGCTACTCGTTCGTTGCGGCCTATGGCATTGTCGACTTCATGTTCGGTACCGTTCAGGTATTGACCGCACGACTGGGAATCACGCTGAACCCGCCGGAGCTCTACCAGGAGTTTACCAACAAGCTCAAAACGAAGGCGCGCCTGGAAAGATTCGACGTACCGGCGCCGCAGACCCTCGTGCAGGGAAGGAAGTTCGATGAATCCACGTTGCGAGTAATCGCCGCGGCAAGCCGCTCTGGCACGGTTGTCGTCAAGCCGGATGACGCATGCAACAGCGAGGGCGTGCGGATCGTACGAGTCGACCAAGTGGATTGCATGCGGCAGGCCATCGGTCACGCCATCGAAGTCTCAGGGGCATTTTTTTGCGAGGAGCACGTCCGCGGCGCCCTGCACAACCTCGACGTCATATTGACCGCCGGGAACGTGACGATAGTCGCGATCACGGACCGCTATCGCATGGCGGATGGACTGACGTCGGTTGCGGGATTCCAGCAGGACCCCCGGCGCCATCCTCTCTATCCGCAGTTTACGAAACTGGCGACGAAGATTCGGGAGATGTTTGCCGACTATAGCGGACCGCTAACGGCCGATGTCCTGGCATCAGGCGGCGACCTTAAGGTATTAGAAATAAGCCCGCATTTGCATGCCTCCAAGCTGCAATGGCTGAGAGATCCACGAATTCTGAGTGTTTGGCCGCGAGTTCTCGCAGGACATGCGCCCGAATTGCCAAGCCCTGGCGAGAACGCCAGTGCATATGTGCGGATTTACTCTGCTAGCGACACATATCTGGATTATTTTGAACCCTCATGGATTGCGGATTTGGAGGCGTTTCCGGTGCCCCTGCAGTTTGGATCTCATGCACTACGAAAGATTCTCTACTTGAAAGGGCCTGCCCAATTGAAGCAGCAGCTGGAAGCGTTTGTGCGTGAAAACGGGGGTTTGCCGACGATGACCCAAAGTCACCAACCCGATCTGGCGGCATCGCCATGAGCGATGCCGTTGTTGTAATCGCTGCGCATCCCGACGACGAGGTCTTGGGTTGCGGCGGTACTTTGGCCCGGCTGGCGCTCGAGGGACGCCCGGTGCATGTTTTGCTGGTCTCCGACGGACAGACATCGCGCGTGGTCGACGCCGGGCAGCCGCCCGTCGAGGCTACGCTGCAGGCGCGCAATGCGGCCGCCCGGGCGGCGTGCGCAATTCTGGGTGGCACATCAGTGGAGATGCTGGGTCTGCCTGACAACCGCTTGGACGGCGTGGAATTGCTCGACGTCGTGCGGCACATAGAAGCCTTTGTTCAGCGCCATAGACCTTCACTGCTCCTGACCCACCATTCGGGCGACGTCAATATCGATCATCGCTTGGTGCATGACGCCGTAATTAGCGCCTGTCGGCCACAACCTGGCCATCCGGTTAAGGAGCTGCTGTTTTTCGAAGTGCCCTCGTCGACGGAATGGCGGCCGTCAGGGTCGTTGAATTCGTTCAATCCGAATTATTTCGTTGACATCACGAAGGCGCTACCCAAGAAGCTCGAGGCGCTCAACGCCTACGCAGAAGAGCTGCGAGCATTCCCCCATCCACGCTCGATCAAGGCGATAACTGCCCTAGCACAGTGGCGTGGAGCGATGGTGGGTGTAGAAGCGGCCGAAGCTTTCATGTTGGGGCGCAAGCTCATTGGCTAGCGTGTATCCAAATCAAGTCCCTGTGCGCTTGCATGGCAGTCGCGCTCCGTCGCGGGCTGCTGTTGCGATCGTTCGTCCGGCAAGGTCGCCCTAGCGAGTTAACAGCCTTATGGATCAGAGATCCGGTTTGCACGTTCTCACCGTGGGTTGGAGTCAACAGCTCATCGAAGGCCTATGCGCGCGCATTGCCGCCAAGAGTAGCCATACGTTCTCGCACCTCCTGCATCCGATGTGCGATTTGGACTCCTATGGCGAGAAACTACACGGCAGCCATATACACTGGTTTTTCGATACCAAGCGAATGCGGCTGCCGCCGCCCGACCGCGAGCTTCTCGCGTCCCTGGAGCACGAGAATGTGCCGACCGTCCACAATATGATTCTGAGCGACCGAGTCGCCTCGAAGCTTCCCTACGAAGAAGCCTTGACCTATGCGAGCCTCGTTGCGAAGCGACTCGTTGCCGTGCTTCAGCAGGTACAACCCTCGGTTGTCATAGGTGGCTTCGATGGCCTGCATGGCAGCATGACACTTGCGGTCGCGAGGAAATTGCACATTCCCTGGTACGCGCTCAGATTCAGCGTCTTGCCGCCTGGTATGGCCGCCTTCTGCGAGAATTTGTCACCGGCATCGACAATTAGTCTGCGTGCGCCGCAGCCGGATCGCCTGAGGCAGTTGGCGGAGGCGGCGCTGCGAAATTTCGAGGTCGAGAAGATAAAGGCACATGCACCGAGTACGCCCGCGTTTTTCAACCCCGGATATCTGGTGCGCAGGATTCCCTCGCAACTCAAAGTACTGTTTCAGACTTTCCATCGAGGCTACGCGGGGCAGTACAATAAATACACCGACGCCGAGACTACCTACTCGGTGGGCGCGATGCTTCGAGAGTCGCTGCGCTTTCGGCGTAATACTATTGGCGTGCCGCAAAGTTGGTACGCCGTGGAACCGCCTGCCGAGCCATTCGCGTTTTTTGGACTGCACTTCCAACCGGAATCCTCGATAGACGTCTGCGCCCACTTCTACAGCGATCAAGTAAGGGTCGTTGAGCTCATGTCACGGTCGCTACCACCTACGCATAAGCTGCTGGTGAAATTACACAAGAGCGCGGCAGCGCATTATTCTCGAAGCCAATTGGCCGAATTCACGAAATTTCCGGGTGTGCAGCTGGTGTCGCCCTTTGCCAAAACCCGGGAATTCATCGAGAAGGCGGCCTTGATATTCTCGATTCAAGGTACCATCGGATTGGAGGGCGCGCTGCTCGGCAAGCCCGTCATCATGTTTGCTGATTCGCCGACGAAGGTCTTTCCCAATGTGTCAAGCGTTGGCCGGCTTCCAGAGCTGCCAGCGCTGGTGCGCAGGAAGCTGACCGAAAAGATGCCGGAACGGACCACAACCGTCGAAGCCTTCATGGCATATTTGGCGCCGTTCTGCCCCGCAAGCTTGAATGATTGGACCATACGTCCGACGGACGCGGAAATCGACGGCTACGTGGATCTCTTTGATTTGCTTGGCGCGTTCTTACTCCAGCAGCGCTGGGCTGATTCGAGCTCCAGATCCGCGTGCAGCTGAGGGCGCGAGAGGACGATATGACTCAAGGATGCCGCAGTCTCGCCGCTCAATTCTGTAGTGCTTGTGCGCGGCTTGTGGCACTTGGGCGCCGGCACGCTGTTCGCGCCCTGCCACCGTTCACGAGTAGACGCGGCATGGCTGCATGACTCTTGCAGCGCTCAAATCTAAGTGTCTGGTTCGGACTATTGAATTGGGGCGCAGTATCGTCTTCGCTCTGCGCTTCTGCGGAAGACCGATCCGAATTCATTCCTCGTCGTGGGTCGCCTATCGCAGTGTCGTTCGCGTCTGCGGCGGGGGCACGATAACGATTGGCCGGAACTGCGCGATCCACCCGTTTTCCATGCTCTTGACGTATGGCGGCGACATCCGTATCGGCGACAATTGCAGCGTCAATCCGTTTTCCATCATTTACGGCATGGGAGGCACGGTTATCGGCGACGGTGTCAGGATCGCCGCTCATACCGTGATCGTTTCCGCGAATCACAATTTAGCTACGGATGAGCTCCCGCTGTACCTAGCTGGCGTCACGAAGAAGGGCATCCAGATCGACGACAACGTGTGGATCGGAGCGGGCGTGCGCATTCTCGATGGAGTGCGAATTGGCAAAAATACGATTATCGGCGCGGGTAGTGTCGTTAACAGATCGTTGCCGGCGAACGCAACTGCAGTTGGCGTGCCGGCCAAGGCAATTAAACTGCGGGATCCTGAGGGCACGAATGCGAGACGGGAATAGGTACGGCGACGCGGCGGTCCGCTCGACCGCTCATTGGGAGTCAGCTCTGCTGCCTTCGGTGGCCTACAGGGTACCGGAGAGTCTGACCATGGTCTCAGCAGTTTGCGCTCGTGGGCCGAGCCGAACGCGTGATCCGGCAATGAGGCATTCATTGGAGGTGGGCGCTTGAGCGCGAACCCGTTTGCGGCGCCTGAATACTCAGCGATGCAGCGCTGGGCCAACAGCCTGTTCAATCTATTCGCCTCGTTTGCCATAGCGGCTATTACTTCGATTCTTCTCATCATGAGTATCCTGCTCGAGGCGCTCAACCCCGCGCGGCTAGGCGCGCTTCTGATCGTCTTGATCGGGCTACATTTACTGAAGCGTCCACGACTGTTTTTCTGCCGTGAGCTCGGACTTTATGCGTTATTCGCAGGATATATGGTCGTTTCGCTGCTGTGGACGAACGATGTTGTCCTCGGAACGAATAGCGTCCTGCCGACTCTCGATTGCGTTCTTATCATGATTCTGGTCGGTTCTCTTGCGACCTACCACAATCTTCGTGCGGTCCTTGGCGGCATGCTCGCGGGCTTTCTGCTCTGCGCTCTGTACTACGACGCTACGTCGGGCTTCCCATTTTCTAAGCCGGATGACTTCAACTACGGCGCGATAGCGGGGATGTTTTTGTTCGGCCTGTATATTACCTTGGCTTTCGGCTGGGCCACACACAGAAGGCTCGTGCCTTTGGTGCTTGCGCTGGTACTCATGGTGCACATCGCGGCCACCACGTCCATAAAGACTAATCTTGGCGTGGTACTCGGAGCGTTCGCGTCTTTGCTGATTTACTTTAAGCAATTCATGAGACTTGTGCGACGCAACGCCATTGCCCTCGTGATTGTGGCAGGCGTCCTCGCTTACGTGATCGTGACCAATAAAACGTTCATCGAAACGGTCGGCGCGGGCCTCGATCGGGTTGGTAGCGGCGCCACTGTTCTGATGGCGAGGCAAGACGACCAATCTCGAACCAATAAGCAGCTTGGGGCGAGAAAGAACTGGGGAACGGAGGGTATTGCAGGTTGGGAGGAAAACCCGTTATTCGGGCATGGCGTGGAGGCATTTCGTGACGACTTCGGCGTGACATCGCATTCGACGCCAATCGATCTGCTGTACAACGCGGGCCTTATCGGGCTGCTACTTTTTTATAGCGTATTCGTGTCGATCCTGTGGCAATTGCATCAGGCGCGCAAACTGCAACTCGGCAATTTGCGTTCGCTGCTACTGGCAACGCTTGTTTGCTACGCGTTTATTTCGCTCTCTGGAACGATGCACTATAGCTTCCATCAGGCGGTCTTTTTCGGCCTAAGCGGTGCGCTACTTAGACGCAGACGGCTAACGAGGCGCCGCTCTGCACTTCCCATAGCGGCTGCACTGACATGAGGGATGTGGTTTATTGGCAGACGGCGGATCGGCTCGTTTACTTTGACGAAAAGGCGACTGCGAAATTCTGGGATTCTCACTGGCAAGCGGACGGTGAGCCCCCGGTTGTCGGGATGCGCCATGATGTAGTTGCCGTCAGCGGCAAATACCTGGCACGGGGCTCCCGGATTCTGGAAGGTGGTTGTGGACGTGCCAATAAACTTAAGGCCATGGCGGATGCGGGCTTCAGCCCAATCGGAATCGATTTCGCGCCAGCTTCAGTCCAACAGGCAAGACGCGACTACCCAAAGCTCGACATTCGCCAAGGAGACGTCAGAGCGCTGGATTTTCCCGACGCCTATTTCGACGGATATTGGTCGCTCGGCGTAATCGAACATTTTTGGGCCGGATACGATGCGATTATGGCGGAAGCCGCGCGTGTTCTGAAGCCGAACGGATTTCTTTTCCTCACTGCGCCCTGGTTATCTCCGTACCGGAGACAGAAGGCAAGAGCCGGCGGGTATCCTCGCGTAGACTTCTCCAGTGAGCCGGATGATTTTTATCAATTTGCGCTCGGCCGGAAAGAAGTATGCGCCTCTCTGCAGCGGCACGGCTTCCAGGTGCTGCGGTGGCACGGCCGCGCATCGGAGATCTCGATGAGGGATGATATGACCGCCTTCCAGCGGCAGACCCGGTGGCTGCTAAGATCCCGCGGTTCGCTTGTGAAGCGCGCTGCGCGTTGGGCCATCTTCGCTGGGCTTAATAACTACTGCGGTCATGCTTTTCTTGCGGTCGCGCGACGAGTTTCCGATTCTCTGCCCGCGTGATCCGGCCCGGTTCATGGCGAGATGAGCGCGCCAGGCTCCCTCTGATGTAGGACTGCGAAAGCGCGCAACTGGCGTTCATGCCCACTAATGATTCGGAACGCACCGATGCATCGCGCATCGTATTGGTAATCGGGACCCTGCAAGGCGGTGGCGCCGAGCGCCAGATATCGGAAATGGCAAACTATTGGGTCAGAAAAGACATGCGTGTGACTTTGGCAACATGGTCGGGGCCCGAGGTTGAAGATTTCTACTCCCTGGATCGAAGAGTCAACCGCGTGTTCCTTGATGTGCAGATGGAACCAACTGCGATGTTGTCGCGGGTCCGTGCACACATGCGGCGCGTACGCAAATTGCGAGCGCTGCTTGCGACGATGCGGCCCGATGCAGTGTTGAGTTTTGTGACTGAGAGCAATGTACTGACGATCCTGAGTAGCTTGGGACTCGGAGTCCGGACGGTAGTGTCGGAGCGTACGCAGCCCGCTCTTCATCTGAAGCTGCCGCGGCTTTGGCGCATGTTGCGGAGACTTCTATATGCCTGGTCAGACGGCATCGTCGCGCAGACGAGCGCCGCGGCATCTTGGATCGAGCGGCACTGCCGCAAGAAGGTGAGAGTAATCGCAAATGCCTTGCGATCTTTGCCCGCAGAACCGTACGACAGGCAGCGACTGGTCATTGGCGTCGGGCGCCTCAGCCACGAGAAAGGCTTCGACTTGCTCCTACGCGCCTTTGCCCGGATTGCTCGCGGCTTCGACGACTGGAGAGTGGTCATCATTGGGGAGGGAGCTGAACGCGAAAACCTGCTGCGGTTGCGAGATGACTTGGCACTCGTGGATCGCGTCGAATTCCTCGGACAAACCGCAGATGTTTGCAGCTGGATGGCGCGCGCCGCCTTGATGGTGCAACCATCTCGATATGAAGGGTTTCCGAACGTGGTGCTGGAAGGGATGGGAATGGGCGCGGCTGTCATCAGTGCTGATTGCCATTCTGGGCCCGCCGAGCTAATAGATGACGGCATCAATGGACGTCTCGTACCGGTTGACGATGTTGCGACATTGGCCGGGGTAATGGCGGAGTTGATGTCGCATCAAGACATTCGTGAACGTCTCGGTCGTGAAGCGTCCAAGGTGCGAACGCAGTTTCGCCAGGATCTGATCATGGCGCAGTGGGAAGAAGTCCTCTTGCCAATGGGTGCGCCAGCGCAAATGAATGCCCGACCTGGGCCAGGATGAGCGCGCTGCGAAGGAACACTCAGTCTCCAATTGGAGTCGCACGTCGCGTGCGCTGAGCTCCCAGTCCACCGGATTCCCGCGAGGTGGTCCGGACCAGCTCAAGTAGGCTTTTATCGCAGAATGTGTACCGCGACCGCTGCTGAGGGTAGCTGCGATAATTAAATTTGCAATCAGAAGTGAGCGCTTGCTGGTATCTACGGCGCGTTTCCCATTGCTTCGGGAATTCTTCAAGTGCCGAATGGATGCGATTGGAAATCTCAAGGATCCCGCCATTCGCGACTATGTCTATTCCCGCTTGAGCGCTGGAGGAGGTAGGACTACTAAGCAAACCGCGGCGGGGCGTCTTCGAGATCTGGATGAAATTGTCGTCTCGCTTGCGCGCAGCGGCGAGCCAAACATAGTCCATGATATCGGCGTATCGAGTGGCGTTACCTCGCTCGACCTTTTCTCGACGCTGCAAGGCCGCAAGCTGCCGGTCAGCTTCTACATATCTGACAAGTACGCACGCTACGCCGCGACGGGCCAGTCCATTGTTAGAATCGTGGATGCGGATGGGGCACTGGTCGAAATGTACGTGGCTCGTGTGCTTGCAAAGCGCGATGTCTCAAAATACTTTTTCTTAACAAGATTTTTATATTGGCTGTTTGCGAGTCTTGGCGCTCAAAAGCCGGCAAAATGGTTCTTGCTTTATGACCCCGAGGTTATTGATCGCATTGACCGTGGCGTAATGCATCACGTCGACTATGACGTGTTCGAGACACGGATGCCTTCTCAGTTCACTTTCGTGCGCTGTATGAATCTCCTCAACATGGATCGTTTTGCGCCAACGCAAATTGAACATGCGCTTAAGAATATCGTGCTATCGCTTAAGGACAGTGGGGTGCTCCAAGTCGGCCGCACAATGGCAGACGGCCATAATACGGCGGCCTTCTATTTGAAAACCGACAAGGGACTTAGGTTGCTGAAGGAAGTGGGCGGCGGTACCGAGCTGCGCGACTTGCTCACCAGATTGTGAGTGAGCCGCCAGCATGAGAGAGCCTATTAGTGGTCTCGTGCCTCATGGGTATCGTCCATCGTTCTTTCTCCTAAAGTATTGGCCCGGTCGTTGATGCGCAATTATCCAGCGAGCGAGCTTATCGTATGAAGGTGCTGCTGGTCATAGACCATCTGGGATTGGGCGGTGCGCAGGGTCAGATTGTAGGGTTGGCGTGCGGCCTTGCCGAGCGCGGGCACACGGTCGAGGTGTTCAATTACTTCCCGCAACATGATTTCTTCTTACGCCGCGTCAAGGAACGCGGCATTGCCGTTCATGGGTACAATAAAGGTGGCGGCTTCTCGTTCGGTGTAGTGAGTGCCCTGTCTTCCCTGCTGCGGCGTCGGAAGTTCGACGTGGTGCTGTCATTTCTAAACAATCCGAATTTATATGCCGAGCTCGCGATCGTAACATCGCAGGGGTCGGCGCTTGTCGTATCTGAAAGGTGTAGTCATCACGACGATCGGTTCGTCTTTGCAGCGCGGGCCAGACGTCTGTTACACGGCGTTGCCGATCATGTGGTGACGAATAGCCAGACACACGCTGCGTGGTTGCGCGGTAAATGGTGGTTACGATCCAAGGTGTCATGTGTCTACAACGGCCTTGATCTGAACGTGCTGTCTCCTGTGCATTCTCGGTCGCCCAAGCGTTCAAACTTGCGATTGTTGGCCGTAGGCAGGATCTGTCCGCAGAAGAACCCCATGAACCTGGTTGCGGCGCTGCGTCACCTGCATGACGAGCACGGCTATGTCCCGGAGGTGAGTTGGGCGGGTAAGCCCGATACGAGCCCGAGCGGCCGGCGTTATGCCGCGCAGCTGGAGGAGATGCTGGCGGGCTCCCCGGCCGTAGCTGCGCGCTGGCACTGGTTGGGGGAGCAGTCGGACATGCGTTCGCTGTTGCGCCAGCACGACGCGCTCATCCATCCGTCCCTATATGAGGGGCTACCCAACGCTGTCTGCGAGGCGCTCGCCGCGGGGTTGCCAGTTCTGATTTCCAATGTATGCGATCACTCGCTGTTAGTAGCAGAGGGCGAGCGCGGCTTCCTGTTTGATCCGAGCGATCCACTAAGTATTGCCGGCAGCATCGACAGGGCCGCGGCAATGGATGCAGACAGCTGGCGTGCGCTGGCGCGCGGTGCGAGGGAATATGCCGAGAGAAGTCTGGGCGTCGATCAGATGGTAGAAGCGTACGAGAATCTTTTTATGAGCCTGACTGCGCAACAGGCCGTGGCTCCTAAGAGCGCGCATGGAAACTGAATGAACACGCGGCGCAAGTTGTTGTCGGGTGCTCTCGTTCTGGCCGGGACGGCTGCGCCGCTCGGAACAAGGGCTGCAGCGGCGCAAGGCAGCAGATCGGGGGAGGGGATGACGTTCCCGCAAAGCGCGTCGGAGGCGGCGGCTAAAGTTGTGCCAGCCGCCTACCAATATGCTCCGGGTGACGTGCGCCGCTACGGCGTGATCGCGAATAATTCAAATGCGGCGACCGCGAACGCGCGAGCGTTGCGGGCGCTCGTCGCGCCAACGGGAACATTTACCGGCACGATCTGGTTCCCGAATGCAAGCGGCTCTGACGTGTACTATCTGAACGACGTCATCCCGTTCCATGACGATATCCATGTGGACCTGCAGGGCAGTACGCTCGAATTTGCAAAGGAGGCCGTGGCGGCGGATGCGGGTTCCGGGTTTATTTTTGCGGTGCGTAATTTTTCCATCGAGAACGGGTCTATCGTCGTCAAGTACGACATGGGCAAAGTCACGACTAGCGCCGGCAGTGCTATCCATATCGGCAACCGCGGTATCGACAGCATTTATTTCAGTCCGACCTGGGACAGTCAGCTCAAAACGCCGATGGGCAACATTACGATTCGCAACTTGCGGATTACGTCGAGTGTTGCTCACGGCAATGCCATAGAAATGACCGGCGGACTTGCCGGGGTAGTCATCGAGAATGTCTGGATCGAGGGACAGGCGGTCTTAAGCGGCGGTATCTATTATGAGTTCGGATGGGCGACGCCGGGGACTACCAATCTGCGCCAAACCTCACATGCCCACAACATGCGATTCAGCAACATTCATGTGTCAAACCTGCAGACGACACACGACGGCGCCGCCATTACTCTGGCAGGAGCATATAACTGTCTCATCGACGGCCTGTACGTGAGCGGCGCGGTGGCCGCGTTTAACGGAACATCCGGGGAATCACTTTTTTACAGACCTTGGGCTGGCGTTGACGACGTGGGTGCCAAGCGTACGATCGCGCTGCGCAATATCGTCGCGCGCGGCCTCGTTGGAACGGGATTGACGCTGGGTGGCGCACAGCTTGCCGCCAACGGGTATTTGGCCGCGCGCAAGCTCTCGGCTGCCGAGCAAACCGACCTTGGCGACTACTCTGTCGACGGATTTGCACTGGAGGGTGCCACGAGCGGCTGGGGTATCTATTCGTCGGCAGCAAAGGCGGACATTCGTAACGGCCGGATAAGGGGCTTCGAGCGAGGAATCGTACAGGGCGACGATTGCACGAGAATTCTCATCAACGCGGTTGATGTAGTCGACTGCGCGCAGTCGGGACTGCAGCTCGACATCGGCTGGGCAATTTGGCGCCCCCCGCGCCAGAAGATGGGCGAGATCCGTAATTGCTTCATCGCTGGCAACAGCAGAGAACGCCCGGGGGTGTTCGCCGCCATAGAAATCACTAATTGCGCCGGTTTTATAATTGAGAATAACCGTCTTGGCTACGAGCTCGGCCATGATGCAGTGGCGGAGAAAAGTCAGGGCGACGCTGTGCACCTTGGCGCGCACTGCAACAACGTAATTTGCCGCGACAACTACGTGGGCGGCGTCTACGGCGAAGCGGTCGCGTACTACCACGCCAGCAACAATGACGCGCGCGGCAATGCGATCCAGAGCCCGGGCGGCATCGTGACGTCGCGCGGCTCCTGGGGCGGGGTTACCGTCAAGCGCCGCGTTGTTGCTTTTGAACCTTCCATCACGATCGATGCTACCGGGAGCGAGCAGTACGAGATCACGGCAACCAGCGATATGAATTTCTTGATAAATGCGCCCGTCAACCCTGTCATCGATAAGACGATCACCATCACGCTGCGCAATTCCTCCGGGGGCGCCTTGGGTAAAGCGACATGGAGCGAGATTTTCAAAATCTCACTGTGGACCAACCCCGCCAGCGGCCATAACCGCTCGCTGATGTTGTGCTTCGATGGAACACATTGGGTGCAGATAATGCAGGCAAGTGCGGATGTCCCGAATTAGTACGCTATGTGCGTTAGGGTGGACGGAGCCTCCAGGGGCGCGCCTGCCATGCGAATATAATCCGGTGTCCATGCCGTCGCGCCTACGGGTTTTGCTCCGGCCACACGCGAGCAGGTCATGCGCCTTGCTCCATACTCTGCACCTTTGCCAAAGACAAATAATTTCGACCTGATCAGGCTCGTGGCCGCATTGCAGGTTGCCCTCATTCATGCACTCGCGGATCTGGGCGTCGCCATGCCGCTCTGGCTGCGCACCATTGTCGATTGGTTCCCCGGCGTTCCAATTTTCTTTTTCATAAGCGGCTTTCTGATAAGCAAATCTTTTGAGAACAATTCAGTCTTGCGCGAATATGCGGCGAATCGCTTTCTGCGCATTTATCCGGCGTTGGCGGTGTGTTTCCTGCTGTCGCTGGCAGCGGTGGCGTTGACGGGATATTTCGCAGGAATCAGCGTATCACCAGTCGATATGCTGCTCTGGGCGGCCGCGCAGCTGTCCATTGGGCAGTTCTACAATCCAGATTTTATGCGGCACTACGGCTTGGGTGTTCTCAACGGAAGCACGTGGACCATCACGGTCGAATTGCAGTTCTACGTGCTCGTGCCGCTGCTGTACAGCTTGCTTCGCTGGCGATCACTTTCTAGACAACGCTTCAATCTCATCCTGTTGGCACTCATTTTGGGTCTCATGGTCGTCAATCAGTTATATGTGCACGCCGCGGCGTTTCACACGCGACCACTCTGGTACAAGCTGGTTGGTGTGTCCTTTGCGCCGTGGGTATACATGTTCCTCGTGGGCATTCTTTATCAGAGGAATTTTACTTTCCTGCGGCGCTGGCTCGCCGGTCGATTCATCCCGGTGCTCGTGGCCTATTGCGCGCTCGGTTTGCTGGCAACCGAGGTCATTGGCTGGGGGTTTGGTAATTCCCTGAACCCGCTGCTCTTTATTTCCTTGAGCATGGTGACGTTCGCCGCGGCATTTTCTGCCCCTACATTGAGCGACCGGTTGTTGCGCAGGAACGACGTATCTTATGGCGTGTACATCTACCACGGCCCTGTCATCAATCTTCTGCTCGCGACCGGTTTGGGGGCGGTGGCGCTGCGCTTTCCGCTCGCCATCGCGCTAACAATCGCCTTGGCGTATGGATCGTGGCGCCTGGTTGAGAAGCCCGCCTTGGGTCTGAAGCGGCATCCGCTGTACCAGCACCGTGCCGCGCGCCTGGCATCCTAAGTGCGCAGGTCCAACTTACTCGGGATCGCTTGTGGCTGATCGGAAGTTGCGGATGCTCATCGTCGGTGCTTTTCCCGCTAAGAACATTCGCGAGCACGGGGGCATTCTGACCTCCTGTCGAGTGTTGCTGGCGTCGAGCCTGCCGCAGCGAATGGAGCTGATTCTGCTCGACTCTTCCTCTCCGACGGTACCGCCGCCTCCGTATCTACAGCGCCTGCTACCCGCGCTCGCGCGGATCATTCTTACCCTCAAGCACTGCATATGGTCGAAACCAGATGTGCTGTTGCTGTTTGCGTCACCGGGCCCGAGCTTCATCGAAAAATCATTGATGGCCGCGCTTGCGCGGCTTTTCGGAGTTAAGACGCTGATGTTTCCGCGCGGCGCGGCCCTTGTGAGTCAGTATGAAACTTCGCGACTGCGCGCCACGCTACTGCGGCTGTGTTTTCGCATTCCGACCGTAATGATCTGTCAGGGGACGGCGTATCAGGATTTCTTCGTCCAAACGGTAGGCCTCGCGCCTGCGCGCTGTCCGGTTATTCATAATTGGACCGCGACGACTGAGCTGCTGGATATCGGAGCAGTGCGCACGTACGGATCCGATGAAGGTCCCCTGCAAGTCTTGTTTCTTGGATGGATTGATAGAGAAAAGGGCATATTCGAATTGCTCGAAGCCGCGCGGTGTTTGTCGCAAACCGCGGAAGTACCTGCTTTCAAGCTCGTCATCGCCGGCGACGGATCGGCCACGAATGACGTGCGACGTGAGCTCGAGGATCCCCAACTTGCGAGGATGGTCGAGCTCACCGGTTGGATCGACTCAGAAGCCAAGGTCGAGAGGTTGCGCATCGCTCACCTCCTTGTGCTGCCGAGCTACATGGAGGGTATGCCCAATGCCCTCATTGAGGCCATGGCCGCAGGGCTGCCCGTGGTGGCAACCGACGTGGGCGCAGTTACCGACGTCGTCTCCGACGGGGTCAATGGCCTCGTAATCCCACCCCGGAATACGGACCGGCTTGCCGAGGCATTGCGCGAGCTTCTGCTCGATGCGCGTCTTCGCGAGCGCATGGGGCGCGCGGGCTGGCATACCGCGAAGGACAGCTTCAGCGCGGAGCGCGCCGTCGACCAAATCGTGGCGCTTGTGCACGACGTTGTCGGCACGGACGTACCGTTGGGCAGCGCATCGTGAGCCCGATTTCAAGAATTCTGGAAGTATCGCCGTATGTAGAAGTGGTCGTGCGCCGAATTTACTGGAGCAGCCCGTGGCTCATTGATCTTGCGAGCAAGCCCAGGCCCAAGAAGCCGCCCGCGGCGAGCGCGGCGAATGCGCAGACGTGGGACAAGATCGAGGAATTTCTGAGAAACCATGGGGTATGCCCGGGCAGTCTGATTGTCGTGCACTCCAGCGCCGCGGCGCTCAAGCCTACCGGCTACGCGCCGCCGCGGATCATTGAGAAACTTCTTGATATGGTCGGGCCGTCGGGAACGCTGGCGATGCCAGCAATTCCGAAATACGACGACGAGCCTCAGGGCATCGAACGCGTGCGCGCGGACGTCTCCGAGCTTGAACTCGTCTACCACGTGCAAAAATCCGCTCCGTGGACCGGAGTACTGCCGCTCAGGCTAATGCGGCACGCCGGAGCCGTCCGCAGCCGTCATCCGCTCAACACGATGGTGGCAGTCGGGCCGCTCGCGCGGCAGATGATGGAGAACAATCTGGCGGGCGAGAAGCCGCTGCCGTGCGGCCCGCAGTCGTCTTGGAAATTCTGTGCGGATCACAACGCGATCATCGTCGCCCTCGGCGTCGACATGGCGCACAGCATTACCATGATTCACGTTGCCGAGGATTGCTATGAGCACGAATGGCCGATAAAAGATTGGTATCGCGACCGGAAATTCCAGGTCGTAGATCAAGGCGTGATCTCTAACGTCGTCGTGCGTGAGCGACATCCAAGATGGGCTGCCCACTACGCAGAGAGAACCCTATCCAGCGACTTGAAACGCAGCGGGTTGATGGCGAGCGCTTGCATCGACGGCATAGCTCTCGAAGTCGTCGCGGCCGAGGCACTGTTGCGTTTTCTGACGGAGCGAAGGTCGAAGGGGTATCCGTATTTCATGGTTCCTCGCCGTGAAAAAAAGGTTCTATGAAATTATTGAAATCCATGCGCGGGTATCGGCCGCTGGCTTTTTTTCCGGACGGCATTTTGCTCGCAAAGGGATATGCGCTGTATGTTGCTAATCTCGACTGCTCACGGCTGCGGCGCATAGGCGCGGTGCCGCAGGTTTGGGCCGCCAAGGCCGCTGGTCGCTCGCGAACGCTGCAGCGAATATTCAGATTGGGACTGCGATTCGGCTGCCGCATTGCGGATGCGACCTATCTCGTCGCCGACAGACGCCGCATATGGCTGTTGGACATGACGAGCGGTTCGATACGTCTGGATCACTTCATCAAGCGTGGCTCGCGGCCGCTGTCGATCAGCCGCATTCACGGGATCGCAGGCTTCGACGACTGTGCCTGCTACGGAGAATACTCTGACAATCTTGCCAAGGACCCGGTCAACATTTGGGTTCGCAGGCAAAGCGGTGCCTGGCGAGTCGCGTACACTTTTCCAAAGGGCGCGATTGAACACGTGCATGGGATGATTGCGGATGAGCGGCGCGGAATTGTTTGGATCCTGACCGGTGATTTTGCAGATTCGGCAGGCATATGGGCGGCACGCAATGATTTCGCGGATGTCTCCCCAGTCCTTCTCGGCAAGCAGGAATTCCGGTGCTGCTGGCTTGCTTTCTGGGGCGATCGAATCATTTATGCAACCGACAGCCATCTGGAGCCCAACTCAATCAGGGAGCTGATCCTGCCGGAGGCGCATGTGAATTCAGGCTGCCCGTGGGCTGGCGCACGCTCGGAACATTTCATGGACACCAGCGGCAGCTCGATTTTTGCCTGCATGGTGCAGGATCGATTGATATTTTCGACGACAGTTGAGCCTGGGTTACTTACCGGCAGGGTAATGCGGGATTTGCTGGACCGGAGTGTGGGTCCGGGAATCAAGGGGCCGTATTCGGACCTGATGATTGGCACGGCGATGAGCGACTTCTTTCTCGCCGGTCGATGGTTGAAGGACGAGTTGCCTGGCCGTCTATTCGAATTTGGATCCATCAGCTTCCCGACGGGGATTAACCCCGGGCACTGTCTTTATGCATATTTCACGGCTCTGTCTGGGGTCGATGGACGCATGAGCGTCTTTGTAGTCGAGTGATTCGAAAGCGGTGATGGCGGCATCCCGCGACTCACCAGTTCCAGCAGCAAGAACCTCAGTCCGGGTGGCGCGCTTCCTCAAGCGCGCCCCGGCATGGTCTCGCATGAATCAGCCGCTGGTAATCAGATTGAAGGAGTGACAGCGCCGGTGTGCGGCATCTGCGGACTTTACGGATCAGCGTATTCCCGGGAGGAGCTGGGTCAGCGTGTGCTCAAAATGGTGGGAACCATAGTGCACCGCGGCCCGGATGCCCAAGGCACCTTCGTGGGTGACGGCGTGGCTCTCGGGCACCGCCGCTTGAGCGTCCTCGACCTCTCGCCCACAGGGGCCCAGCCGATGCGCCTCGGAACAACGACGGTCGTCTACAACGGCGAGTCGTACAACTTTCGCGAGCTGCGCGGCGAGCTCGAGGCAGCGGGTCGAACCTTTCGTGGTCATTCCGATACGGAAGTGCTCTTGCAGGCGTACGACGCGTGGGGAATCGAGGGACTTGCGCGTCTGGAAGGAATATTCGCCTTCGGCCTGTGGGATGCCGCACGGCGGCGGCTCGTGTTGATGCGGGACCGGCTCGGCGTCAAGCCGCTGTATTACGCGCTGAGTAACGACCGCGTGGTGTTCGGGTCGGAAATCAAGGCTGTGCTCGCAGGCGTTGCGGTCGATCGCTCAGTGGATGATCAAAGCCTCGCCGAATATCTCTGGTATGGCAGTGTATTTGAGGACCGAACCATGTACCGGGCCGTGCGAGCGCTGGCGCCGGGTCATCGCCTGGTCATCGAAGCGGGGCGCAGCAGAATCGAACCGTGGTGGCGGATCGAGGAGTGGCTCGCGAATGCTCCGCAGATTGCCGATGCT
>Ga0302325_10013709_pt1 | contig 17281 bp, 18 predicted proteins | sample Palsa_T0_2_FD_201948 | JGI IMG/M metagenome (GOLD analysis project Ga0302325, IMG submission 201948) | Peat permafrost microbial communities from Stordalen Mire near Abisko, Sweden - Palsa_T0_2 | ecosystem: Environmental > Terrestrial > Soil > Palsa > Peat permafrost | place: Sweden: Abisko... | reverse complement strand
GCGGCAGGATCCCGAAGCTCACGTCGAGCCCGTAGCCGTCGGCCCAGTTGGCCGCCTGGATCACCCAGAGCAGCAGCAGGAACGTCATCATCACGATCAGGGCGTCCCGCAGCCTGCGGAACGACACTGAGCCGAATGACCCTCGGCCGAACGACACTGGGCCGAACGACCCTGGGCCGAACGACACTGGGCGGAAGGAAGCTGGGCCGGACGACACGGGGCCCTCCTCTTAGGTCCAGGCGAGGATCCGGATCGGGTCCTCGAGCATGGAACCGACGTCCCGCAGGACGGCGGAGCCGAGTGCTCCGTCGACGATGCGATGGTCGAAGGACAGCGACAAGGTGCACGCCTGCCGCACCGCGAGCTGCCCGTCTACCACCCATGGTGTGTCCTTGACCTGTCCGAACGCAAGGATGGCGGTCTCACCGGGGGACAGGATCGGGGTGCCGGAGTCCACCCCGAACACGCCGACGTTGGTGATCGTGATGGTGCCGCCCGCCAGGTCGGCCGGGGTGGCCTTGCCCGCCCGTCCCGTCTCGGTCAGCGCCTGCAGGCCGCGGGCCAGCCCGGGCAGCGTCAGGGCGTCCGCGTCCTTGACGTTCGGCACGATGAGCCCGCGCTCGGCGGCGACCGCGATGCCGAGGTTCACGTAGTGCTTGACCACGATCTCCTCCGCGTCGCCGTCCCACGATGAGTTGATGAGCGGGTGCCTGGCCACGGCGGCGAGCAGCGCCCGGGCCACGAAAAGCAGCGGCGACACCCGGACCCCGGCGTATTCGGGCAGGTCGCGCACGCGCCCCAGCGCGGCCATCGTCTCGGTCACGTCGACCTGCAGGAACTCGGTGACGTGCGGAGCGGTGAACGCGCTCGCCACCATGGCCGCGGCCATATGCCTGCGCAGGCCCCGCACCGGGATGCGCTCTTCCCGGCCGGTCCTGGCCCCGTTCTGAACCACAGATACGGAACGAGCAGTGGTATCACCGGACGCCCGCTGCACGTCGTCCCGGGTGACCAGGCCGCCAGGCCCGGTCCCGGCCAGCTCGGCCAGGCTGATGCCGAGGTCCTTGGCCAGCCTGCGTACCGGCGGCTTGGCCAGCGCCCGGGCGTTGGATACTGCCGGGGCGGCCGCGGCGATCGCCGGGACGGTCTTGCGCGCGCGGCGCGTGGTGGACGAGGCCTTGACGCCGTAACCCACCAGGACCGCCTGCCGCTGAGGCTTCTCAGACTGGGTGGGGGTTTCGCCGGCGGCCGGGGCGGATTCGGTGGCGGGGGCGGGATCCGCCGATCGTTCCGGAAAATCGGGGGAGGCCGCTACGTCGATCGCGATGATCGGCACGCCGACGTCGACGGTCTGGCCCTCTTCGGCCAGCAGCCGGGCCACCGTCCCGTCCCACGGCGACGGCAGTTCGACGACCGCCTTGGCGGTCTCGATCTCCACGATGATCTGGTTGACCTCGACCTGGTCGCCCGGCTGCACGTGCCAGGCCACGATGTCCGCCTCGGTCAGGCCCTCGCCTACGTCAGGAAGCTTGAACTCCTTGAGCTCGGTCATGGTGCCTGTCCCCTCAGTAACCGAACGTGCGGTCAACGGCGTCCAGGATCCGGTCCAGGTCGGGCAGGTAGTGATCCTCCAGCCGGGACGGCGGATAGGGGGTAGCGAAACCGCCGACGCGCAGCACCGGTGCCTCGAGGTGATAGAAGCACCGTTCGGTCACCCGGGCAGCGATCTCGGCTCCCAGCCCCGCGTAGACCGGCGCCTCGTGCACGACGACGCAGCGACCGGTCTTGCGCACCGAGGCGCAGATCGTGTCCTCGTCCAGCGGGGACAGCGAGCGCAGGTCGAGCACCTCGATGCTGCGGCCGTCCTGGCGGGCCGCGAGGGCGGATTCCAGGCCGGTGCGCACCGTCGGGCCGTACGTGAGCAAGGTCACATCGGTGCCGTCGAGCACCGTTTTGGCCCGGTCGAACGGCAGCGCGCTGGTCAGGCCCGCCACCGTGTCGACCTCGCCCTTGTCCCAGTACCGCCGCTTCGGCTCGAAGAAGATCACCGGGTCATCGGAGCTGATCGACTGCTGGATCATGGCGAACGCGTCGGCCGCGTCCGCGCAGGCGACCACGCGCAGGCCGGCGGTATGAGCGAAGATCACCTCGGGGGACTCGCTGTGATGCTCGACCGCGCCGATGCCGCCACCGCACGGGATGCGGATCACGATCGGCAGGCTGACGTGTCCCCGGGACCGGTACCGCATCTTGGCCAGCTGGCTGATGATCTGGTCGGCCGCCGGGTAGACGAAGCCGTCGAACTGGATCTCGCAGACTGGCCGGTAGCCGCGCAGCGCCAGGCCGATCGCGGTGCCGACGATGCCCGACTCGGCCAGCGGCGTGTCCATCACCCGGGCCTCGCCGAAGTCCTTCTGCAGCCCGTCGGTCACCCGGAAGACGCCGCCGAGCTTGCCGACGTCCTCGCCCATGATCAGGACCTTGGGGTCGTTCTCGAGTGCCTTGCGCAGGCCGGCGTTGAGCGCCTTGGACAGGGTCAGGGTGGTCATCGTGACGACGCCTCGTTTTCCTCGCTCGGGAAGGAATCAAGGTAGGCCGCGTACTGCTCCCGCTCGGCCCGCAGGATCGAGGTCGGCTCGGTGTAGACATTCTCGAAGATGGCCAGCGGCGGCGGGTCGGGCATCGTCCGGCACGCCTCGCGCACCCGGGCGCCGATCTGCTTGGCTTCGGTGTCGACGTCCGCGAAGAACTCCGGTTCGGCCAGCCCGGTGCGGACCAGGTAGGCCCGGACCCGTTCGATGGGATCCCGCAGCTTCCACATCTCAAGCTCGCTGGCCAGCCGGTACCTGGTCGGGTCGTCCGTGGTGGTATGCGCGCCCATCCGGTAGGTGTACGCCTCGATCAGGGTCGGGCCCTGCCCCTCCCGCGCCGCCTGCATGGCCTTCCTCGTCACCGCGTAGCAGGCCAGCACGTCGTTGCCGTCGACGCGCACGCCGGGGAAGCCGAAGCCGCGGGCCCGCTGGTAGAGCGGCACGCGGCTCTGCCGCTCCAGCGGCGCGGAGATTGCCCACTGGTTGTTCTGGCAGAAGAACACGATCGGCGCGTTGAACACCGACGCGAAGACAAAGGCCTCATTCACGTCGCCCTGGCTGGTGGCACCGTCACCGAAGTAGGCGATGACCGCCTCGTCGGCGCCGTCCCGCTGGATGCCCATCGCGTAGCCGGTGGCATGCAGGGTCTGGCTGCCGATCACGATCGTGTAGAGGTGGAACTTGTGCTCTTCGGGGTCCCAGCCGCCGTGGCTGACGCCGCGGTAGAGCTCGAGCAGCCGGACCGGGTCGATGCCGCGGCACCAGGCCACGCCGTGCTCGCGGTAGGTGGGGAACACCATGTCGGCGGGCTCGAGGGCCCGGGCCGAGCCGATCTGGGCGGCCTCCTGGCCGAGCAGCGAGGCCCAGATGCCGAGCTCGCCCTGGCGCTGCAGGGCGATCGCCTCGGTGTCGATCCTGCGGACCAGGACCAGATCCCGGTACATGGCCCTGATGTCGGCGGCGGAGAGCTCGAGCGGGTAGTCAGGATGATCGATCCGCTCGCCCTCCGGGGTGAGCAGCTGAATGAATTCGCCCGCCTGGTCGGGCATTTCTGGTGCGGGCTGTGCGGCTGTGGTCGCGGCGCCGGATTCGACGGTCACGTGCCACTCCTTTCGCGGCCGGGGCTGGGATCACCAGTACCGGCCAGACGGCCTTTTGGTTCCCGGACGAATCACTTGCGGGGTCGCGTACGCTGCGTGCCCGGTGGGGCGCACACGTCCGCGGTCCCTGCGATGCCCTGCACCAGACGATATAGCCCTGCTGAACCTGGAGGATACGTGGCGCGAATGATCGTGGAAGTCATGCTCAAACCGGAGATCCATGACCCCCAGGGGGATGCCATTGCCGGCGCGTGCCACCGTCTGGGGTTCGGCCAGGTGCTCGGAGTCAGGCAGGGAAAGAGGTTCGAGGTCGAACTCGAGGGCCCCGCGGATGAAGCGGCTGTGACAGCCATCACAAATCTCGCGCGGGATCTGCTATCAAACCCGGTTATAGAGGAATTTACGCTGCGCGCGGGGTGAGCCTGGCGGCTTAATTTTAGGTTCTCGGGCGCGCCTGTTGGTTTCAGCGGCGTTAACGGGGAATCCTCGAATTGTGAGAACGGGCGGCAAGGTACGGGTGAAGTCAGTCCCTGACGTGAAGTTCTGCCTGGTGTTCCAGTGCGAGACGCTCAGCGTGCCGGTGATGCGCCGGGTCCTCGGCGACACCCTGCGCGGCGTCGGCGTCGACGAGGAGTCCGTCTACGACATCCTGCTCGCGGCCACCGAGGCCTGCACCAACGTCCTTACCCACGGCGGCCAGCAGGTCAGCGGCTACGAGGTCGTCACCAGCCTGGGCCCGGTGGGCTGCCAGATCGAGGTGGCGGATGAGGGCATCGGCATGCCGCCGCCCAAGTCGCGCAGGGTGCCCTGGGCGGGCCGGCGGCCCGCTTCGGCCAGGCATGAGCAGGAGTCCCCGATCGCCCAGCTGCCCGAGTCGGGCCGGGGCCTGGCGGTCATGCGGGCCTGCGTGGACCAGGTCACGCTGGACAGCCAGCCGGGACGCGGCACGGTCGTGACCATGCGCAAGCACATCAGCTGGTCCCAGGACGCCCCGCTGCGGCAGCTCCAAGCGGCCAGCTGATTCTCTGCCCTGCCACGCTCGCGGGGGAAATAAGCTTGCGACGTGCGCATAGGGGTTATCACCTTTCCAGGGTCGCTCGATGACCGTGACGCGGCGCGAGCCGTGCGGCTCGCCGGGGCCGAGCCGGTCTCGCTGTGGCACGGGGATCGCGACTTGTCTGGCGTGGACGCGGTCGTCCTGCCCGGCGGGTTCTCCTACGGCGACTACCTGCGCTGCGGCGCGATCGCCAGGTTCTCGCCGGTGATGAGCGAGCTGGTGCCTGCCGCCCGGGCGGGCCTGCCCGTGCTCGGCATCTGCAACGGCTTCCAGATCCTGTGCGAGGCGCACCTGCTGCCCGGGGCGCTGACCCGCAACGCCGGCCTGAAGTTTGTCACCAGGGACGTGCGGCTGCGGGTGGAGAACGCGCAGACCGCGTGGACCCGGGCCTACCGGGCCGGCCAGCAGATCGTCGTCCCGCTGAAGAGCGGGGAGGGCGCCTACGCGGCCGGCCCGGCTACGCTCGCGGACCTCGAGGGATCCGGCCAGGTGGTCATCTCCTACGCCAGCGGCAACCCGAACGGCTCCGCCGCCAGCATCGCCGGCGTCTGCAACGCCGCGGGCAACGTGGTCGGCCTGATGCCCCATCCCGAGCACGCGGTCGACGGGCTGACCGGCCCGTCCGCCGACGGCCTCGGCTTCTTCGCCTCGGCCCTCACCGGAGTCCTGGCGTGAGCTCACCGGATACCGTCGCGCGGGCCGCGGGCACCCCGGATCAGCCTCAGCCTTTCGCCGAGCTTGGGCTGACCGAGGCCGAGTACGCCACGATCACCCGGACGCTGGGGCGCCGCCCGACGAGCGCTGAGCTGGCGCTGTACTCCGTCATGTGGAGCGAGCACTGCTCCTACAAATCCTCCAAAGTGCACCTGAAGCAGTTCGCGGACAAGGCCCCGCCGTCTAGCGCGCTGCTCGCGGGCATCGGGCACAACGCCGGCGTGGTCGACGTCGGCCAGGGCTACGCGGTCACCTTCAAGATCGAGTCGCACAACCATCCGTCCTACGTGGAGCCGCACCAGGGCGCGGCCACCGGCGTCGGCGGCATCGTCCGGGACATCCTGGCCATGGGCGCCCGTCCGGTCGCGGTGATGGACGCGCTGCGGTTCGGGCCCGCCACGGCGCCCGACACCCGCCGGGTGCTGCCCGGAGTGGTCAGCGGCATCTCCTTCTACGGCAACTGCCTGGGCCTGCCCAACATCGGCGGCGAGCTGGACTTCGATCCGTGCTACGCGGGGAACCCGTTGATCAACGCGCTCTGCGTGGGGGTCATGCGGCACGACGAGCTGCAGGTCGCGGAGGGCCGGGGGCCGGGGAACAAGGTGATCCTGTTCGGTTCTACGACCGGCCCGGACGGCGTCGGCGGGGCCTCGGTGCTGGCCAGCGCGGTGTTCGGCGCGGCGGACGGCGAGAGCGCCAAGCGGCCAAGCGTCCAGGTCGGGGATCCCTTCACCGAAAAGCTGCTGGTCGAATGCTGCCTGGAGCTGTACGCGGACGGCCTGGTCGTCGGCATCCAGGATCTCGGCGCGGCCGGCGTGGCCTGCGCGACCACAGAGCTCGCGGCGGCCGGCACCGGCGGCATGTGCGTCCGGCTCGACGCGGTGCCGCTGCGTGACACGTCCCTGGGACCGCCGGAGATCTTGATGAGCGAGTCGCAGGAACGCATGATGGCGGTGGTCGAGCCGGACCGGGTGGATGAGTTTCTCGGCGTCTGCGCCAAGTGGGACGTCCGGGCCGCGGTCATCGGTGAGGTGACCGACAGCGGCAGGCTGGTGATGACCTGGCACGGCGAGACCGTGGTAGACATTCCGCCGTCCTCCGCGGCCGACGGTCCCGTCTACCGCCGTCCGGCCGGACGGGGGGCGGCCCAGGACGCGCTGGCCGCCGACGACCCGGACGCGCTGCCTCGCCCGGCGGACGGCGCGGGGATGCGCGCGGCCCTGCTTGCCCTGATCGGCTCGGCTGGCCTGGCCGACAAGAGCTGGGTCACCGACCAGTACGACCGTTACGTCCGCGGCGACACCGTGCTGGCCATGCCGGAAGACGGCGGCCTGGTCCGGCTGGACGAGGCGACCGGACTCGGCATCGCGCTGGCCACCGACGGCAACGGCCGCTACTGCCGGCTCGACCCCTACCTGGGCACCCAGCTGGCGCTGAGCGAGGCCTACCGGAACGTGGCGGTCACCGGCGCCCGCCCGCTGGCCGTGACGAACTGCCTGAACTTCGGCTCGCCCGAGGACCCCGCGGTGATGTGGCAGTTCGCCGAGGCCGTGCGCGGGCTCGCGGACGGCTGTGCCGCCCTCGGCGTCCCCGTCACCGGCGGGAACGTGAGCTTCTACAACCAGACTGGGACGACGCCCATTCACCCCACCCCGGTGATCGGGGTCCTCGGCGTCCACGACGACGTCCGCCGCCGGCTAGCGATCGGATTCGGCCCCGATCCGGACGGGATCGTGCTGCTCGGCCGGACCCGGGCCGAGTTCGGCGGGTCGGCCTGGGCGCACGTGCTCCACGGACACCTCGGCGGCCGTCCGCCGGAGCCCGACCTCGACGCCGAACGGCGGCTGGCCGGCCTGCTGATCGCGGCGGCCGAGGCCGGCGTGCTGTCCGCCGCGCACGACCTGTCCGACGGCGGACTGGCGGTCGCGCTCGCCGAATCCTGCCTGCGCGGCGAGACCGGCTGTGTCGTGACGGTACCTGGCGACCCGTTCACCTCGCTGTTCAGCGAATCGGCCGGGCGCGCGATCGTGGCCGTCCGGCCGGGGGCGGAAACCGCCTTCGATCAGCTCCGCGCCGCTCACGACGTTCCCGGGGTGAGACTCGGCACCGTCGGCGGCGACAGCCTGGTCTTCGCGGGCCTGTTCACCATCGGCCTGGCGGAGCTCGCCGCCGTGCACACGCGGACGCTGCCCGCGTTGTTCGACTGAGCCGGGCCATGCCTGCCCGACGTCCCGACCCGCGCGGACCGGAAATCGTCGCGGCGGTGCTGCGGGCCCTGGACGGGGGCTCGGCACCGGCCGCGGCCGATGAGCGCGCCGCGGCCAGGTACCTGCTGTACCTGCTCGCCGCCCGGCATCCGGGCCGGGTTCTCGAGGTCCGGATCCCGCCGGTGGCCGCCGTGCAGTGCCTGGCCGGGCCGGTGCATACCAGGGGCACGCCGCCGAATGTGGTGGAGACCGACCCCGTCACCTGGATCCGGCTGGCGGCCGGCCGGCTCGACTGGGCCGACGCGGTCGGGTCCGGGGCCGTGCACGCGAGCGGCCCGCGCGCTGATCTGGACTCTTACCTGCCGCTGTGGCACTAAGCTGATGTCGTGAGACGCCCCGACGGTCGTTTGACGGATGAACTTTTCCCCGAGGACCGGCCGCCACGAGATGCGTGTGGCGTATTCGGCGTATGGGCACCGAACGAGGATGTGGCCAAGCTCGCCTACTTCGGGCTCTACGCGTTGCAGCACCGGGGGCAGGAATCGGCGGGTATCGCGGTCAGCGACGGCCACCGCATCGTGGTGCACAAGGAGATGGGCCTGGTCGCCCAGGTCTTCGACGAGCCTGCCCTGTCGACGCTGCGCGGGCATATCGCCGTCGGGCACTGCCGGTACTCGACCACCGGAGCCTCGACCTGGGCTAACGCGCAGCCGACGTTTCGCTCTACGGACTCCACGAGCCTGGCGCTTGGCCACAACGGGAACCTGATCAATACCCGCGAGCTGGCCGGCCTGCTCGTCGGCACCGGCCTGGGAGGTACCGGGATCGCGGCGACCTCGGACACCGATGTGCTCACCGCGCTGTTCGTCAGCGACCTTTCCGAAATCAGCGGGATCGGCGCGGGCACCGGACCCGGGGCCGCGGCCGACCGGGACGCCAGCCAGGTGGAGCGCGCCGCTGCGGCGGTACTGCCGCTGGCCAAGGGGGCGTATTCACTGGTCTTCATGGACGAGCAGACGCTGTACGCGGCGCGCGACCCGCAGGGCTTCCGGCCGCTCGTGCTCGGCCGGCTGGACAGCGGCTGGGTGGTCGCGAGCGAGACGGCCGCGCTGGACATCGTCGGGGCGAGCTTCGTGCGGGAGATCGCGCCCGGCGAGCTCGTCAGCATTGACGGGCGCGGAGTCCGGTCCAGGACGTTCGCGGCACCGCAGCCGAGCGGCTGCCTCTTCGAGTACGTCTACCTGGCCCGGCCCGACACCACGATCTCCGGCCGGGGCGTGCACGCCACCAGGGTCGAGGTCGGCAGGCGACTCGCGGCCGAGTATCCGGTGGATGCTGACCTGGTCATTCCGGTCCCGGAATCAGGGACGCCGGCCGCGATCGGCTACGCCGAGGCCAGCGGTATCCCCTTCGGCCAGGGGCTGGTGAAGAACTCCTACGTGGGCAGAACCTTCATCCAGCCCAGCCAGACCATCAGGGAACGCGGCATCAAGCTGAAGCTGAATCCGCTCAGGGACGCCATCGCCGGCCGCAGGATCGTCGTCGTCGACGATTCCATCGTCCGCGGCAACACCCAGCGGGCGCTCGTCGCGATGCTCCGGGAGGCGGGCGCCGCCGAGGTGCATGTGCGGGTCGCCTCGCCGCCGGTGAGCTGGCCGTGCTTTTACGGCATCGACTTCGCCACCCGCGCCGAACTCATCGCGGGCCACCTCTCGCCGGAGGAGATCTGCACGTCGATAGGCGCCGATTCGCTGGGCTACGTCTCGCTGGCCGGACTGATCGAGGCGACCACGATCCCGGCCAGCCGACTATGCCGTGCCTGCTTCGACGGCCAGTACCCGGTCCCGGTCGCAGCTGACGACCGCGGCAAGCATGTGCTCGACGGCCTGCGAGTGGGCTCCTGATCGCTGCTCAACCCGGCGCGGCTCGGTCAGCCTCGGCCGCGCTCGACCTTACCCAGGCGCCCGCGCCGCGGGTAGTGACGCCGCAGTCCGGTGTCTGTCCGCTTACCGCGGCCAGGCGTCCTTCCAGGCATCCTCGGATCCTGGGGACTCGTCGTCGTCCTCGTCGTCGTCGAACTCCCCAGTAGCGGAATTACCGTCACCAGAGTCCGCGCCGACGGCCAGTTCGGCACGCAGCCGGTCAAGGTCTGTGCCGTCCGAGCTCTTGTACTTGAGCTGACGGGCCACCTTCACCTGCTTGGCCTTGGCTCGGCCGCGCCCCATTGGCTCGACCCCCTTGAACGTCCGGAGCCCGGTCAGGCCCCATGATCTCCGCCTCGCTGGTTTCCGTGCGCTGTAAGACAGCGCCGCCACCCCGCAACGGGAAGCGCGACGTTCACCAGCATCCGTACAGGTACAACCGTACCCGCTTTGCGCACCTGATGCCTACGCTGATCCCATCGCGCCCAGGTAGATTCCACGCAGGCGGCCGACATCGGACATCCTCCGCTCGGCCAGACGGTCCGCGGCCACCGATGGGGGCACCCCGTCGGCGTCGGCGATGGCGAGGATCTTTGCGGTGGTGTCGAAGATATGTTCGGTCGCGGAGCGGGCCCGGTCGAAGTTGAATCCGGCGAGCTCGTCGGCCACCTGGATGACGCCCCCCGCATTGACCACATAGTCAGGCGCGTAGAGAATTCCCCGGTCAGCGAGCAGCTTCTCGATGCCGTGGTGGGCCAGCTGGTTGTTGGCGGCGCCGCATACGATACGTGCGCTCAGCCCGTTCACCAGGTCCTCGGTCAGGGTGCCGCCCAGCGCGCACGGGGCCAGGATGTCCAGCTTCTGCGCGGCGAGCGCGCCGACGTTCTCGACCGCGCGTACTTGCGGGTGACGGGCGAGGGTGGCCTCGACGGCGCTCGCGGCGACGTCGCAGATGACCACCTCGGCCCCGGCCTCGACGAGGTGGCGGACCAGGCGGTGGCCGACTTTGCCCACGCCCTCTACGCCGACGGTCCGGCCGTGCAGGTGAGTATCGCCCCAGGCGTGACCGGCTGCGGCCTGCATCCCGTGCATGACGCCGAGCGCGGTGAGCACCGAGGAATCGCCCGCGCCGCCGTTGGCGGTCGTCCGGCCGGTCACGTACCGGGATTCCCTGGCGATGATGTCCATGTCCTCGCTGCGCGTGCCCACGTCGCATGCGGTGACGTAGCGGCCGCCGAGAGAGGCGAGGAAGCGGCCGTAGGCGCGCAGCAGGGGTTCGGTCTTGATCCGGGCGGGATCGCCGATGATGACGGCCTTACCGCCGCCGTGGTCCAACCCGGCCAGTGCGTTCTTGTAGGCCATGGCCGTGGATAGTCTCAGCACGTCAGCAAGGGCCTCGTCCTCGCTGGCGTAGGGGTAGAAGCGGGTCCCGCCAAGGGCAGGGCCCAGCGCGGTGGAGTAGATGCCGATGATCGCCCTGAGCCCGGATCGGCTGTCCTGGCAGAAGACGACCTGTTCGTGGTCAGTCCGTCCGGTACCGCCGAGGGTTTGTGCTCCCGGGCCAGGCCGGTCAGTAGAACCGTTCTCGCTGGGGGGGATCCCGAACACGTTAGTCACGGTAGCGACTCTTCTCATCTCGTCCCGGCTCCTGTTTGAGCCGGGCTCGGAACCAAGCGTATAGACCTTGACCTGCCCGAGGCTGCGGCCGGAGCAGGTGGCCCGCAGCAGCCCGATACGGTGCGTACCGGCTGGTAACTGACAGCAGAGACAGTCCCGTTACCACGACCTCCGTCTTCGAGGCGTTCTGGTATGTCACGATACGACAGTGATAAATTACTCCGCGTATCTCCGCATCTACGAGCCGGTCTCGGCGTTTCACGAGCCCGACCGCTCCCGGTGGGCAGCCTACGCGGCCTCGCCGACCCGGCCCAAGCGGCGTGAGTCCCTGATGGCCGAGCACGCCGAGGCCATGCGGCGGGCGCTCGCGGCACCGCAGGTCGTGGTCCCGGACGCCGAAAGCGACGATGCCTATGTCCGTCACGCGGATGGCGTTACCTATATCTGCCCGTGGCAGACCAGGCTGCGCTGCCTGCTGGCGTACGGCCGGATGCTCTCGGCTCCCGGCGCGCTGCTGCCTGGCACGGTCCCGGCCAGCGACGAGGACCAGACCATGGCCGCCTTGGCCCAGCTGGAAGACGGCGGGAGTACGGCTCGCCTGCACATCCTGGCCAGCGCGTGGGCCATGCCGCTGGCCTGGTTCGTGCCATTTTCGGCGGCTGAGCGGTGGCTGGCTCTCGGATCGGACCGGGACAAGACGTCCGCCACCGCGACCGCGGCGGTGACGCGATCGCTCGTCTACACCACCGCGATGTCCCGGGCGCGCCGGCGGGTGGCCCGGGGCCTGGCCGCGTTGCGGAGCGCGCCGGCGCGCTATGAAGATGCCGTCTGGGAGCCGCTGCGGGCCGAAGCCGAGCTAGCTCAGGTCGGGCGCTGGCTCGAGGAATTCCACCCGTACTCGCTGGTGGAGCTTGATTACGGCGGGCTGGTGTACCTGCTCAGCGACGACGCCCTTTGCGGTGATCAGTCGGTGGCCGAGATCAGTGCGGCCATCCAGGGAGTGGCCAAGGGCGAGTGCGAACTAGCCGTGGCGATGTACAAGCGCGCGCACAGCCGGTGGCGTGCGTTCGCCGAATTCGAGCTGGTGAACTGACGGATCTCCGGCGACGCGCCGAATTGTTGCAGGGCAGTATTACCGAATCTGCCGCGATGCGACTATAAGTATCGCTAGAATCACCGTGAGTGACAGTGATCGGCGGAGCAACTGGGCATCCCAGTACAGAAACTTTGCGCCTGGTGGTCGACGCGTCACCGCTGGTGATGGCAATATGGTCTCTGTCGGCCATATGGGACATCCCCGACAGGCTCCTCACGGAGCACCAGGCAATAACAGGAATCGCAGGATCGCAGGACTGGTCCAGGAGGAGAGGCCAACTTATGTCCGCACGTACGCCAGAGGCTGAGCCGCTGTTGACGCCCGCGGAGGTCGCCACGATGTTTCGTGTCGACCCCAAGACCGTCACACGGTGGGCGAAAGCCGGCAAACTGACCTCGATCCGCACGCTGGGGGGACACCGGCGCTATCGGGAGACTGAGGTTCGTGCACTGCTCGCGGGTATTCCGCAGCAGCGCTCGGAGTGACGTGCTGCCGTCTTCGCCAGGTGCGCGCTCAGCGAGCTCCGTTCCCGGTGAACGCGGCAGCGGTCGTTCAACGCAAGTGGGGGGTCGGCCCCGGTGGCAGAGTGTCAGATCCAAGGCACGTTGCCGGGGCCGGTCCGCTCTCAGGGGGAGGGTCGCACGATGCGTGATCCAGAGTTGGCCGCACGTGCTCAGCGTGCCGCGAAGCGCCTGGAAACAGCATGGGAACAGTGGCGCGCGCTGCATGGACTTGCCGCCGAGCCTGGGCCGCCGGTAGTAAGTTACGTCGGCTACTCACTCGAAGAGCCGTGGGGGAAAGCCAGGGTCGTGATCGGGATCGACGCCGACGAGGCCGGATACCTCGCCGAGTTCCTCGATCGTGACGAGTGCGCACCGATGGCCGGGTACCGCGTCAGTCCGGTCAGGTCCGGGACATAGCCGCTGAGGCTGGTCCGCTGGACACTCCCCGCCCCGCCCCCGCACAACGGCGCCGCAACGTCGTGATGGGCCCAGGCGCCGTCACTTGATGAGCGGGTTCACAGCTACGTCCTAGCCTGTCTTAAGAATCAAGAGGCATGATCGTTAACGAGAAGGACGAGATCTCGCCCTTCCCCGTCTGGGCTCGGGGTGGCCAGGCCCCGCTCCGAGCCCAGACCACGCGAGTGCCCGCGCGTTACTCTGGCACAGCGCCATCGTTGCTTACAGGTCCGGAGTCATCGGCTCGGCATGCTGGGCCGGGGCCCGGTGAGCGGACGGCCGGAACGGGTAGATCAGCAGCTTGTGATACCCGAGCCGGTAGACGTAGGCGAGGAACAGGTTCAGCTCGCTGCTCGCGTCGCTCTCCATCCGGCGGGCCAGCCGCGGCAGGTCGTCCTCGGCGTACTTGCGTATGTGCTGCGTGGAGGGGTGCCGGACCAGGGATTCCTGCAGCCGGGCCGGGGTGGTGTCCAGGCGGATCAGCCGCACGATGCCGATCTTGTGCGTAATGGATTCGTGCCAGCGACTCAGGTCGGCACGCGCCCGGCCGTCCTTGAGCCCGCCGCGCACCTGATCGTAGTAGTACGTCGCGGCGTCGGCTATCCACTGCGGCTTCGCCGACGCCGCCCTGAGCCTGGTGTCGCACCAGTCCTGCATGTCGTCGCCCATCCGCTCGTACAGGCGGCCGAACGGCACCGTCAGCACCCCGATGGAGAACGTCCGGCCTGAAGACAGCCGGTCACCCCCGGGAGGCAATTTGCTGATCAGCGACAAGGCGAATGTCCCGGCAACACCCGCCACCCAGTCAGGCATGCCAAGCCCCCTCGCCTCGCGCCTGTGCTCACACAGGTAGTGGCTGCCTCACGAGAATATGGTTGCAGGTGATTGCCGATCTATCTAGGCTTTATTTCGCGCCAAATCAATTCTGATCATTCATTTTGATTCGCGAAATGTCACATAAGTCCCAGCCTGCCCCGGGTGCTCGCCTTGCCATCCCGTCCAGCTGATCCCAAGCCCCGGCACGCCGACAAGATAACGTTTCGATAACGATCCGAGACGGCGGGTTGTCGGGCCCCTGCTGTCTGAGTGAGAGTTTAGCCATAGCTAAAGACTTTAGGTTTAGCTACATGTTTAGCTCAGGCTAAAGTACACTGATGCTACGACCGCCCGGGCGCAACAGGGTCTGGCAGTAACCAAGTGGAGGCACTGATGGGCTTCGGACTACGCGTTTCGCCAGATCAGAGGGCTACCGACAGCCAGATCGATGAAGAGATGCTCGCCCTCGTCACACAGTTGACGAACGAGATCAACTGGCTTATGCGGGAGCGCGGTCTCACCCGGGCCGACCTCGCGGCTCGCATGGGCGTCTCTCCCGGGAGAGTGAGCCAGATCCTCGGCGGCGGGGAGAACCTGACGCTGCGGACACTGGCCGCGCTGTCCACGGCCCTCGATGCCCGCTTTGACATCCAGCTCGGCACCCTCAAGGCTGACGACGCATACAGCAGCCGCGATACGGCGGACGCCGAAGCGGCTCCGGCCGAGAACCACCACAGCCTCAGCCGGGCCAGGCATATCGAGAGCGCTCGCACCGGCGAGGCCCACCGCCGCCGTTGAGCCCACTTCGGTAAGGTCCCTCGCCCCAACGGCAAATGGCTTCCAGTGCAGGCTCGTCCTAAGACGTTGCGACTGCCAGCGGTGCGCGACCTGGCGGTGCTGGAATCCATGCTGGCGGGGCCTGACGCCACGTCCTTATTCCCCGGAACCGCGTCTGGGGCTGGTCAGGTGAAGTAGTGGCCCTGTTCGATGTCCTCGATGAGGCCGGGGTGGGTGGGCTGCCAGCCCAGGAGTTCCTGCGTGATGGTGCTAGAAGCGGGCATGTCCCTGCTGAGCAGGGGCACGAGCATGCCGCCGAATTCTTCTGCGGGCAGGGACCGGGCGGGCAGGTTCAGGTGCCGGCCGATGGCCTCGGCGATCTCGCGGACCGGCACGCCTTCGTCGCCGACGGCGTTGAGCACTGCGCCGGCGGGAGCCTGCTCGATGGCCAGCCGGTACAGGCGTGCGGCGTCCTTCACATGGACGGCGGGCCAGCGGCTGGTCCCGTCGCCGATGTAGCCGGAGACGCCCTTAGCCCGGGCCGCGGCGATGAGCTGGGGGATGAAGCCGTGGCGTTCTCCCTGGCCGTGCACCGAGCGGGGCAGCATGACCAGGCAGGAGCGGACGCCCCCCGCTGCGGCCGCGAGGGCGGCCTGCATGTTGGTGATGCGGGCCGCGATGGGCCCGGCGGCGATGAGTTCGTCGCGTTCGGTCGCGGGCCGGCCGGGTGTCACGAGCGTCGCGCCGGAGATCACCAGGGGCTTGCCGGAGCCGGCGAGTCCGGTGCCAAACGTCTCGATGGCGGTGGCATCGGTCCGCGTCGCAGCCTCGCTCACGCTGGGCACGACGAAGGCGAGGTGGATGACGCCGTCGCTGTCCAGGGTGCCGGCGCGCAGCACGCCGGTGTCGTTCAGGTCGCCGCGCAGCACCTCGGCGCCCAGGCCGGCGACTGCTTTGGCGGAGGCGTCCGAGCGGGCTAGCCCGAGGACCTGGTGGCCCGCACTGATGAGTTCGGGGACGACGGCCGAGCCGATCCAGCCGGAAGCGCCGGTGACGAAGATGCGCACGGAAGGTCTCCTTGGTTGTGCTGCCGGCGAAGAGGATGTGCGGCGCGGGTGCCGCGACCGGAACGATGCGATCCAGTCGCATTGACTCTACCATGGCGATGCGACTGCATCGCATCGGCTTCCCGGGTGATGCGATCCGATCGCGTCGCTTAGGATGTGACAGTGAGCAGATGGGCACCGAATGCGCGTGAGCGCCTGGAAAACGCCGCGCTGGACCTGTTCGCGGAGAACGGCTACGAGGAGACGACCGTCGCGCAGATCGCAGACCGCGCGGGAATGAACCGCGCTACATTCTTCCGGCACTTCGCGGATAAGCGCGAGGTCCTGTTCGGCGGCGAAGACGTCCTGGCCGGGCTGTTCGCCGACGCCATCCGGGCCGCGCCCCCGGAGGCGACGCTCACCGAATGCCTGCAGGCGGCGCTCGCAGCGGCCGGGGTCGCGATGACCCCGCAACTGCGGCCCGCAGCCGCCCGGCGCAGACTCGTGGTCGCGGCCAACAGCGAGCTGCAAGAGCGGGGACTACTCAAGCACGCCCGGATCACCCAGTCGGTCGCCGCTGCCCTGCGCGAGCGAGGCACAGACGAACTTACCGCGCGACTGGGGGCCGTGACGAGCATGCTCGCTTTCAGCGTCGCGTTCGAGCGCTGGATGAAGGCGAACGATGACGAACCGTTCCCGCCCTTCGCCGATGCGGCCCTGAGCGACCTGCAGGCGCGTGCCGCCGAGCTCGTCCTCCCGTCCCGCCTTTCAGCCTGACGCGGACTCCGAGGAGCAGGGAAGCCCAGCTTGTTCCGAGCATGCCGCCAGCCTGCACGCGCTACCCTAACGAACGATCCAAGCCGGCCCTACCTCCCACCTCGGATGGCAGCTGACCTGTGGACATCGCCGACTTCAGCCTCGACCTGTTCTCTCTCGCCGGGCGTAATGCCCTGGTCACCGGCGGCAACACCGGCCTGGGCCGGGCCTTCTCGGTGGCCCTGGCCAAGGCCGGCGCCGACGTATTCGCGGTCGGCCTGGCGCAGGACGACGGGACCACCCGGGCCCTGATCGAGGCCGCTGGGCGCCGGATGGAGTTCGTGCTGGCCGACATCACGCAGCCGGGTGTCCCAGCCGCCGTCGTGCGGGGGTGCGTGCAGGCGCTGGGCTCGGTCGACATCCTGGTCAACTCGGCCGGCATCGCACTGCTGGCTGACGTGGCGGAGTTCGGCCGTGACCTGTGGGATCCGATGGTATTGGTCAACCTGACCGCCGCTTTCGAGCTTGCCCACGAGGCCAGCAGGTTCATGATCGGGCAGCGGTCCGGCAAGATCATCAATATCGCGTCGCTGTTCTCCTTCCTCGGCGGGCGGCGCTCACCT
>Ga0302325_10013707_pt1 | contig 17282 bp, 12 predicted proteins | sample Palsa_T0_2_FD_201948 | JGI IMG/M metagenome (GOLD analysis project Ga0302325, IMG submission 201948) | Peat permafrost microbial communities from Stordalen Mire near Abisko, Sweden - Palsa_T0_2 | ecosystem: Environmental > Terrestrial > Soil > Palsa > Peat permafrost | place: Sweden: Abisko... | reverse complement strand
AGTCGCGATGCTGGGGAGCGCGTGGGTCATGTACCTCTTGCTCGCCCTCAGCGTCGCGTCGATCGGCGTGATGATCGAGCGCGCGGTGTACTTTCGAAAGCACGGGGGCGGCGACGAGCTGTCCGATGCGCTCCTCGCGCTCTTGGAAAACGGCGACATCGAGGCCGCCGAGGGACTCCTTGGCAGGCACACCTCGATCGAGGCCGAGGTGTTCCAGGCGGCCTTCCGGTGGATCGACGGGGGCGTCGAGGCGTTCTCGCTCGCCGTCGAAGGCGAGATGATGAAGCGCAAGGGCGAGGTCGAATCCGGGATGACGCTCCTCGGAACGCTCGGCAACAACGCTCCCTTCGTGGGGCTGCTCGGGACGGTCATCGGCGTCATCGTCGCCTTCGCCGACCTCGCCAACGGGTCGAGCAAGGTGAACATGGACAAGGTGATGAGCGGCATCGCCGAAGCGCTCATCGCCACGGGCGTGGGCCTCTTCGTCGCCATCCCGGCGGTCGTTGCGTACAACATCTTTCAGAAGAAGATCACCGACGTCGAAGACAACGTCGCGTCGATGAGCAAGCGGATCTGCGCCCTGCTTGCCGCGGGCGAGCACGAGCCGGTCGAGATCCCGCGGGACCACGCGCCGCCAGCACACGCGCCGGTGCTCGCCGAGGCCACGCCGGAGCCGGGGGCCATCGAGCCGGACGCCCCGACGCCGCCGCCGCCGCTGGCCCGGGAGGTCGCGGCGGAGACGTCGTCGCCCGATCTGGCGTCCGAACCCGGCGCGGAGGCGTGAGCCATGGGCGCATCGGTCGGGTCGTCCAGGGGTCGCCGCGGCGGCATCGTCGGGATCAACGTGACCCCGATGGTCGACGTCATGCTGGTGCTCCTCGTCATCATGATGGTGTCGGCGACGTACATCGTGTCGCGCGCCCTCAAGGTCGAGCTACCGAAGAGCGCGTCGTCGGACGAAGCCGCGCAGGGGCCCATCACCGTCACCATCACGAAGGAAGGCACGTTCCTCGTCAATCAGGAGCCCGTCTCGGGGGACGCCGCGCTCACGTCGCTCTTCTACAAGGCGAGGCAGGCGCCCGGTGAACCGAGCCTCGTCGTCAGCGCCGACGGGCAAGCGCAGCACCGGTGGGTCGTCCACGTCATCGACCTCGCCAAGCTCCAGGGGATCACCAAGTTCGCCATCAGCGTGTCGTCCGAGTGAAGAGCAAGTCCGGCAGCGTCATCCGAGGGTGGGTCTACGGCGGCAGCATCGCTCTGCACGCCGCGCTGGCCATCACCACCCTCGCGCTGCCGAACGAGAAGCGGGCGGAGAACGCCGCCATCGAGCTCGCGGACCTCAAGAAGGCGAAGAAGGAGCCGCCCAAGCCGCCGCCCCCACCGCCCCCGCCGCCGGAAGAGAAGCCAAAGCCCCCGCCTCCTCCGCCCAAGGCGCAGTCGCAGGCCAAGGTCGCGGCCGAGGCGCCCAAGGCCGAGGCGCCGCCCGTCGACATGGGCGCCGACGGGTTCGCGGATCTCGGCGTGTCGCTCGGCGGGGGAGGTGACGGAGTCGGCATTCCGATGGGCGGTGGTCCCCTCGCCGCGGCCGCCGGCCCGGCTGCTGCCGCCAAGCCCAAATCGGTCACCAAGAAGGCTGCCCAGTCGCTCGCCCCGTCCGCCGCCGATACGTGCAGCGAGCCCCCGGTTCGTCCGAAGCGAAAGGGCGACCTCTTCGCGAAGTACACCAGGAAGGCCCAGGAAGCCGAGATCGAGGGCCTCGTGCGCGTGCGCGTCACCGTCGACGAAGAGGGGCACGTCATGGCGACGCAGGTGCTCAGCGGCCTCGGATATGGGCTCGACGAGGAGGCCGTCAACGCGGTCAAGAAGCTGATGTTCGAGCCCTCGACCCGCTGCGGGCGCCCGGTCATCGGCACCGTCATTCTGCCTGTGCGCTTCCAGCTCGGGACATGAGCCTCCGCGCACGGTGTCTCGGGGCGCTCGGCGCGCTCGGTGTGCTCTCGACCGCATGGACCGCGGCGGCGCAGGATTCGCCCGCGCCCGCGGCGCCGGCGCACGTCATCGTCCCGCCCAAGCTGACGACCTTCGTGCAGGCCGAGTTCCCGCCGTCGGAGATCGCGGCCGGCAAGGGCGCGACCGTCGTCTTGTCGATCGCCATCGACGTGACGGGCAAGGTCGTCGGGGTGACGGTCGTCGAGTCGGCCGGGCCGGCGTTCGACACGGCGGCCGTGGACGCGGCCCGTCAGTTCGTGTTCGAGCCGGCGAGCGTGGACGGCAAGCCGATCCCGGTGAAGATCACGTACCGGTACGCCTTCACGATCACCGAGACGCTCATCAAGAAGAGCACCGCCGATTTCGCAGGCCTCGTCCGCGACCACGCGACGAAGGAGCCCATCGCGAACGTCCGCGTGGCCGTCGACACCGGCCAGGAGACGCTCACGGACGAGCAGGGCAAGTTCAGCATTCCGGACATCTCGCCGGGCGAGCACGGGGTGACCCTCTCCGGCGAGACGGTGTCCACGATCGGGACGACCGAGACGTTCGAACCGAGCAAGAAGCTCGACGCGACGTACGAGGTCGACAAGAAGCACGTCAAGAGCGGGTCCGACGAGGAGGAAGAGGAGATCGTCGTCACCGCGCCGCGCCTGAAGAAGCAGGTCGTGTCGACCGAAGTGCAGGCGACGCAGGCGGCCAAGGTGCCGGGGACGCAAGGCGACGTCCTCAAGGTCGTCGAGAACCTACCCGGCGTTGCGCGCGCGGCGGCTGGCTCGAGCGCCCTCGTCGTCTGGGGCGCGGCGCCGAACGATACGCGCGTCTACGTCGACGGCGTCCACGTGCCGCTGCTCTATCACGGGGGCGGGTTCCGCTCGATCCTACCCTCGGCGTTCGTTCGATCCGTGGAGCTCGTGCCGGGCGGCTACGGCCCGGGGTTCGGGCGCGGCCTCGGGGGTCTGGTGAGCGTCGCCATGAAGCCGCTCGACGAGGAAGGCTTTCACGGCAGCCTGGGCGCCGACGTCATCGACGCTTCGACCGACGTGCGCGACAAAGTCGCGGACAACCTGCATGTCGCGCTGGGCGTCCGCAAGAGCTACCTCGACGTCAGCCTGCAGAGCGTCACTACCGAGAACGTCGGGAGCATCATCCCGATCCCGCGGTACTACGACGGCCAGGCGCGCATCCAGTACGACCTCGCGCCGCACGAGAGCATCGAGGTGGGGGGCCTCGTCTCGAGCGACCGCATCGCCAACACGCTGACCAACCCGGACCCGGCCCTCACCGAGCAGCAGACGACCGGCACCGACTTCCAGCGCATCTGGGCCCACTACGACCGGCACATGCCCGACGGCGCCGTGGTGACGGTCGTGCCTTGGTTCGGCTTCAACTACACGACCCTGGCAAACGCGTACGGTCCGACCGTCACCGACGTCAACAACCACTCGACCATCATGGGGCTGCGCGCCGATTGGCACGGGCCCTTGATGGAGCACGTCCGGGGGGCCGTTGGGCTCGACGCCGAGCTTCTGTCCTCGTCTCTTCACCGCGACGGGTCCATTGGGGCGCCGCCGCGCGAGGGCGACATCTACGTGTTCGGCGAGGCCCCGCCGCCGCAAGTCAACGCCGACGACTGGAAGACGGTGATCGGCTCGCTCGCCCCGTACGTCGAGGGCGACGCCGCGTTCTTCGACGACGCGCTTCACATCGTGCCGGGCCTACGGCTCGACCCGTACATCATCTCGGCGAGCAAGGTCGTGCCGGCCGAGGGCGAGACCCCGCACGTCGGGACGACCCACAGCGTCGCCGAGGTCGAGCCGCGCCTGTCGGTTCGGTACGCGTTCACCCCGGAGATCTCGGTGAAGGCGGCGTTCGGCATCTACCACCAGGCGCCGCAGCCCGAGGACCTGTCCGCCGTGTTCGGGACTCCCACCCTCGGCCTATCGCAGGCGCAGCACTACCTCGTCGGATCCGGGTTCCAGCTGACGCCGTCGCTCTCCATCGAGACGACGGCCTTCCTCGCGGAGCAGCAGGAGCTCGTAGCGCGTAGCCAGGACCAGAACCCGCTGCTCGCGCACGCGCTCGACCAGATCGGGATCGGACGCGCTTACGGCACGCAGTTTCTCCTCCGGCAGCAGCAGATTGGCCGCTTCTTCGGCTGGGTGAGCTACACGATCTCCCGAAGCCAGCGGCGGGACGCGCCCACGATCGACTGGCGCCTCTTCGACTACGACCAGACGCACGTCTTCACGGCGCTCGGGTCTTACGATCTCGGCAACGGCTTCGAAGCGGGCCTGCGTTTCCGCTTCTCCAGCGGGTACCCGCGGACGCCCGTCACCGGCGCGTACTACGACACCAGCACCAACACGTGGGAGCCGCTGTTCGGGGCGCACAACTCGATCCGCATCCCGCCGTTCGCGTCGCTCGACGCGCGAATCTCGAAGAAGTTCAAGTTCGGGAGGGTGACCAGCCTCGAGGTCTACCTCGACGTCCAGAACGTCACGAACCACTCCAATCCGGAGGAGATTGTGTACAACACGAACTACACGCAGCGGGGGTACATCACTGGCCTCCCCATCCTGCCCGTCGCCGGCGCGAGGTTGACGTGGTGACGCGCCCTGCAGCGGTGGCGTGCGCCGTGGTGGCTGCGGCGGGCGCACTCGGCGCGTGCAGGCCAAACCTCGACGAGACGGTGGCGCTCATCACCGGGCCGACGGTGCTCGCCGTGCAGCTCGATCCTCCGGAGGTCGATCCGTCCGCGTCGCCTCCGACGACCGTGACGTTGAAGACTCTCTTCGTCGGGCCAGCGGGCGACATCGACAACGCGCCGATCGAATGGGCGTTTTGCAACGCGCGCGAGCCGCTCGCCGAGCTTGGCCCCGTCAACAACGCGTGTCTCCAGGCGAGCGGATCGCAGTTCGTGCCGATAGGCACGGGCATCGACGTGACCGACGATGCCGGGGTGCCGGTGATCGCGTGCAATCAGTTCGGCCCCGACGTGCCGATGCCGATGATGGGGCAGCCCCCGGGCCGTCCTGTCGATCCGGACTCGACCGGGGGCTACTACCAGCCAGAGCGGTTCATCGCCCCGGGCAACGGCGCGGACAGCATCGGCATCGCCGAGGAACGCATCGCCTGCGGTCTCTCGACGGCGACGCCCGACCAGGTCATTCAGTTCGGCGCCGAGTACCACTTCAACGCGAACCCCGTCGTGCAGTCGCTCTCGGTCGTAAGTAGCACCGGCTCGGCAGGTCCCGCGCTCGTCACCGATGCCATGGGCCAGACCAATCCCGTCAGCGCCGGACAGCACATCACGTTCGAGGTGGCGTGGCCGACGTGCCCGCTCGTCGACACGTGTGGCGATGGCGTGTGCGGGCCCGACGAGACGCCATCGGCGAACCAAACCGCCGGCGCCCTGATGGGAAACAGCGGCTCCAACTGCCCCACGCCCCTGGCGACGACATGCGCGGCGGACTGCGCGCCGACCGCCAAGGGCTGCGGCGGCGCCGAGCGCTATCTGAACCTCGACCTCACGTCGCAATGCCTGGTCGACGCGCGCGAATCGATCGGCGTCGCGTGGTATGCGACGGGCGGCGCGTTCGACGACGACCGCACCGGTCGAACGGACACCGACACGACGACGACGAGCGACAACGGTTGGCTCGCCCCGTCTCAGGCCGGCGTCGTGGAGCTCTGGGTCGTTCTCCGCGACGCTCGAGGCGGGGCGGGCTGGGCCGAATATAAGCTCGATGTTCAGTGATCGGACCTCGTCGACGTTGGATGCCGTCGAGGCGTGACGCAAACGTAACTCGCTCGGCGCCAAGCGGTCGCAGGCGCGCAAGACCCTGCCGCGCATGGCTCGGGTGCTTGTGATCGAAGACGAGGCCGACCTGCGCGAGGTGCTCCAGTACAACCTCACGCAGGCCGGACACAAGCCGTTCACCGCGGCGACCGGCGACGCCGGGCTGAAGCTCGCCGCCGAGATTCGGCCGGACATCGTCCTGCTCGACCTGATGCTCCCGGACGTGCCGGGAACGACGGTGGCCAAGGCGCTGCGGCGCGAGCCGGCGACGCACCTCGTTCCCATCATCATGGTCACCGCCAAGGCCGAGGAGATCGACCGGATCGTCGGTTTCGAGCTCGGCGCGGACGACTACGTCGTCAAGCCGTTCAGCGTGCGGGAGCTTCTCCTGCGCATCGACGCCGTCCTACGCCGAGGGCGCAGCTCGGAGCAGCGAGTCATCGAGGTGGCGGAGCTGCACATCGACAAGGAGGCCCACCGCGTGACGGTCGGAGGCGACGAAGTCTCCCTCACGGCGCTCGAGTTCAAGCTGCTCGTCACCCTGACCGAGCGGCGCGATCGCGTGCAGGGCCGCGGCACGCTGCTCAGCGACGTCTGGGCGATGGACTCCGAGATCGCGTCGCGGACGGTCGACACGCACGTCAAGCGGCTCCGGGACAAGCTCGGAACCGCGGGCCGATTCATCGAGACGGTCCGCGGCGTCGGCTACCGGTTCAGCGAGGCGCCGTCCCCCGAAGAGTGAGCAGAGCCTCGCCCCCCCGCTGTCATCCTGAGGCCGAAGGCCGAAGGACCCCACGCGGACCGAGGATCTTCCGGCAAAGTGGGGTCCTTCGCTTCGCTCAGGATGACAGCAAACGTTTGACCGCATCTCGACGACGAGACGTCAGCCCGTTGCGCCGCGGCGCTTGCCTTTTGCCTTCTCGGGCTTCTCTTCGGCGGCGGCCTTTTCCTTGTCGTCGGACTTGGCCTTGGCGGGGCCCGGCTTGGCCGCGACCTTGATGGAGCGCGAGAGCAGCTCCGCGAGATCGATGACCTGGGCGCCCGTCGTCGCGCCCGCGGTCGGTGCGGCCTCTTCGCCGGCGGTCGCGTCCCGCGAGACTTCGCCTGCTTCGACCTTCTCGTCGACGGCGGCCAGGACGGCGCTGCGGTATTCGTCCGGGTGCTTGGCCGGATCGAAGGGGCCCGAGAGTTCGTCGATGAGGTGCAGGGCCAGCTGCTTTTCGCGGTCGGTGACCGCCTTGCCCTCGGCAGGGGCAAGTTCGTCGGCGGGGAGCAACTCCTCGGCGTAGCGCATCATGTCGAGGGCAAAGAGACGCCCGCGCGGGCGCACGAGGGCGAGGCGCGTGCGCGTCCTTATCTTCACCTTCGCGAGGGCCACCTTCTTCGTCTCCTCGAGCACCGATCGCAAGAGCTGATAGCCGCGGACGTTCTTGCTCCCCGGGCCGATCCAGTAGCTTTTCTCCAGGTACGCGAGGTCGACCTCGAGGGGATCGACGAACTCGACGATCTCGATCGTGCCCTTGTCGTCGTCGCCGTCGAGCTTCGCCAGCTCCTCCTTGCTGAAGAGGGCATACTCGCCCTTGGCCACCTCGTACCCCTTGCCAATCTCGTCCCACCGCAGATCGCGGTTGCACTTGGGGCAGCGGCGCACCAGGTTGACACGGGTGCCGCACTCCCGGTGGAGCTGATGGAATTGGGGGGTAAGGTCCTTCGTCGCCGTGTAGAGCTTGGCGGGGATGGTGACGAGCCCAAAGGCGATTTCACCGGACCAGAAGGCACGCATCTTGGATTCTCCTCACGCGAAGCGTGAACGATGCCGAAGGCAACGAAAAGCACGAATCGAAAAAACGATACTGAAAGGGCGGGCAGCTCCGAGGGGCGGCTGGCGCGCTACGAGGCCAAGCGCCGCTTCGAGGTGACCCCCGAGCCCCGATCGTCGCAGGCCGCGGGGCCAGCGGGAAAGAAAGCGACGGCGCTCGCCTTCGTCGTCCAAAAGCACGATGCGCGCCGATTGCACTACGACTTCCGTCTCGAGGTCGACGGGGCGATGGTCAGCTGGGCGGTGCCCAAGGGCCCGAGCTACGACCCGTCCGTCCGCCGGCTGGCCGTGCAGACGGAAGATCACCCGATGGAGTACAACGCCTTCGAAGGGCGCATTCCAGACGGCCAATACGGCGCGGGCGACGTCCTCATCTGGGATCGCGGCACGTACGAGACCGTGCCGCGTGGCGTCGAGCGCGCGATGCTCGACAAGGGCCACATGCACGTCCGTCTCTTCGGCGAGAAACTCGTTGGCGAGTGGCACGTCATCCGCACGAACCGTTCGGGCGGCGCCGACGACGGGGCGGGCAATGCGGGCAAGGCGCAGTGGCTCCTCTTCAAGGCCAAGGACGCGGAGGCGAACGCCGCATACGACGTCGTCGCGGATCGGCCCGAGTCGGTCGTCAGTGGCCGAGCGGCGACGCGGGGTCCGCGCCGAGTCGGGCCGTCCGAGCAGGGCGGCTCCGCGCAGACGTTGCTAAAGGCCGTCGGGGATCCCGCGCTGGCCGTCGCCGGCGGCGACATTGGCGATGGGTCCCGGTACCTGTTCGAGGTCAAGTACGACGGCTACCGCCTCTTCGCGAGCAAGGCCGGCTCGGAGGTGCGCCTCACCACGCGCCACGCGCACGATTGGAGCGAGCGCTTCGCTCCCATCGTCGCCGCCGTCGCCCGGCTGCCCGCGCGCGAGTGCGTCCTCGACGGCGAGGCCTGCATCGTCGACGACCGTGGACACCCTTCGTTCGCTGCGCTGCAGGACTGGCTGGCCGGAGGTTCGCGCGATGCGCGCCTCGCGTACGCGGTCTTCGACCTTCTCTGGCTCGACGGGCGCGACCTGCGCCATGAGCCCATCGAGAAGCGGCAGGAGCTCCTCGACGGCTTGCTCCGCGGTCAGGGGGCCCCGTTGACGCTCTCGCGCGCGCTGCACGGCGATGTCCGAGCCCTGCTGCAAGCGGCCAAGGAGGGCGGTCTCGAGGGGCTCATCGCGAAGCACAAGGGATCGCCGTACATCGCGGGCCGATCGGGGCAATGGGTGAAGCTCCGCTTCGACCGCCGGCAGGAGTGCGCCATCGCCGGGTTTATCCCGTTGAAGGGCACCGAGCACGAGGTCGGCGCGCTGCTCGTTGGGGTCGTCGAGCGAGAACGTCCGGGGCGCCTCGTCTACGCGGGGCGAGTCGGTACGGGGTTCGACGCGCGGACGCGCCGCGAGCTGGGCCGCAAGCTCGAGCAGCGCGCCGCGAGCGCGCCCGGTATCGAGGGGGCCCCGCACGTGAAGTCCGTGCGCTGGGCCGCGCCGGAGCTCGTGTGCGAAGTCGCGTTCACCGAGTGGACGCCCGACGGCTCGATGCGCCATCCGAGGTTCATCGGACTACGCGAAGACAAGGGTCCGCTCGAGTGCGTTCGCAACGGGGACGTCGCTCCCCGCGCGGACGTCTCGTTCGATTCGGAGAGCGAGGACGCAGCTCCCGCGCGCCCGGCGCCGTCACCGCCCGCCGCGGCGGCAAAGGTGAAGCTCGCGAACCCGGACAAGGTGCTGTTCCCCAAGGACGGGATCACGAAGCGCGACATCTGGGACTACTACACGTCCGTCTCCGACGCGATGCTGGCGCACCTCGCGGGACGTCCGCTGACGCTTCAGCGCTACCCCGACGGGATCGAGGGACAGGAGTGGTATCAACAGAACGCGCCGGACAAGACGCCCCCATTTGTCCGGCTGATCGACACCGGACCGCGCCACGAGAACAAGAAGCGCATCGCCTGCGACAACCTCGAGACGCTGCAGTGGCTCGCCAACCTCGCGGCCCTCACGATCCACTCGTGGTGCTGCCACGCCCCGCCCTCGGCCACGACGCGCGCGGCCATCGATCGAGCCCTAGCGCTACCCGACTACGTCGTCATCGACCTCGATCCCGGCCAGGGCCCGTGGGCGCACCTCGTCGAGGTCGCCCGCGCGCTGCGGACGCTGCTCGATGCGCTCAAGCTGGAGAGCTGCGTCAAGACAAGCGGCAAGAGAGGCGTGCACGTCGTCATCCCCATGGCGCCGGGCCCCACGCACGCGCAGGCCACGCGCTTCGCCGAGCAGATCGCCCGCGCCGTCGCCAAGGTGCTCCCCGACGTGGCCAGCGTCGAGCGCATGAAGGACAAGCGGGGCGGCAAGCTGTACGTCGACTATGGGCAAAACGGGGAGGGGCGAACGATCGTGTCTCCCTACACGATCCGCGCGCGGGACGGAGCCGTCGTGTCGACGCCAATCGAGTGGGACGAACTGGACGAAGCCCTCGATCCGCGCGCCTTCACCATTCGCTCCGTGCCGGGCCGCATCCGAGAAAAGGGCGATCTTTTCGCGCGCGTCCTTCACTCCCGCCAGACGCTGCCCGACGTCTAACCCCCGTCTCACTTGAGGGCGAGGCCTCTGGCAGGCCTCTTGGGGGATGCGTCACCTCCTACCTTGGCACCCCGGGATCATGTACGCTTCTTGGCGAGCGCCTTGCTCGCGCGGCCAGCGGCTCGAGATCTCCGAATGTTAGGTGTCGACGATGACGAGGTAGTCGCACGTGCGAACGCCCGCCTCGGGACGCTCCTTCGAGGCAAGTACCGCCTCGACCGGGTCCTCGGTATCGGCGGGATGGCGGCCGTCTACGCGGCAACCCATCGGAACGGCAAACAGTTTGCCGTCAAAGTGCTGCACGCCGACCTCTCGCTGCGGGCCGACATGCGGACACGCTTCTTGCGGGAAGGGTACCTGGCCAATCGCGTGAGCCACCCGGGCGCGGTGAACGTGCTGGACGACGACGTGGCGGAGGACGGTGGCGCGTTCCTCGTCATGGAGCTGGTCCGCGGCGAGAGCGTGGAGGCGTTGTGGGACCGGCTGGACGGCAAGCTCTCGATGCCGCTCGTCGCGGGCATCGGGCTGCAACTCCTCGACGTCTTGGTGGCCGCCCACGCGCACCAGCTCGTCCATCGCGACATCAAGCCGGCGAACCTGATGATCACGCACCAGGGCGACGTCAAAGTGCTCGACTTCGGGATCGCGCGTCTCCGGGACGTCGCCCATGTTCGGGCCACGCAGACGGGCACCTCGCTCGGCACCCCCGCGTTCATGGCGCCCGAGCACGCGATGGCCAAGGGCGACGAGATCGACGCGCAGACCGATGTCTGGGCTGCGGGGGCCACGCTCTTCACGCTCGCCAGCGGCAAGCTGGTGCACGACGCCGAGAACGCGCAGCAGATCTTGATCCTGTCGGCCACCAAGCCCGCACGGTCGCTCGCCTCGGTGCTGCCGGACGCCCCTTCGGCGCTGGTCGAAGTCATCGATAAGGCGCTCGCCTTCCACAAGACCGAGCGCTGGTCGAGCGCCGCGGCGATGCGTGAGGCGCTGCGAAACGCCTCGCGCGAGGTGCTCGGCTCGGTCCCCACGGCGGCGACGCTGTCGGAGATCCTCGACGACATCGGCGCGGACGAGGCCACGGCCGAACGTCCGATTGCGCCCGTTGCGGCGGTTACGCCCGAGAGCACGACCTCGCCCGCCGCTTCGGCCCCCGCCCGGGGCAGGGGACCCAAGGCCCCCACGAGCGCCGGGCGCGCGAGCGCTCCCGCCGTGGGGTTCATCACCGACGAGGCGGTGTCCACCGAGCCCAAGATCGTCGTGCGCCTTCGGCGGCCCGGGCGTGCGGCGGCGGTGGGGGGCGCCCTTGGGCTGGCGGTGCTCGGCGTCGTCATCGCCATCATCAGACCCGCAGGCCCCGACCCCGCCGTGACCACGGTTCGCTCTGCGGCCCGGTCCTCTCTTCCGCAGGCGCCTCAAGCCCCGTCGCCCGTCGAACCGACGCAGCCTGTCAACGAGCCGGCGCCCTCGCCGCCGCCCGCGGCCCCCTCGGAGTCGCTGACGGCGGCGCCCCGCACCGTCTCGGCCGTCGTTACGGCCAGCCCCAAGACGCGGCAACTCTCGCAGGTTGCGTCGGCCGCCCCGGTGGCGGCGCCGCCGCCCGCAGGCTCCGCGCACGTCAGCTGCAACCCGCCGTACGAGTTCGACGCCAAGGGCGACAAGCGATGGAAACGCGAATGCCTGTGACGCGTCGAGCGCCGTGGGTGCCGCTCGTCGGGGTAGCGTGCGCGGTGCTCGCGAGCGCCCCATCCGCGCGCGCAGCCGAACCAGCGGCCAAGGAACCCACGAAGGGCCAGTGCATCGACGCCGACGAGGCGGCTCAGCCGCTTCGCAAGAGCGGCAAGCTGCGGGCGGCGGAGGAGCACCTCCTCGTCTGCGTGCGTCCAAGCTGCCCCGGTCCCGTACGCGACGACTGCGCGCAGCGCCTCAGCGAGATGCGCGCCGTGCAACCGACGATGGTCTTCGTCGTGAAAGACGAGTCCGAGCGCCCGCTCTCCGCGGTGACCGTGACGGTGGACGGGACGGTCCTCGCGACGAAGCTCGACGGCACGGCCCTCGCGGTGGATCCGGGCGAGCATCACTTCGCCTTCGAGGCGGAGGGCCGCATCCGAGAAGAGCGCACCCTCATGGTGAACGAGGGCGACAAGGGGCGACAGGAGCGGATCATGCTCGTCGCCCCCGTGGTGGAGACGCCGCCGCCGCCGTCGTCGAAGGCTCCCGAACCAGCCCCACTGGCCGAGCCGCCGCCCCCACCGGGGCGCACGCAGCGGCAGGCCGGCATCGCGCTGGGCGGCGTGGGGCTCGCCGGCGTCGTGGTGAGCAGCATCTTCGGGATCGCGGCCAAGTCCCTGTACGACCACGCGCTGAACAGCGAGTGCGGGTCGAACGTGAAGTACCCGAACCCCTACGAGTGCCTCCAGCCCGGCGTGACGGACAGCAACTCGGCCCACACCGACGCCGTGGTCTCGACGGTGGGCTTCATCGTGTCGGCAGCGCTGATCGCGGGCGGTGCTACGCTTTACTTCATGGCGCCGAACGGCGTTTCCGTGGCCGTCGCGCCAACGGTCGGTGCAGGCGGCGCGGGGCTCGGCATCGGCGGGGGCTGGTGATGCTCCGCTCGCGATGGATGTGGAGCGTCGCCCCCACGGGCGCGCTGATCGTCTGCGCGTCGTGCGGGGACATCTGGGGGTTTCACGACTTGGTCGCCGGCCCGCTCGGCCCCCAGTTGGTCGACGAGGCGGGAATGCCGGACTCCACCACCGACACGATGGTGACGCCGCCGGCGCCCGACGCCGTGAGCGATGTCGCCGATGCCGCCGACGAGGGCGACGCTCTCGAGAGCGACGACGTCTCCGACGCATCCGAGGACGCCATCCCATCGGACGACGGCGCGCCCGATGCGACGGAGGCAGGGACGGACGCGGGCGACTCCAGCGCGGACGCCGAAGTCGACGCCGGCATGGACGCTAGCGCGGAGGCCGAGGCAAGCGCTCCCCCGTTCGACGCAGCGGCCGATGCGTTCGCGACGTGCCAGGCCATCTGCTCGGGGTGTTGCGACTCGACCGGCCATTGTCAGAACGGCACCCAGTCGAGCGTCTGCGGTACCGGCGGAGCCCTCTGCCAGGATTGCCCCGGCAGTAGTTGCAGCTTGTTGTCATCGGCGTGCTGCAAATCCGTCAGCTCGGGCGGCGGGAGCTGTGCCTGCACGGTCTTGGGCATCTGTAACTGACGCCGCAACGAGAGGCGAGCCTCCGCGCTCGCCTTGCGACCTGCTCCGGACCCCGGTAACGGACCCGGACCATGTCGCAACCTTCCGATCCGCCCTCGGACCCCCACTGCGTCGAAGAGCTCGCGGCGCGCCGCGACAAGGCCCTCACGATGGGGGGGGCCGTCAAGGTGGCCAAGGTCCACGCGGCCGGCAAGCTCACGGTGCGCGAACGGATCGACCTCTTGGTCGACCCGGGGACGTTCCGCGAGGTGGGCCTGCTCTCGCACAGCGACTTGCCCGAGGTGCGCGACAAGACACCGGCCGACGGCAAGGTCTGCGGCTTCGGCGCGATCGACGGCCGGACCATCTACGTCTCGGGCGAGGACCCGACGGTGCTCGCGGGCTCCGGCGGCCGCGTGGGCGTCGCGAAGGATCACGACGCGATGTCGTACGCGGCGGGAAAGGGCTACCCGTGCGTCTCCCTTGGCGACGGCGGCGGCGCGCGGATCCCCGACATCATGGGCGCGACGGGGATGATGGGCATGGTCTACCCGATCAGCGGGCCGCCTCGCGATCGGCGCGTCCCGTTCATCGCCACGATCCTCGGCGAGTGCTACGGCGGACCGACGTGGAAGGCGGCGGTCGCCGACGTCGTCATCCAGGTCAAGGGCGCCGTGATGGCGGTGTCGGGGCCGCCGGTGCTCGCGGCTGCGACGGGCGAGGTCGTGACGGGCGAAGAGATCGGCGGCTGGGAGCTTCACGCCAAGGTGACCGGGCAGGTCGACCTCTTCGCCGACGACGAGAAAGCCTGCATGTCGCTCGTGCGCCGTGTGCTCTCGTACTTCCCGAACAACGCCGACGAGCTCCCGCCCGTGACGCCGTCCGACGACAGCCCGACGCGACGACTCGACGACGTCCTCGACGTCCTGCCCCACCGGGCAAAGGTCGCCTACGACATGCACAAGATCCTGTCGCGGGTGTTCGACCGGGACAGCCTGCTCGAGCTCAAACCGATGTTCGACGCGAGCCTCATCACGGCGCTCGCGCGCCTCGGCGGGCGTCCGGTGGGCGTCCTCGCGAACAACCCGATGCAGCGCGCGGGCGCGATGGGCCCGGGCGCGTGCGAGAAGGCGACCGCGTTCATCTGCCTGTGCGATTCGTTCCACATCCCGCTCGTCTTCTTGCACGACACCCCGGGGTTCTTCGTCAGCAAGGCGGCCGAGGAGAAGAAGATGCCGCTCAAGATCATGACGTTCATCGAGGCCCTTCACCACAGCACGGTGCCGCGCCTCTCGGTCGTCGTGCGCAAGTCGTACGGCATGGCCCACTGCAACATGAGCGGCGGGAACATGCGCAGCGACTACCTCGTGGCGTGGCCGACGGCGGACGTGTCCTTCATGGCCCCGGAGGCTGCGGCGAACGTCGTCTTCGGGCGCAAGGTCGACGACTTCGACGACCCGGAGGGGCCGCGCGCGGAGCTCATCGATCGCATGAAGCGCATGAACGCCCCGTGGGAAGCCGCCGGCCTGGGGCTCTTCGACGACGTCATCGATCCGCGCGATACGCGCCGGGTCCTCGTCGAGGCCCTGGGCCGCGCCGTCGGGCCGCGAGGGGACCGAGGGCGCAGCGAACGGCGCCTGGCCAGCTGGCCCCGGATGTTCTGAGCGCTCGAGATGGAGAACCCAGGGTGACGAGCGTGGAGAGCGAACGCAGGGAAAAATAAGCAGCTTCGCAATCAAGCCGCCGTGACGTAACGGGAACGTCACACGTACAAGGGGCGGTCGGGTGTACGGAAAGGCCTTTCGAGGAGTCGCATCATGGCCTTGTCGAGCGCAGAAGGAATCGTCGCCGGACCCGAGTCCATATCCGAGCATCCCAACGCGTCGGTGCATTCGAAGATGTCGAAGCCGCCCGGCCGCGTGGCGACCATCGTCTTCGGGATCGTGCTGGCGGTGGGCCTCACGTACGCAGCTGGGCAGCTCATCAGCGACATTTCGGTCGTCCACTCGTCTTCGGCCTTCCCGTACATCCTCCTCGGGATCGCGCTGCTCATCGCGCTCGGGTTCGAGTTCGTCAACGGCTTCCACGACACCGCCAACGCGGTCGCGACGGTCATCTACACGCACTCGCTCGAGCCGCACGCCGCCGTCATGTGGTCTGGCGCGTGGAACTTCATCGGCGTCCTCGTGTCGTCGGGGGCGGTCGCCTTCGGGATCATCTCGCTGCTCCCGGTGGAGCTGATTCTCCAGGTTGGCGGCGGGGCCGGCTTCGCGATGGTCTTCGCGCTCCTCGTCGCGGCGATCATCTGGAACCTCGGCACGTGGTGGTTTGGCCTCCCGTCTTCGAGCTCGCACACCCTCATCGGCTCGATCATCGGGGTCGGTCTGGCCAACCAGATGCTGGCGCCGGCGGCCACCGGCACGAGCGGCGTCGACTGGGCGCAAGCCGGCAACATCGGCAAGTCGCTCCTCATCTCGCCCATCGTCGGCTTCGTCTGCGCGGGCGGGCTGCTCCTTTTGATGAAGGTCGTCATCCCGAACAAGCACCTCTACGAGGCTCCCGTCGGGACCAAGCCACCCCCGTTCTGGATCCGGGCGCTGCTCGTGACCACCTGCACCGGCGTGAGCTTCGCCCACGGATCGAACGACGGCCAGAAGGGCATGGGTCTCATCATGCTCATCCTCGTCGGCACCGTGCCCACGGCCTACGCGCTGAACCGCGCGGTCTCTCCGGCGGGCGTGCAGGACTTCATCGCCGTCTCCGCGCAAGCGTCCGAGGTGCTCGGGCACTACGCCGAGGGCCACGTGACGGACGCCGATCCGCGAGCGCAGGTCACCGAGTACGTGCGTACGCGCAAGCTCGCTCCTGACACCGTCCCGGCGCTTCGCGGGATGATCGATGACGTCGCCAAGGATCTGGCGCGGTACAAGGAGCTGCGCAACGTCCCGGCCGACCAGACCCGCAACTTCCGCAACGACCTTTACCTCGTGGGCGAAGCCTTGCGCCTCGTGCACAAGACGGGGCACCCCGCGATCACGGAAGCGGATGCCGAGGTGCTGAAGAACTACAAAGGGCACGTCGACGAGGCCACCAAGTTCATCCCGTTGTGGGTCAAGATCGCGGTCGCGATCGCCCTCGGGCTCGGCACGATGGTGGGCTGGAAGCGCATCGTCGTGACCGTCGGCGAGAAGATCGGCAAGGACCACCTCACGTACGCGCAGGGCGCGGCCGCCGAGATCACGGCCATGGTGACGATCGGTGCGGCGGATGGCTTCGGTCTGCCCGTGAGCACGACCCACGTGCTCTCCTCGGGCGTGGCCGGCACGATGGCCGCCAACAAGTCGGGCCTGCAGATGTCGACGATGCGCAACCTGCTCCTGGCCTGGGTGCTGACGCTGCCGGTGTCGATCCTCCTGTCGGGCGGCTTGTTCTGCGTATTCAGCAAGCTGTTCTAAGGGCATGGGGGGAGTTCGGGTCGGAGGTACCTTCGGCCGGGCGGGGGCCCCTCCTGTCTGGCCGGCGCCAGGAGGCGCCGTCACAGGCCACCTCCCCGCCCGGTCGAAGGCACCACCGACTCGAACTCCGGGCAGGCCGCCTCGACTTGAAGGCTTCGACCTGATCGCTCCGTGGCCATGCCCGAGCATCACCGTACCGCGGGACGTGCGCCCCAAGGCCTCGGTGACCGACGTCCATCTCCGGGAGCAGAAGCTTCGGATATCGACTCCCTCGACGTACGAACCCGGCATCCGGAGCTTCCAAGGGCGACATCCATCGCGTAGGAACCCGACATCGGAAGCTTCAGACATCGCTCCCCATCGCGTCCGAAGCGACATCGGAAGCTTCAGACATCGCTCCCCATC
>Ga0302325_10013704_pt1 | contig 17286 bp, 16 predicted proteins | sample Palsa_T0_2_FD_201948 | JGI IMG/M metagenome (GOLD analysis project Ga0302325, IMG submission 201948) | Peat permafrost microbial communities from Stordalen Mire near Abisko, Sweden - Palsa_T0_2 | ecosystem: Environmental > Terrestrial > Soil > Palsa > Peat permafrost | place: Sweden: Abisko... | reverse complement strand
GAGGAGCAGATCGCGGAGTTGCAGTCCAGCGCATTCAAGCCCAAGGCCACTCTCGAGGTCAGCCCCTCGGACTTGCCTGTCGACACCGATCACGAGCGGCGGCTGCGGTTTGATTTGCCTCCCGACGTTCACGTCAGCCCTGAAGATGCCCAGCGCACGATCTCTTTCCACCTGAGTGAACGCAAGTCAAGCGAATAGGCCTGTGGCGACCATAATCCGCCCGTTCCGTTAGCCCCCGGCTCTGCCGGGGTCTGGCCCCGGCAAAGCCGGGGGCTACTAACGGAGTTGCCAAAAAGATGCGTCCACGCCACCGTGGACAATCCTTTTCGGCGGCGAGTCCCCTGCTACAATCAGCTCGCTATGGACGATATCGCTTCTTACGCTCAAAGTCTGGGAAAAGCAGCCCATCACGCTGCGGCACAGCTGGTGAGTCTCAGCGGAGAAACACGCAGCGGCGCACTGCGGGAAATCGCCAGATCGATCCGCGCCCAGAGCGCGAAATTAATCGCCGCTAATGCGCACGATATTGAAGCCGCTCACCAGGCGGGGCTGGCGCCGCCACTGGTGGCGCGGCTCAAGCTGGATGAGAAGCGCATCGCCGCGATGGCCATCGGCGTTGAGCAGATCGCGGCCCAGACCGATCCGGTGGGACAGATTATCGAAGGGTATGTTCGTCCCAACGGCCTGCGCATCCAGAAAGTGCGCGTGCCGCTGGGCGTCGTTCTCTTCTTCTACGAGAGCCGGCCCAACGTCACCAGCGACGCGGCGGCACTTTGCATCAAGAGTGGCAACGCGATCATCCTCCGGGGCGGAAAGGAAGCAATTCACTCCAACCGCGCCATTGCGGCAATCATCGCCGAGGCGCTGGCCAACGCGCAGATCGACCCGGCGGCCGTCCAACTCGTTGAATCGACCGATCGCGCGCTGGTGCCGGTGCTGCTCAAGCTCGATCGATACATCGATCTCGTGATCCCGCGCGGCGGAGAGAGCCTGATTCGCGCGGTGGTGAAGGATTCCACGATCCCGGTGCTCAAGCATTTCACCGGCAATTGCCATATCTACGTTGACGCCGGGGCTCAGGCGATGGAACAACAGGTGCGCGACGTCTGCGTGAACGCCAAGACCAGCTATCCCGGCGGTGCGGTCTGCAATGCCGTGGAGAAAATTCTCTTTCACCGCGATGTCGCAGATCGATTGCTTCCCCGGGTCTGCGCGGATCTGACGGCAAAGGGCGTCGAGATTCGCGGCGATGAGCGGACACAGAAGCTCTATCCCCCCGCGACCCCCGCCACCGATGCGGATTGGCCGCTGGAATATCTGGCATTGATCGTCGCCATCAAAGTGGTTGATTCGCTGGACGAGGCGGTGGAGCACATCAACGAGTACGGCAGCCGGCACACCGACGCGATTCTCACGCCGTCGCTCAAGAGTGCCGCCGAGTTCACCCGTCGGGTCGACAGCGCCAGCGTATTGGTCAACGCCAGCACGCGATTTGCCGACGGCGGCGAGTACGGCCTCGGCGCCGAAATCGGCATCAGCACCGACAAGCTCCACTCCCGCGGCCCGATGGGAGCAGCGGATCTGACCAGTTCGAAGTGGATTGTGACCGGCGACGGTCACGTGAGATAGGGGAAGGCACGCAGGCACGAAGGGGACGGGGGGAGTTGGGGATTGCAAATTGCAAAATGCAAATTGCAAAATGGGGGAACGCGGCTGGCGTCAACTGCCGCCTCGACCAAATTTGCAATTTGCAATTTGCAATTTGCAATCCCCAACTCCCCCCGTCTTCCCTCCCTGCGTCCGTGCCTTTCTGCGGCTTGTCCAATAAAGCTAAAGCTTTCAGCCTCGCCCGGCCGATGATCGTCTCTGAGGTGGGGCTCCCGTGCGCCACGTCGCGGCCGAAGGATCGGCCGCTTGTTGCCAGCGAACCAAGGAAGGTCGCCAATGCGGACGATCGCGATCATCAACCAAAAAGGCGGTTGCGGTAAAACCACGACCAGCATCAATCTGGCCGCCTGTCTCGCACGCCTCGGGCAGCGCACGCTGCTTGTGGACATGGACCCGCAGGGACACTGCGGCGTTGGATTGGCAGTGCCAGAAGAACAGATCGAGCGCACCATCTTCGACGCGCTGATCGAAGAGCGCGACGGAAAGGTCGCGAAAATATCCGAGCTGGTCTGGCAGATCGCCAGCGATTTCGATCTGGCCCCTTCAAATCTGAAGCTGGCGGCGTTTGAGCAGGTCTTCTCCGGCCGGCCTGGCAGGGAAGATCGGCTTCTCAAAGCGCTTGAATCGGCCGCGTCCACCTATTCCTGGTGCATCATCGATTGCCCGCCGAGCGTTGGCCTCATCACCTTTAACGCCCTGCGCGCCTGCGACGAGGCGATCGTCCCCGTCGAGACCGGCTACTTCAGTCTTCATGGCCTGACGAAGATGATGGAGACGCTGGAGGAAATGCGCGAGCGATGCAACAAAGTCATCAACATTCGCGTTCTCCCGACGCTTTACGACACGCGCACCAAGCTGGCCCGCGAAGTGCTCTCCGAACTGCGGGCCAAGTTCCGCGATTACCTGATGGAAAGCACCGTCAACTTCAACACCAAGCTCAAGGAAGCCGCCAGTTTCGGGCAGCCGATCACCGAGTACGATCCCGGCAGCCGCGGCTACAAGGATTTTGTGAATCTCGCCCGTGAACTGATGGGCCACCGTCCCGTCGACGTCGAGCCGGCCGCGGAAAAGCTGTCGCGCCCGCAAGAACTGGTGCAGCGAGCCAAGCAGTTGTCGCAATTGTCGCAATTCCAGTTCAAGGGGACGAGCATTCCGACGCCGACGCTGCCCGCAGTGCCGATGACGCCGACGGTCGTCCCGAATCTTCCGCCGGCAGTGGTTCCGAATCTTTCCCTAGCCACGATCCCGGCACATGCCCCAGCCGCTGCCCCAATGATGACGATCACGCAGACGCCGCCGATTCCTTTGGGGGAAGCCGAGTTGATCCCCCCCTTCACGATCGATCCGCCGCCGTTGCGTCCGGCGCTCCCGGCCAATCCTGATCCTTTCGTCTCCGGAACGATGCCAATTGCCCCCAGAACCATCGCCCCGCGCCCGCAGTTCCCCGCTTCGCAGGAAACTCCTGCCCTGCGTCAGACAGAGCCGAGCGCGCCGCTGCCGGCTGCCGCTCCCAGGCAGTCGCTGTTCATCGGGCCAACAGCCTCTCTGACGCCTCCCAAGACAACACAACAGAAAATCGACGAGTTCTACGGCGTGAAGCAGCTCGGCAACGAAGTTTTCTTTACGTCGAAGTTCGAAAGCGCCCGCCAGGTGCTGGTCGCGGGTGATTTCAATAACTGGTCACCAATGGTCACCCCCATGCATCGTAATGGCCGGCCGGGTGAATGGACGATGAAACTACCGCTGCTGCCGGGCCGCTATCGCTATCGCCTGGTGGTTGACGGACGCTGGATGACCGATCCCCACAATAAGTACGTGGAGGTCAACCAGTTTGGCGAATTGAACAACATCGTTGAGGTGGAGTAATGCAGCCAACCGATCCGAATCGCCGCGGCCTCAGCGAGATCAGTCACCTGTTTCTCAGCAGCGTCCGCGATCGCCAAACTCAGGGCGCGCCCCGGCCCACGCGAACGCCGCCCAAGACGCCGGTCAGTATCGAACTGACGCCCGAAGAGCTGGCCCAGGCAATGCCCGCCACAACTCCAGCGACAGAGGTTTCTGACGCGGCGCATCATCCGCCGATCTCTGCAATCCTCGCAACCCATTTGAACGGCAAGCAATTCGAATACGTGATGCAGTACGCGCGGCATCTCGCCGGTACCTGCGGACGCGTCGGTATGATCGAAGTAGGCATCAGCGACCTGCGGCTGATGTGCTTCGATCCCAGCGGCGCCCCGGGCGGAGAACAGCTCGCCGATGCCATCGACCAACGGCAGGTCTCCGAGGCCCTGGCGGAACTGAACTGCGACGTGAACCACTGGCTCGTGCTGGCATCGCCCACGACCAGCGCCGAGGCGATGGATCTCCTCCGCAACATCGGCCGCTGGGTCCTGTTGAGCACCTGCGATCATGACGGCATCGTCTCCAGCTATCGCCTGCTGAAGGGACTCTCCGAAAACCTCAGCTCCCGCCCCAGTCTGTCGCTGGCGCTGCTCGACGCACACGACGAGGCCGAAGCGAATCGTGTAGCGGGAAAACTCGGCGGCGTTTGCCAGCAGTTCCTGGGTTGGACCCTGGAAGTTGAGGGGCCGGTCGGAAAGTCAGCCCGCGTGGCGGATCACCTGGTTCTCAACGCGCATCTGGGTGCGCCATGCGCTGCCGTGTCGGAGTTTGTTTCTCAGGCTCGGGCGGCTGAGCCAGCCCCCACAACGGAGCCGGCACCGGTGAAGGAAGAGCCCATGGATGCAGGCCTGCGTCAGCTCGTTGCCGATCTGGTGATTCCCGTCGACTCCGCGCCGGCGGCGTTTCCGCGGGTCGCCGAGGCACACTCGGAGCCGCACGCCGAGCCGGGAAACGGGAGCGCCAGCGATGTGCTCGACCTTGACGGCGTTGAAGCGACACCCGAAGCCGTGGTCAACCTCATTCTGAAACAAGCACGGTGCGGAGCGATCGAGTGCCCAGTGCGTCCGCCGATGTGCGCGACGTCCCGCTTGACTGTTACACGAGAAAAGACCCTGGAATTGTTCGCCTCCACGGAACGGGGACTGGGAAATCTCCGCGGCATCGCGCACGCGTATCGCTGGCTGACCGAAAATCGCGGCCTCATTGCGATGGCCCTCCCGCAGCTTGCTATCGACGCGAAGAGTTTGCCGCGCCTTCGGCTGATTGTCGATCAGGCTGACATGAGTGCCGGCCTGCTCGAGCCGATGCTGCAAAACGCCCAGATTACAATACAGACCTTCCGCCGACTGCGCTGGGGCGCCAAGACCGGCCTCTTGCTTGAAGCCGCTTGAATATTGCCCGGCGACAAGTCGCTCGGCTCCGCGCTGGCGCGACTCTTGGGGCCCCCGCGGAACCGAAGCGCACCGCTCCTCTATGCGATGCGGGTACGTTGTTCTCAAGGGGGCGTCGTCCGTCGCGCCAGCGCGGAGCCGAGCGACTTGTCGCCTGGCAGTCTCTCTAACTTCTATCTCATCGCTCCTCCTTCGCGTTTTCCTTCGCTTCTTCGCGGCTCTTCCTCCGCTCTTGTTTTGCGGCGATTTCCGCTACTATCCCGCGGCATGCGGCAATCGGGATCATCTCTGCAGCAGCAAGCGTACGCCGGCGTTGTCGTACTGCTGATGACGGCGTTCGGAGCCGGATTTTTCGTCGGTCATTACGGCGGCATCTCCGACTTTGGCGGAACGCCACCGGGCGGGAGCGATGGTGATCTTGCCTGCTGGTTTTCGCCCCGTGGCGGATGCACCGAAGAGGTGGTTGCGGAAATCTCCCGCGCTGCCAAGTCGATTCAGGTACAGTCGTACACCTTTACGTCACACCCGATCGGCGACGCTCTGATCGACGCCCGCCACCGCGGCGTGGAGGTCACGGTGATCGCGGACAAAAGTGAGCAGCGCGACACCCATTCAGAAATTGCGACGCTGGAGCGGGCGGGAATCCCCGTCTATATCGATGCAAAGCATGCGATCGCGCATAACAAAATCATGGTGATCGACGCCGCGACGGTCATCACCGGCAGCTTCAATTTCACCCACGCGGCGGAGTTTGAAAACGCGGATAACCTCCTGGTGATTCATCATCACCCGGCCATCGCGGCGGCGTATGCCGACAATTTCCAGCACCACCTCTCCCACTCGGATCGGTATACGGGTGAGTGATCAACTGCCAATTTCGTCGACCATGGAAGCGACTGCGTCACCGAGCGTCGCCAGGGCTCGTTTTGAATCCCGCGCCAGGCGGCGAGCGGCGTGCCACGATCCGGGCCGAAGCAGCAAGTCGCGGACAATCGCGACGGGCCGGGGTGCTCCTACTTCGTCGATCCAATGCAAAATCATCGGGTCCAGCGCATCTTCGGCAGTATCGCTGATGCTCCGAATGCCGATAAAAGGAACGTTCAGCGGCAACGCGGCGGCTCTGACGATGGATTGTTCCATATCGACGGCTGCTGCCCCGGTATGAGCGAAGAGCATTTTCTTCTCTTCGGACGTGCGGATCAGTTCGGAACTGGTATGAATCGACGCGCGGCGCAGTGGACCGGTGCTCCACGGGAATGTGGCGTCGCAGTCGATGATGACATCGCCGATCCGCAACGACGGGTCCAACGCGCCCCCGAGACCGGCGAGAATGATGCAGCGGAGAGGTGCAAACGTGTTAAGATCGGGCAGGCGAACGGCTCGAATGCCGATCATCGCGAACTCGACTTTGCGGGATTTCCAGCCGGGAATCGCGGTCTGAATAGCGTTGGCTTCGTTGCGCAATGCCGTGAGGATCAAGACGTTGTGATTTGCCACGCGGCGATAATTGTAACCGAGCGGCCGGGAAGTTAAGCTCTGTGCCCTTCGACCCGGCCCGAACAGCCAAGGAAGCCTCAATGGGTGTGCCAGTATCGCAAATGTGGACGGTAGCCAGCTATGTGGTGCGCCAGAAATTGGCCGGCCGCAAGCAGTACCCGCTGGTGCTGATGCTCGAGCCGTTGTTTCGTTGCAACCTCGCCTGCGCCGGCTGCGGGAAGATTCAGTACCCCGCTCATGTCCTCAAGAAAAACCTTTCGCCCGAGCAGTGCTTCAAGGCCGTCGATGAATGCGGCGCGCCCATGGTCAGCATCCCCGGCGGCGAGCCGCTGCTGCACCCGCAAATTGACGAGATCGTCCGCGGCCTCGTGCAACGGAAGAAATACGTCTATCTCTGCACCAATGCCCTGCTTCTGAAGGAAAAGCTGCATTTGTTTGAGCCGAGCAAGTATCTCACCTTCAGCGTTCACATGGACGGGCAGAAGGAGCATCACGACTTCAGCGTTTGCCGCGAGGGTGGTTACGACATCGCCGTTGAGGGAGTGAAAGCCGCCGTTGCAAAGGGCTTCCGCGTCACGACCAATACCACGCTCTTCGACGGGACCGATCCCAACAGTGTTCGCGCCTTCTTCGATGAGATGATGGATCTCGGCGTCGAAGGGATGATGCTCTCGCCGGGCTACAGCTACGACAAGGCTCCGGATCAGGAGCATTTCCTTGGGCGGGCGAAGACGCGCCGGCTCTTCACGAAGATTCTCAGCAACCGGAAGAAATCCTGGCGGTTCAATCAGAGCCCGCTGTTTCTCGAATTTCTGATGGGCCAGCGCCAGTATCGCTGCACGCCATGGGGGATGCCGACGTACAACGTCTTCGGCTGGCAGAAGCCGTGCTATCTTCTGCAAGACGGATACGCCGACACGTTTGCCGAGTTGATGCAGTCCACACATTGGGACCAGTACGGCACCGAAAGCGGAAATCCAAAGTGCGCGAATTGCATGGTCCACAGCGGCTACGAAGCCAGCGCCGTCGACGATACTTTTGCGACCGTGCGCGGGTTGCTGGGGGCGGCAAAAGCGACGCTTCTTGGCGGGCGCTACGAAAATCCTGAGGCACTGGAAGCCCTTGACCAGGAGGAGTTGCCGCACGCCCCATCGCAGAAGTTGGTGACTCTCACCATGCGAGGCGTAAAATCCGCCGAGCAGACGCAAAACGCCTGATAATCCCCGATCGGAGCAATCGTGCCACAGGAAACCAAAGCCAGGCCCTTTGATGCCGAGCAAGCGGAGCACGCGCCGGGGTTCGTCCACGAGCAACTGGAAGGATCGATCCCGTCGATGGCCACCGACGAGGAAATCCGCGGCGCGCTCGAGAAAGCTTTTGATTATCGTGGCGACGTGACGATCGGCCTCACGGACGGGAGCCAGATCGAGGGATATATCTTCGATCGCCAAAGCGACGGGCCGGCGCTGAGCGATTGCCAGGTGCGGCTGTTTCCCAAGGATCGCGACGAGAAGGTGAGCGTTCGCTACAGCGACATCAGCCGGCTCGAGTTCAGTGGCCGGGATACCGCCGCCGGGAAAAGTTTCGAGACGTGGGTGAAGAAGTACTGGGAGAAGAAGGCCGCCGGGGAGCAGAATATTCGCATCGAACCTGAAAAGTTGGATTAATCCCCTCCGATTCCGTGAACACAAGCATGCATCTCGATCTCGACGGCGCATGGCCGGCCGAGGCGCTGCCGATTCCGACGCTCGATCTTCGCCGCTGGGGGCCGAAGCTGCGTTATATCACCCGCAAAGCGGATGTCCGCGGCTTCTCCCGGGAGTTGCCCTCCGAACCTTTCCGGTTCTTCCTGTATGGCTCGGGCGACTTTCATCACCTTTCGGCCGCGCTGGTGCTCCGCGCCGCCGGCATGGCGAATGGACCGCTCCGCGTCGTCTGTTTTGACAATCACCCCGATTGGGACATCCGCCCGCCACGATGGGCCTGCGGGGCGTGGGTGAACCGGGCGCTGGAATGCGCGGCGGTGGAACGGGTAAGCGTCTGGGGCTGCGGCAACTTTGAGATGAACAGGCCGCATCGCTGGTTCAGAAACCGCGCGGCCCTGAGCCTGGGTCGTCTCGAGATTTTCCCCTGGACTGAACGTCAGTCGCCGGCGGCGGCACGTTTCTTCCCCGGCGTTTCCCGCAGCGACTGGCAAAATCGCTTCGAGCAATTCGCCCAGGAGCAAAGCGGTGCGACCCTCTATGTGACAGTGGATTTGGATTGCCTCCGCGATGACCAGGCCGCCACAGACTGGGAAGCAGGGCTTTTCGGTGCGGAAGAGGTTGCGTGGGCGATCACCCGCCTCAGGCAACACACAAAACTGGTCTTCGGCGACATTTGCGGTGCGTCTTCTCCGCCGGCATACGCCCGCCCCTTCCAGCGGTTCGCCGGGTGGTGGGATCATCCGGCCGGGAAAACTGCCGATCTGGATCGGGCAAGGGCGATAAATGTGCGCTCTGCGCGAACGATCTGGCCGGCGCTGACGGACTGACGCAGTTCGGGATTTTTGAAGGCATATCTGCTAAAATTCGACGTGATTCCCTCGGAGTCTTCTATGAAACGACTGCTTTGGACCGCGACCTGGCTGATGGCGCTCCTGGCCGGCGCGTGTGCCGAAAACCAGCCGTCGGCAGCAAGCGATCGCGTGCCGCCGCCTGCGGCGCCCGCAGGGCAGCCTTCAGGCGTTGCCGCGGTGCCGGCGGGCGTGCAGGACGCCGCTCCCGGGACACCGGTCCCGCCGGTGGGCGCGCGCTGGACGATCTTCTGCGGCTCGTTCGTCGGGCCGGATCATGTGCTGGTGGCAAACCAGACGAAGGAGGATCTCCTCCGCCAATCGCATCTGGGCGGGTGGTACATCGTGCATCACGCGGACGAGAGCATTTTATATTACGGCTACTACACCGAGCTTGGTACGCCGCAGGCGAAGGCCGATAAGCGCGCGGTTGACGCGCTGGCAACCGTCGATGGCCAAAAGGAATTCGCCGCCAACATGTTCGTCCCGCTCGCCTCCCCCAATCCATCGGCTCCGCCGGAATGGGATTTGGCGAATACACCGCCGGACATGTACTTCTCACTGCAAATCGCGGCGTTCTGTCAGACACCGGATCGCAAAGAACGTGCGGTTCAAGCCGTTCGCGATGCCCGGGCACAGGGGATCGAGGCATATTATTATCACGGCGAATCGATCAGTTCAGTCTGTGTTGGTGCCTGGCCCAAGTCGGCGGTGCGTCAACAGGCCGGGGGCGGCGTGGCACACAACAACAACGCGGAAGTGCCCGTGATCGTGGCGAACCAGGAAATTCCCGACGGGGCGGTTCCCAATCTACACGACGCGGACGGCAACCCAATCCCCATCATCGCACCGAAGCTAGTGATTGAAGATCCCACTCTTGCCAAAGCGATCCAGGAGTTTCCCGAGAACGCGGTCAACGGTTACGTGATGACACAGAAGGACAAAGACGGCAAACCATTTCCCACTCCGTCATTTCTGGTCGAGATCCAGCACAATGAAAACGCGCCCAATAATGCGAACAATCCTGACGCCGGGCAGCAGGCACCAGCGCAAGCGACGCCGGTCGACGGCACTGACGCGACGCTCGGGAAGTTGAACGGGGAGCGCTGAAGTTGCACATCGTGGTCGCCACGCGAAATACGGGCAAATCCCGCGAGTTTCGCGAGATGCTGGCATCGGATCAGTTTGTCTGGACCGATCTGTCGGATCATCCGCAAATCCGCGAGGTCGACGAGACCGGCCGAACTTTCTGCGCCAACGCTTCTCTGAAGGCGTCCGGTTACGCCCTGCAGACTGGTCACTGGGCGTTAGCCGACGACAGCGGCCTGGAAATTGACACGCTCAATGGTGCGCCAGGCGTGGCCAGCGCCCGCTGGGCAGCGCTGCAGGGAACCGGCCGCGGCGATGCGGATAACAACTCGACCGTGCTGAGGCAGCTCGAATCCGTTCCCGAGGATCGGCGAACCGCTCGATTTGTTTGCGTGCTGGCGCTCTCGGACCCCAAAGGGCGGATTCTCCTGACGGCGCGCGACACGGTCGAAGGACGCATCCTCCGCGAGCCGCGCGGAAGCAATGGATTCGGCTACGATCCGCTCTTTTTCATCGAGTCTCTCGAGCGGACCACCGCCGAGCTCTCAGCCGACCAGAAAAATCAGATCAGCCATCGCGGAAAGGCCTTGCGGCGCATGCGGGAGTTGATGCGGCAGGCGCGTATCGCTGAAAATTTGTTCCAATCGCGCCGGCGGACGGTACAGTAAAGACCCTATGAGCCGGATTCTTCTTGCCGTCAGCAGTAATTACGCCGCACAGAAGGTGGTCGATTGCATCGTCGATCTGTCGAAGCGGCTGGCCGCGGAAATTCTCGTCGTGCACGTATCGCGTCCCAGCGGTGGACAGATGCGCGAGCAGGAACAGGCCGAGGGAGAGTCGGCGATTCGCTATCTGCGGGAAAAGCTGGTGGCGCGCGGGGTAGCGGTGCAGGATCTGCTTCTCTTCAGCGACGACATCGCCCGCGCCATTCTGAATACCGCCGTCGAACGCGAGGCTTCGATGATCGTGCTCGGCCTCACTGGGAAAAATGTCTTCGCACGCCTGCTGGCGGGAAACGTTCCGGTCGAACTGATCAAGAACACGAAGATTCCTGTTCTGATTCTGCCGCCTGATTGGAACCGAACGATCTAGGGGAGACCCCATTCGGGGAAACCCGAATGACGAAACCAGAATCAAGCCAGAATGACGAATGACCGAATGCCGTGTCGCCGGTCGGTCTAGGCGGCCGAAAGTTTCCCTCTTCGTCATTCAGTCATTCGTCATTCGGATTTGATTCTGGTTTCTGGTTTCGTCATTCGGGTTTCCGCGCCAAGGGTTTCCGCGCCGCGGGTCGGTTTTTCCCCGCCTAAGGATTTTTTTCAAAGGTTCTTTGCTGCGTCGGCGCGGACGCTATAATCCCGCGCGTCGCGGAGCGAAAGCTCGGGACAGGAGACGAATTGTCGATGCAACTCAATAACGGCCATGACATGGTGCCCAAGGAAGTTTTCTTCACCAAGGGCGTGGGTCGTCACATTCACAAACTGCAGAGCTTCGAGCTGGCGCTGCGCGACGCGGGGATCGAAAGGCAGAACCTCGTCCGCGTCTCGTCCATCTACCCGACCTGCTGCAAGATCATTCCCGTCCGCGAGGGGCAGCCAAAGCTCGTGCCAGGACAGATCACCTTTGTCGTGCTCGCCGAAGCGGCAACTGACGAACCCAACCGGCTGATCTGCGCCGGCATCGGGCTGGCGATTCCCCGAAGCCACGCCTACGGGTACATCGCTGAGCACCACGGCTACGGGATGAGCGAGAAGAAGACCGAAGATCTGGTCGAAGATCTCGCCGCGACCATGCTCGCCACCACGCTCAATGTCCCATTCGACGCCGACAAGGCGTGGGACGAGCGCGAGCAGGAATTCAAGCTCTCCGGCGAAATCGTGAAGACGCGCGCCATTGTCCAGACCGCCGAGGGAGACAAGGCCGGTCTCTGGACCAGCGTCATCGCCGCCGCCGTCTTTATTCTCGACGATCCGAAAAACGGCAACGGGCACAAGCCCACCGCCGCCGCCGCCGTTGCGACTTCCGCTGCGGAAAAGACGCCGAGCGATCACAAAACGCCCAGCGACCATAAGACGCCGTCGGACCGCGTTGGCGTCATCTGACCGAAATTAATTTCCCGTTGTACGACGATTTGCGAGGACAAAAACCGGACCCGACACAGACCTCCTCCCTCTCCCGGTACTCCGGGAGAGGGCAGGGGTGAGGGTGATTTCGAGTACCAACGGCGCTCGACATCCAAATCACCCTCACCCCAACCCTCTTCCGGAATACCGGGAGAGGGGGCAGACACAACGGCGGCCGTTATTAACAGCGGCACGAACAGGTAGGCGGTCACCGCGTCGCCCACGCCGCGCATGCTCGCCCGCTACTCGAGGGGCTGCTGCTGCGTGAGGCAGTGGATCGCGCCCAGACCCCAGATCAATTCCACGCAATCAATCCCGATCACGTGGTGGCTTGGCAGTTGCCGCTGCAGGGTATCGAGTGCGATGCGATCATTGGTGGCGTGGCGATACGTCGGCACCAATAGCGCGCCGTTGACGAAATAAAAATTCACATAGGTTGCGGGAAGCCGCCCGCCTTCCTGCTCGACCACGCCGGGCATTGGCAACTCGACGATCTCGAACGGACGGCCTTGTAAATCCCTGAGGCGCTGCAACCGGCGGAGATTGTCTCGCAGGATCTGGTAGTTCTCATCCATCGGATCCTCTTCCACTGCGGTGACAATCGTGCGGGGACCGATGAATCGGGCCAGGTCGTCGACGTGACCGTCGGTGTCGTCTCCGGCGATTCCCTCCCCGAGCCAGAGCACCTGTTGCTGGCCGTAGTAATCCTTCAGATACTCCTCGATCTGCGCCTTGGTGAGGTGCGGATTGCGATTCTTGTTCAGCAGGCACGAGGCGGTGGTGAGAATCGTTCCCTCGCCGTTGAAGTCGACGGCGCCGCCTTCCATGACGATGCCCGGATAGAACAGCGGAAGCTTCAGCTCCCCGGCGATCCGCGTCGGCACGGCGTCGTCATCGTCGAAGGGAGGATATTTCCCGCCCCAGGCGTTGAAGCCCCAGTCCACGATGGCGGCGCCCGTCTTTCTCCCCTGTGTTTTGAGAACGAATGCAGGACCGTGATCGCGGCACCAGCTCTCGTTGGTTTTGATGAAATGGAAATGAACGTTGTCGACCGGGCATTGGTAGCACTGCAATTGTTCGCGGACCAACGTGGCGTAGTTGCCGTTGGGAACGTTGATTTCCACGCGCTCGCGCGGTGTGATTTCGCGGATGATGCGGGCGAGGTTTTCCGGCACGGTGTGATACTTGTCGGGAAATGAAATTCCCTCCGGCCGCGGCCAACTGAACCACGTCGCGGCATGCGGATGCCACTCCGGCGGAAATCGAAAGCCCAAGGCAGCGGGAGTTTGCGTCAGAATGTGGGGCGATTTCATGCACTGTTCCGGGAGGACGGGAGGATTATTCGGCATCGACAAATCGACGGGTGAGGTTGCCGTAGGCGTCGATTCGGCGGTCGCGAAGAAACGGCCAGTGCGTCCGGCTGAACTCGACACGCGCCAAATCGCACGTCACCGCCAGTACCTGCTCCTTCTCCATCGATGCCTTGGCCACAATCTGTCCGTCGGGGGCGGCGACGAACGACTGGCCCCAGAATTCGATGCCGTCGGCATTCACCGGCTTGCCGTCCCCGCCGAGGATTTTCTCCAGGCCGATCCGGTTGGGGGCACAAACGTAGCAGCCGTTGGCGACTGCATGCGATCGTTGAATCACTTCCCAACTGTCGTGTTGGGCCATCCCGTATTCAGCCTTTTCGCCGGGATGCCAGCCGATTGCCGTCGGATAAAACAAGATCTCCGCGCCCTGCAGCGCCGTGAGCCGGGCTCCTTCGGGAAACCATTGATCCCAGCAGACCAGCACGCCGATGTTCGCGTACCGTGTCTTCCACGCTCGAAAGCCCGTGTCACCGGGAGTGAAGTAGAATTTTTCGTAGTACAGCGGGTCGTCGGGGATGTGCATCTTGCGGTAGAGACCCAGGAGCGAGCCGTCGGCGTCGATGACCACCGCCGTGTTGTGGTAGAGACCGGCCGCGCGTTTCTCGAACAATGACGCAATGATGACCGTCTGACTGCGCCGTGCGAGGGCGCAGAGCGCCTCGGTGCTCGGGCCGGGAATCGTTTCGGCCAGCTCAAAAAAGCGATGATCCTCGATCTGGCAGAAATATTGCGAGCGAAACAGTTCCTGCGTGCAGACGATCTGCGCCCCCGCGGCGACAGCCGATTTAATCAGTCGCACCTGCCGATGAAGATTGTCTTCGGGATCGGCCGAGCAGCTCATCTGAGTGAGCGCCACTTGTATGGCCGGCCGAGGTTGCAACTCCGATGCGATCGTTCTCATCACCACTGCTCCGCCGGGTGCCAGTGCAACAGCCGCGCGTGAACATTAGCTGCATCTCCTGCGCGGGGCAACGCTGTCTAGTCTATTTGTGGTTGTATTTTCAAGGGTGTACTATTCAATCTAGATTCGAAGATTAGCGGACAGGGGCGACTGCTCCGCGAAACGATCCATGGGGTCGAAAGAAGAACGCGACACATGACACGGCCTCCCGATCGTCCTGCATTGCGCATCCTTGCCGGATTGCTTTTGCTCATGTTCGCCTCGACGACGGGATCGGGAGCCACGCCCGACCAGATCGATAACGCGATTGCAAAGGGACAGAAATTCCTTCTTGGTCTGCAGAAACCGACCGGCCAGTGGGAAAACGATCTCAAGCGCGTCGGTACGGCACACAATTGGGAAAAGATGCAGGGGGACAGTTTCGGCGGCTTCACCGCGATAGCAACGTACGCCCTGCTCGCCAGCGGTGAGGACGCCAACGACCCACAGATCGCCAAGGCGATCGATTTCCTGCGCACAGCGGATGTCATCGGCATCTATGCGCTGGGCCTGCGCGCCAACGTCTGGCAATTGATCCCGGAGACAGCGAAAAACAGCGAATGGCTCGAGGCCGCTGTCCGTAAGGATCGCGATCTGATCCTCAACGGCCTCAACACGACGGGAACGAACGACGGGTTCTGGGATTACGGCAACGGCCACGGAAAGAGGGTGGATCACAGCGTGAGCCAGTACGGCGTGCTCGGGCTCTGGGCCGCACAACAGTCCGGCGCCGAGATCGACATTGACGTGTGGGGGACGCTTGATCGGCATTGGCGCGAACAGCAGTTCCCCGATGGGAGTTGGTCCTACGATTCCACCCCGACAAAGGCCGGCTCGATCAGCAAAGGGGCTACCTCAGCATCGATGACCGCGGCAGGCGTCGCTACCCTCTTCATCACGCAGGACTACATCTCTGCCGAGAAAGGCAGCGCTTGCAACGGCAACATCAGCAACGAAAACATCGAAAGAGGGATGGCCTGGATGGCCGCCAACTTTGCCAAGGCCAACAACCTCTACTCAATGTATGGGGTGGAGCGCATCGGAGTCGCCAGCGGGAGAAAATATTTCGGCGCGCACGACTGGTTCGCCGAAGACGCCGAACGCGTCCTGAAAGCACAAAAAACAGACGGCTCGTGGGAGGGAGGCTTCGCCGGAGCCGTTCCGATCCCGACCACCTCGTACGCCTTGCTCTTCCTGGCGCGCGGCCGCGCGCCGGTGCTGGTGAACAAGCTTCAGTACAATCTCGCGGATGCGCCGGCAACGGCGCCTGCTCCCGGCGCAAAGCCGGGCCCCGCGGAGGGACGTTGGAACCAGCGCCCCCGCGACATCGCCAACGTCATCCGCTGGTTTATCCGCCAGAGCGAGAACGATCTGAACTGGCAGATCGTCAATCTCTCGGCGCCGGCGGTCGAGTTGGCCGAGGCCCCGGTGCTGTACATCAGCGGCGATACGGAACTGAGCTTCACTCCCAAAGAGCTGCAGAAGCTGCGGGAATTTGTCTACCTCGGTGGCATGATTTTCGGAAATTCCGACTGCGGCAGCGACGCCTTCAGCCAGAGCTTCGAAAAACTGGGAACCACGCTGTTCAAAAGGGAATTCCGCGATCTGCCCCAGAACCATCCGATCTATACGGTCGAGCAATATCCGGCCAGCAAATGGAAGGACAAGCCGGCAGTCCTCGGCCTGAGCAACGGAATTCGCGAGCTGATGCTGCTGGTCCCCCAGGCGGATGCCGGTCGCGCCTGGCAGGTGCGCGCGAATCGAACACACGCCGAAGATTTCCAGCTGGGGGCCAACGCATTCATGTACGCGGTGGATAAAAGTCCCTCGGTCAAGGGGCGCACGCACATCGTCCAGATCGACCCGAAGATCGTCACCGATCGAACGCTCCGCGTTGCCCGCCTCGAGGTCGGAGATAACTGGGACCCCGAACCCGGAGCTTGGAACCGCATGATCGCGGTGCTGCATAACGAGGCGAAGGTGGCGGTGACCGTCACACGCGTGAAGCTCGAGCCCGGATCGCTTGCCCCTTACAAAGTTGCCCATCTCACGGGCACGACGAAGATCAAGCTCAGCGACGATCAGCGTGCGGCGCTGCTGGAATGGATCGGCCACGGCGGCACGCTCATCATCGATGCCGCCGGCGGAAGCGCCGACTTTGCCGACTCGATCGAAGCGGAGTTGAAAACAACATTCGGCCCCGACGCGGAGAAGGGCCTGGCCGAGTTCGTGCAGCCGGACCACCCGATGTTCAATCTACCGAACATGGCGATTCAAAGCGTGAGTTATCGCGCGTTCGCGCGCACCTTTCTGGTGGGCGATCTTCGGTCGCCGCGCATTCGCGCGATCGAACACAACGGGCGAGTCCAGGTCTTCTACAGCCGCGAAGATCTCACCGAAGGCATGGTCGGAGAGAAAGTCGACGGAGTCGACGGCTATTCACCTGAGAGCGCCACGGAACTGATGCGGAACATGGTGATCTATGCGGGGTTCAGGCGGCACAGAGTTGGCTGATGGGCGGGAAAGAGGTTTTAGTTTTCAGTTTTCAGTTTTCAGTTTTCAGACGCTCTGTCCCACTGAAAACCGAAAACTGAAAACCGAAAACTCCCCCGTCTCCCCCGCTTATCTTGCAGCGTTCAGTTGCGCCATGTCCAGAATGAACCGCTCGACGTTGGCGGCGGCATCGCCGACGCCCGACTTGGACTGGTAATCGACTGTTGCCAATAGATCGAGCGCGCGCGCCACACCC
>Ga0302325_10013700_pt1 | contig 17287 bp, 15 predicted proteins | sample Palsa_T0_2_FD_201948 | JGI IMG/M metagenome (GOLD analysis project Ga0302325, IMG submission 201948) | Peat permafrost microbial communities from Stordalen Mire near Abisko, Sweden - Palsa_T0_2 | ecosystem: Environmental > Terrestrial > Soil > Palsa > Peat permafrost | place: Sweden: Abisko... | reverse complement strand
CGCCGTTGCATCTGTGGTCGTTGGGCATCGAGGAGCAATACTACATCGTCTGGCCTGCGATCCTGGTCCTTGCCTGCAAGACCAGGCTGAACAAGCTCGCGATCATTTCGCTTTCGGGCGCGGCGTCATTCGCGTTTATGCTCGCGGTTCCGACAATCGACGCGTTCTATCTTTTGCCAGCGCGTTTCTGGGAGCTGCTCGTCGGCGGCGCACTCGCCTATTGCGAGACTGATACCGGCTCGATGCTTCAGCTAACCTTGAATCGAATTTCCGCTGCATTGGGCAACGCCGGCCTGGCATGGCCCGCGCTCAGCAACATCGCGGGCGGACTTGCCGTGATCCTGCTGGCCTTCGCGCTGATCTCGTTGAATCCAACCACGCCGTATCCGCGATACAACGCACTGCTGCCGACTTTGGCTGCACTGCTGCTGATCGCGGCCGGTCCCAGCGCCTGGCTTAACCGTCGCATTCTGGCAAACCGAACTGCTGTCGCGCTGGGATTGATCAGCTACCCACTCTATCTGTGGCATTGGCCACTGCTATCCTTTGCCCGCATTGTCGAAGGCGGCACGCCGCCGATCGCGGTCCGCCTGGTTCTGGTGTCGGCTGCGATTATCCTGGCATGGCTGACGTGGATGCTCGTCGAAATTCCGGTACGGAAAAAACTGTTCGGCGCGATCGCCGCGAACCATCAGCAGAAAACCGTCGTCAGCGCGGCCGTCGCCGCCCTTGCCTTGACGTTCGCCGCTAGTACTTCGGTGGTAAAATTTCGCGTCGTCCCCTCCAGCGAGATCGCGGTCCGGGATCTCGGCGAGGAAAAATGGTACCGCCACATCGATGACATGATCGCGGATGGGGCGCTGACGATCGGCATGTGCGAACGGGGCGACAATTGCGCGGCCAGTGCCCGCCATCCCGTCCATTTTGCGCTTTATGGCGACAGCCACGCCGAACAGCTTTTTCCGGGCCTCGTCACCACCTCTCCGCATGACGGATGGCTGCTGCTGTCGCGTCCAGCCTGTCCGCCGGTTGCCCACCTCAATGTGAGCCAGGGAGACAATGAGAGAAATTGCGTCGCGTGGAATGAGCACGCAATGGCTGCACTCGCGGCTGACGACCGTATTAAAACCGTTGTCCTGACGTCGCTCGCGATGCCTTACTTCGACGGCGAAGCCCATTCTGCTTATTCCCGCGACGGCGCGTTCGACATCAGCTCGGATTTCTACAGCGGCAGCCTTCCGGAGATTTTCTATCTTGGCTTCTCGCAGACCATCCGCGCTTTATTCGATGCGGGGAAACAGGTCGTCTTCGCCGTCGACAATCCGGAGCTGTCGTTCGATCTTAACACCTGTGTCAGACACGGCGTGTTGCAAGAATTTTTGGGCAGCGCGCGACAATGCTCGATGCCGCGATCGGATTACGACAGCCGGGTTGCGGCTTATCGGGAAATGATCGGCCGGATCAAAAGCGAATTTCCGCAGCTCCTGGTTTACGATCCGACAGACCTGATCTGCGATCGAATAACCTGCAGCCCCTGGCGCGGCGGCCGTTCGCTCTACCGCGACCAGGACCACCTGTCGGTCTACGGCAGCGAGTTCGTCGCAGCCGACCTGCAGAAATGGCTGACGCAACGGGAAATCCAGCCGCTGTCACGCGGTCAGGCGCTGCAGCCGGTCTCCGGCAGCCGCTCCAGCCTCTGACTACAATCGTGAAAGGCGGCGTCTGGTAGCGGGGGAGGGATTTGAACCCCCGACCTCCGGATTATGATTCCGCTGCTCTAACCAACTGAGCTACCCCGCCATCGCAGATGCGGCCGGCGGACCGGGATCCGGCGCCAGCGGGGGCACATTTAGGGCAGTTTGCCGCCCTTTCCAAGGGGTTAGATTATCCGGAACCTGCGGCGTTATTGCACCGCCGCCAGCGGGGCCAATTCGCCGTCAATCCGGCCAAACCGGATCAGTGAGAAGTGGCCGAGCGGAGGCACCGGGCGGCGCTCGATGACGCGTACACCACCATGCCGCGCGGCCCATTGCGCCAACCGGTCCCAGGGGAACTCGGGGCGCCAGCCCAACCGGCGGGCAAGCGGCGCGAACCAGCCTTCCAAAGTCGCGCGCAGCCCGGTCTCGGCGCCGAGATGGTTCACCAGGACGATCTCGCCACCGGGCCGCAGCACACGCGCGAATTCGTCAAGCGTCGCCTCCGGGTCCGGCACCGCGGTGATGACATATTGCGCGACGACGACATCGAACACACCGTCATCAAAACCGAGATGCTGCGCATCCATCACGGCGAGGCCGTCGACATTGGTGAGCCGGTGCTCGGCGACGCGGTCCTTCGCCTTGCGCAACATCGGCGCCGACAGGTCGACGCCGATGAGGCGATTGCTCCACGCATATTCCGGCAGCGACAGTCCGGTGCCGACGCCGACTTCGAGGATACGGCCGCCGATGCGTTCGGCTGCCGCGATCGAAGCCTTGCGGCCGCGATCGAACACCTGACCGAACACCAGATCGTAGATCGGCGCCCAGCGCGCGTAAGCCTTGGCGACGCTATCGTTGTCGAATTCGGCCATCAGGGATTCAGCGCGCGACTGCCATCGCCGGAGCTTGGGCAGTTTGCGCCTTGGCAACTGTGCTGGCGATCATGCCGCCGCCCAGAACGCGAGGCTGCCCGTTAGCGGCGTCGTAGAAGACGCAAGCCTGGCCGGGCGATACGCCGTCTTCGCTGCCGACCAGCTCGATTCCAATTCCACCTTCGCCGGCCCGCAGCCATGCCGGTTGCGGCGGCCGCGTCGAGCGGACTTTGACAAAGATTTCGGCATGCCTGTCCAGCGCCTGCTCGACGGTGCCGTCGCCGATCCAGTTCACATCCCGCAAGCGGATGCGGCTGGTGCGCAGCGCCTCGCGCGGACCGACGATAACGCGGCGCGACGCGGCGTCGAGCCGCACGACATAGAGTGGCGAGCCCGCGGCAACGCCGAGCCCGCGCCGCTGCCCGACCGTGAAATGAGTGATGCCGTCGTGATGGCCAAGCACGTGCCCGTCGAGATCGACGATGTCGCCGGGGCCCGCAGCGCCCGGCCGGAGCCGCTCGATCACTTCCGCATAGTGTCCACTTGGCACGAAGCAGATGTCCTGGCTGTCCTGCTTGTCGGCAACCGAAAGCCCGAACCGATGCGCCAGCTTGCGCGTTTCGGCCTTGGAGCGATCGCCAAGCGGAAATCGCAGCAGGTCGAGTTGCTCGCGTGTTGTGCCGAACAGGAAATAGCTCTGGTCGCGTTCGGCCTCACGGGCGCAGTACAGCGCCCTGCCGCCATCTGGCAGCGCACGTGAAGCGACATAATGGCCAGTCGCCAGAGCCTTGGCGCCAAGTTCGCGTGCGGTATCGAGCAGGTCGCGGAATTTGATCGACTGATTGCACTCGACGCACGGCACCGGGGTCTCGCCGGCGACGTAACTCGCGGCAAACCGGTCAATCACCGCTTCCTTGAAGCGGCTTTCGTAGTCGAGCACGTAATGCGGAATGCCGATACGTTCGGCAACGGCGCGGGCATCATGGATATCGCGCCCGGCGCAGCAGGCGCCTTTGCGGTGGGTCGCGGCGCCGTGGTCGTAGAGCTGAAGCGTGATACCGACGACGTCGTAACCCGCATCGGCCAATAGCGCCGCCGTTACCGAGGAATCGACACCCCCCGACATCGCGACAACGACCCGGGTGTCGGCCGGGCGACCTTCGATATCCAGATCGTTCAACATGGCAGCGCGGCAGTTCCGTTTTCCGGTCATTACTATAAGCGCCGACCGACCTAATCGCCATGGTTCAGGCTTCTAAGGCCACGGCGGCAAAATTTGCCGGGAGAGCGCAAGGCCTGCCGCCCAAAGCTTCCTGTGCTTCAGGCTAAGTAATTGTTTCAATTCAATTTATTAGACGACAGCAATGGCCCATGGGTTGCAAGCAGGTATCCGAGCCGGACCGACTTCAGGGGAATTACAGTGTCGAGTATCGCGTTGCATATCCGCGCCACTAACGCCGTCGCCTCGCTGACCCAGCAACAGGTCCCCGGATCTGCGCAAGACGCCGGAGACACCGGTAGCGATCCATTCGCTACGCTTCTTGATGCCGCAGCCGCACCGACGGACACCAACACCTCCAATACCGGCGCTTCGACCGCCGCAAACGCGGCCACGTCGGCAACGTCCACAACCAAGACAACTGAAGGCGTTACGACCACGACCAACGCGACTGCGTTGGTCCAACCCCAGCCGGCAAAAGCCAGAACCAACGGCGCAGCCGCTGCTGACAAGCTGCATCAGCTGCTTGCCAGCGCGAATCTGGCCGCTGCCTCGGGTCAAGCGGCAACAACCGCGAATGCCGCCGCCGACACGACGACGGTCAATCCTGCAACGAATTCGACTGCGGCCGATCCCGCCCAGACAGCAAAAGCCGCGCTCGCCAAGGCCACCGCCCAAACTACTCTTGCAGGCGACGCCAATTCGCCAGCGGGACAAGCCACGCCGGCGCAGCAGCAGCCGAAATCTGTGGCCGGTTCTGCGCAGCAACAGCAGACATCGGGGTCGACGTCGGATACCGACGACAGCAGCGATACGCCGTCAGCCGACGCGGCAATTATCGCGCAGAATGCGGCGTCGACCGCGAGCGCACAGCCGATTGCGGCTGCGATCACAGTCGCCAATCAAAGCAATTCCACCCCGGTATCCGGCACACCGTCGCCGGACGCGGCCATCGGCGACGCGACCAAGGTTCGCGCCAAACTCATACTCGCGTCGGCCGCCGATACGACCGCGGCGGCGCAGGCTTCCGACGACAGCACGCTGGCCAAACCAGCGCTGGCAGCCGGCAAAACCGAGAGCACGCCGAGCAAGCAGGCCGCTGCAAACAAGGAAGCGCAAAGCGCACAAGCCGCAGATCCGGACGACTCCCAGCAAGCGCCCGTTCAAACCAGCGATAACACGCCGGCGCTGCCAACCGGCGCTTCCATTACAACCGCTGCGCAGCCGGCATCGCACGCCGACATTACCGCCGCTGCCACGCCGAACGCTGCCGACACCGCCAATGCACAAACCACTTCAACCGGCGTGAAGTCAGACGGCACCGGCTTGCCGAACTTCGGGATTTCCGCCGCCAGTGGATCGGCACAGGCGTCTGCCGCCGCTGCGACACCGGCTGCGACCAACGCGACAGCCACCGTTCCGATCGCGGGCCTCGCGGTCGCGATCGCCAGCCGCGCCCAGGCCGGCTCCAACCAATTCGACATCCGCCTCGATCCGCCGGAGCTCGGCCGCATCGACGTGCAGCTTAACGTCGACAGCAACGGGCAGATCACGTCTCATATCACCGTGGACCGCGCCGATACGCTGCAGCTGCTGCAAAGCCAGCAGCCGCAAATTCAGCAGGCGCTCGATCAATCCGGATTGCAAACCGCCGATAACGGCCTGCAATTCTCGCTGCGCGACCAATCATTTGCCGGCCAGAACAACAATGGCAGCGGCACGCAACAGAGCATGGCGCAAATCGTCATCCCCGACGCCGATCTGCCGACCGTGCAATCGACACAAGCCTACACCCGTCTGAGCCTTGGCAGCGGGCTCGATATCCGTGTTTGACCGGAATTTTGAGGAACGGCCATGACAACAGTTTCAACGTCTACAGCAGCAAGCGCCTCCAGCACAGCGCAGGCCGCTAACACGGCCAGTACGCAGCAAATCGCCGGCAACTTCGATACGTTCTTGCAATTGCTGACCACCCAATTGCAGAACCAGGATCCGCTCGACCCGATGGATACCAGCCAGTTCACCGAACAGCTGGTCGAGTTCGCTTCGGTCGAGCAGCAGATCAACGAAAACACCAATCTGCAGACTCTGATCTCGCTGCAACAGACTTCCGAAGCGACGCAGGCGATGCAGCTCATCGGCTCGACCGTCACGGTCAACAGCACCACCGGGACGCTGTCGAATGCCACTGGGCAGGCGGCGAGCTGGAGCTTGAACTCCCCGTCGCCCGGGACGGGCGCCGTGACTATCACCAGTTCGAGCGGTCAGGTCGTGTACACCGGAACGACATCGCTCAGCTCCGGCAACCAGACCTACACCTGGAACGGCGTCGGCAATAATGGCGTCACCTGGCCCGACGGCGCTTACACCCTGTCGGTTTCAGGAACGAGCGCCACCGGCTCAGCGCTCACGGTCACGTCCCAGACCTCGGGCACTGTGACCGCGGTCAATGTCAGCCAAAACCCGCCGCAGATCACCGTCGGCGGCCAGAGCTATCCGGTCAGCTCGATTCAATCGATCACCAGTAGCGGGGTCGGTAATCTTCTTGGTTCGCTCTGATTTCGCACCGTTGAATGCGCCCGGGTGCTGCTGTTCGACCGCTAAAATGGCGAAAGCCGCTATTTGCCCGGTTCGCTTAGGTAAATTTTAAGCCGCCATGGCTACTCTCTCACTCTGTAGCGTGATCGAGTTTGTGAGAGTTGCTATGAATGAACCTCATCGCCCGAGGGTGAAGTATGTCATCGGGCCAGACGGTTCCCCGCTGACGATCGCAGACTTGCCCGCACCGGGAACCAAGCGCTGGGTCATTCGCCGCAAGGCCGAGGTGGTCGCCGCCGTACGTGGCGGACTACTGTCGCTCGAAGAGGCGTGCAGCCGTTATACGCTGACCGTCGAGGAATTCCTCGCCTGGCAATATTCCATCGACCAGCACGGCCTTGCCGGCCTGCGCACGACGCGTATCCAGCAGTACCGTCAATAACGCGCGCCAAGTCCGCTCCTGCCAATTCGTGAGCCGCCGGCCGTTTTGGCCGGCGGTTTCTTTTTGCTGCCGCACCGTCGCGGTGCGCAGCGGCCACACACTGGCACCAACTGAACGCGGCGTAAGGGTTTTTTCCCGATGTTAACCCGACGCTAACCATCCACCGGGCAAATCTTGCCGGGTACGCGGCGCGTGGCGTCGCCTGGCGGAGGGGCAGCCTGGTGCAAGGTCTGGTCGAGTTCGTCAAAACAATCGGCGCGCCGCGAATTGCAGCGATGGTTGCCGTCGCTATCGCCCTGGTCGGCATCTTTGCCTTCCTCATCATGCGCGTGACGGCGCCGCAGATGTCGCCGCTGTTCACCGACCTGACTTTCGACGATTCCGCTGCGATCGTGAAAGAGCTCGATCGCGAGGGCGTGCCCTATGAGCTGCGCAACGACGGCAACATCATCATGGTGTCGAAGGATCGGGTCGCCAAGCTTCGCATGGGCTTGGCCGAAGGCGGCCTGCCCAAAGGTGGCGGCGTCGGCTACGAAATTTTCGACAAATCCGATGCGCTCGGCACCACGAGTTTCGTTCAGAATATCAATAGTGTACGGGCGCTGGAGGGAGAACTGGCGCGCACCATACGGTCGATCGACCGGGTGCAGGATGCGCGCGTGCATCTGGTGATACCCGAGCGACCGCTGTTCTCGCGCGATAAGGCCGACGCAACGGCATCGATCGTCCTGAAAGTGCGCGGCGCGCTCGAGCCGCAACAGGTCCGCGCCATCCGTCACCTGGTGGCGACCGCCGTCAACGGCTTGCGGCCAGAGCGCGTCTCAATCGTCGATGAGCAAGGGCAGCTTCTCGCCGACGGCGCCGGCAACGATCCGAACGGCGGCGACGTCAGCTCCGACGAACGGCAGGCGGTTTACGAAAAGCGGGTGCGCAGCCAGGTCGAAGCTATCGTGTCTTCCGTGGTCGGCCCCGGCCATTCGCGCGTGCAGATCGCGGCCGATTTCGACTTCAATCGCGTGACCCAGACCTCCGACAAATTTGATCCGGACAGCAAGGTCGTACGCTCCAGCCAGACGCGCGAGGAAACCTCCGCAACCAGTGACGGCCGGGACAACCAGGTCACCGTCGGCAATGAAATCCCCGGCGGCGGCCAGCGTCCAAACGCTGCGGCGGGCGCGCGCGGCGACGAGAGCCGGAAGACCGAAGAAGTCGTCAATTACGAGATTTCCAAGACCACCAAGACCGAAGTGATCGAAGGCGGCCGCCTCAACCGCATTTCGGTCGCCGTGCTGGTCGACGGCAATTACGTCAAGAACGACAAAGGCGAAGTCACCTATCAGCCGCGCGGCAAGGAAGAGATCGATCAGATCTCCGCGCTGGTTCGCTCGGCGATCGGTTTCGATCAGAAACGCGGCGATCAGGTGGAAGTCGTCAATCTGCGCTTCGCCGAGACGCCGGCAGCGCCGATCACCGAACCGGCCGGCTGGCTCTCGGCATTCCAGTTCACCAAAGACGACATCATGCGCGCCATCGAGATGGTCGTCATGGGGCTGCTCGGTCTTGTCGTCATGCTGATGGTCGTGAGGCCCCTGGTACGCCGCGTTCTTGCTCCGGACGAACGCGCGAAGCCGGCCCTGCCGCGAGGCGGCCTGATCGCCGGCGGAGCGGACGGCAGCAGCGGCGGCAGTTTGCCGGGAAACGCCTCTGCCGGCAGACCGGCTGCAATCTCCTCCGGCGACCCTATCGCCTCGCTCGAGTCCAGCCAGGCATCGAAGATGATCGACCTCGCCCAGGTGAAAGGCCAGGTGCACGCTCAGTCCGTACAAAGAGTCGGCGAGATGGCCGACAAGAATCCGCAGGAAACCGTTTCCATTATTCGCCAGTGGCTCCACGAAAGCGCGGCAGCCTGATCGGCCGACAGCATGGCTTCCTCATCCGCACAAAACTCCGAAGGCGTCAGCGCCGCCGAGATCACCAGCGCGCTGGCGAGTCTCGCCGGCCGCCCAACCGCGGCTTCCCTGGCGAAGCAACCGCTCAAAGGCCCACAGCGCGCAGCCGTACTCCTGCTGGCGCTCGGCGAACATCACGGCGGCAAGATCTGGGGCATGCTCGACGACGACGAGCTACGTCAGATTTCAATCGTCATGTCGACCCTCGGCACAATCGAGGCCGAGCAGGTCGAAAATCTTTTGCTTGAATTCGTCTCGCGCATGTCCGCCTCGGGTGCGGTCATGGGCAACTACGACGCCACCGAGCGCCTGCTGCAGCAATTCCTGCCTCCCGAACGCGTCGGCAACATCATGGAGGAAATCCGCGGGCCGGCGGGACGCAATATGTGGGAGAAGCTCTCCAACGTGCAGGAGGAGATGCTCGCCAACTATCTCAAGAACGAATATCCGCAGACCGTCGCCGTGGTGCTGTCGAAGATCGGACCCGAACACGCGGCCCGCGTGCTTGCCATTCTCCCCGAAGAGCTGGCGCTGGACGTCGTAAACCGCATGCTGCGCATGGAATCGGTTCAAAAAGAGGTCTTGGAGCGGGTCGAGCAGACCTTGCGAACCGAATTCATGTCGAGCCTGTCGGCCACGCGCCGCCGCGACGCTCACGAAGTAATGGCGGAAATCTTCAACAATTTCGACCGCCAGACCGAGACACGGTTCCTGACTGCGCTCGAAGAAGACAATCGCGAAAGCGCCGAACGTATCAAGACACTGATGTTCACATTCGATGATCTGACCAAGCTCGACGCCGGCTCGGCGCAGACGCTGATGCGCCATGTCGAGAAGGACAAGCTCGGCGTTGCGCTGAAGGGCGCGACCGAGCCGGTTCGGCAGTTCTTCCTGTCCAATATGTCCACCCGCGCCGCCAAGATGCTGCAGGACGACATGGGGGCCATGGGGCCGGTCCGCCTGCGCGACGTGGACGAAGCGCAGGCCTTGCTTGTCAATCTCGCCAAGGATCTCGCCGCGAAAGGCGAAATCGTCATCTCCAAGTCCAGCGGCGAAGAAGAACTGATCTATTAGAACATGAGCGCGCCAGCAAAATTCCTGTTCGACGTCGACTTCGCGGCAGGCGCCGACCGCAAGCAGGCCGTGACGTCGGCCGCGCACGCTGTGAAGCTTGCCGAAGCCGAGACCAGCGCGCATCGCAGGGGCTACGCCGAGGCGCAGGCAGATGCCAAGGTCGAATATGATCGCCGCATCGCCGACGCCATGGAACGCATCGCCGCCAATCTTGCCGAAGCCAACAACGCTCTCAAGGCGATCGAAACGCGACTTGAATGCGAGGCGGTCGAGGTCGCGGTGGCGGTGGCCAGGAAGCTTTCGCCGGCGCTGATCGCGCGCGAGCCGTTCGCCGAAATCTCGGCGCTGGCGAGCGAATGCTTCCGGGAACTGGTGGCGGCACCGCATATCGCAGTGCGGGTCAACGACACGCTGTACGCGGTGGCGCGGGAAAAACTCGAAGACATCGTTCGGGCGAAAAGCTTTCCGGGGCGGCTGGTCGTGCTTGCCGAGCCGGACATCGCGGTCGGCGATTGCCGCATCGAATGGGCTGACGGCGGCATCAATCGTGATGTCGCCGCAGCAGAAGCGGTGATAGACGCCGCAGTCGCCGGTTATATCGGCGCGCGCCGCAACCTTGCCGAAACGCGGCATGAGGAGAACCGAGAATGAGTGAGGATGGCAAAATCCCGCTGCCCAACCTCGAGGACGCCGGCTCGCAACCCGACCTACCGGTTGCAACCCAGCCGGAAGGCCCGACCCAGCGGATCGCCGCCGACCTCGAGGCCGTGTTCGATGTGCCGGTTCAGGTTTCCGCCGTGCTCGGGCGCGCGCGGATGGACGTCGGCGACCTGCTCAAGCTCGGACCGGGCACGGTGCTCGAACTCGACCGCAAGGTCGGCGAAGCGATCGATATCTACGTGAACAACCGCCTCGTGGCGCGCGGCGAAGTCGTGCTGGTGGAAGAGAAACTCGGCGTGACCATGACGGAAATCATCAAGGCAGAGCGAGCGTAAGCCGCGCGGCTAGCTAAAAAAGGAACAACACCATGCGCCTCCTCATCGTCGGCACGCTGCACGGGCAACTCACCACCGCGACCAAGATCGCGATGGACAAGGGCGCGACGGTCACTCACGCCACCGACATCGCCCAGGCGCTCGCGGTGCTGCGTTCCGGGCGCGGCGCTGACCTCCTGATGGTCGACGTAGCGATCGACATTCGCGCCCTGGTCGCCGGACTGGAAGCCGAGCACATTCACGCGCCGATCGTCGCTTGCGGCATCGTGACGGACGCGCGCGCCGCTGTCGCTGCGATCCATGCCGGCGCGAAGGAATACATCCCGCTGCCGCCGGATGCCGAACTGATCGCCGCTGTGCTGGCCGCTGTCGCCGACGATACGCGCGAGCTTATCTACCGTGACGACACGATGGCCCGGGTCGTCAAGCTTGCGCAGCAGATCGCCGGGAGCGAAGCCTCCGTCCTGATCACCGGCGAATCCGGCACCGGCAAGGAAGTCCTGGCACGTTATGTCCATAGCCGCTCAGGCCGCGCTAGAAAGCCGTTCATCTGCGTCAATTGCGCCGCGATCCCAGAAACGCTGCTCGAATCGGAACTGTTCGGCCACGAGAAGGGCGCGTTTACCGGCGCGGTGGGACGACGCATCGGCAAATTCGAAGAAGCCAATGGCGGCACCTTGCTGCTCGACGAGATTTCCGAAATGGACGTTCGCTTGCAGGCTAAGCTTCTGCGCGCGATCCAGGAACGGATGATCGACCGGGTCGGCGGCACCCGGCCGGTGCCGATCGATATCCGCATCATCGCGACCTCAAACCGTAATCTTGCCGAAGCCGTACGCGAGAACATATTCCGGGAGGATCTGCTGTTCCGGCTCAATGTCGTGAATCTCAAAATCCCGCCGCTGCGCGAACGCCCGGCCGACGTAATCGAGCTCGCCAGCTACTTCATCAAGAAATATACCGCAGCGAACGGCGCGCCGGTCCGCCACCTGTCAGCGGAAGCGCGGCGTACCCTGTCGGTCAACTATTGGCCCGGCAATGTGCGTGAGCTTGAAAACACCATGCACCGCGCCGTGCTGATGGCGAGCGGTGACGAGATCGGCGCCGAAGCAATCCTGGCGCCTGACGGCGGGCGGCTTGATCAGCAGCGCACGGCGCCGAGCGTCGCGCACGCCGCGCTTGCCGCAGAGCAGGTGTCGCGCGCACTTGTTGGCCGCACTGTCGCCGAGGTGGAACGGGACCTCATCCTGGAGACGCTCAAGCACTGCCTTGGCAACCGCACCCACGCGGCCAACGTGCTCGGCATCTCGATCCGCACGCTGCGCAACAAACTCAACGAGTATTCCGCTGACGGCGTGCGGGTGCCGCCGCCCGGCGGCGGCGAGCCGCGCGCGGCGGCATAGGGCGTTCAATCATAAGCGCGTTGCTCATTGTCCGGTGTCGAGGGCTAAAACGGACATCGCAGTGGCCGCGAACGATATCCGCTTTGGACCCGACGCGGACATCGGACATAAGGTCGAGCGCAAGGAAAAATGCCGTCGCTGCTGTCAATCGGTCGACGGCTTATCCGAGTTGAGCCGTCATTTCTCTCGCCTGCCGGAGCACGGCTGCTGGCTCATAGGGTTTGTCATGAAACAGCATGCTCAATGGGAGCTGGTAAGGCCGTGGCCGACCCGACGCCACGATGATGCCGACGCTGGGCCATCGCTCGGCAACCTGATGGGCTAAATCTGATCCGCTCATCGAGCCGGGCATGCTGACGTCCGTGAAAAGCAGCCTAATGTCAGCGTTTGTTTCGAAGAATTGCAGCGCCTCGTCGGCACTGTCGGCTTCGAGTACCCGGTATCCTGCATCCACAAACATGAAGGATGCGCCCATTCGCTCGAATACATCGTCGTCGACGACCACAATGAGGGCGTTGGGGGGGATTTTGGTCATTGCCGGCAACAAACTCTGATCACAATTGTTCCACAATTTTCTCGACCGTCCGAGAACACACTCTAAAGCATGTTCCTGTCCCGCCGGTTAACGCCATTTACGCGGCTTGGACGGCCTTCGTCGGGAAAGTTGCGTGCGTAATCGACACCGTCGTGCCCCCAGGACCGGCTAAAGTTTCGACCTGAGCATCGAGCTGATGTGCCAGCGCCTTGACGATGCCAGTGCCAAGTCCGGACTTTCCTTGAGCGAAGCCACTGTCCGGCTTGCCAATCCCAGTGTCAGCGACTGAAAGCTTCCAGTTCGTTCCGATCATGTCGTAGGCGACGATGATCTGTCCCTTGGCCTTATCGTCGGGGAAGGCATGCTTGAGGGCATTCATGACGAGTTCAGTCACGATCAAGCCAAGGCTCTCAGCCTGGCGGGACGTGGCGCGCCCTCCCTCACCAATCACTTTCAGCGAGATTGGCCGGCTGCCGCCAATCATCGAGTGTGCAAGGCTCTCGCACAACTTGGACAGATATGGCGCAATCTCGATCGCTCCGGTTGTCGCCGATGCATGCAGCTGTTTCTGCACGGCAGCAATCGACAAGACGCGCTTGTGCGCGTCTTCCAGATGAAACCGCGTCTCTTCCGACTGCACTGCGCGCGCTTTCATCAGAATGATGCTTGCAATGATCTGCAAGCTATTGGAAATTCGGTGCTGCAGTTCCTCAAGCAGCGTGTCTTTCTGTCGCAACAATTCGTCTTTTTCGCGCTCCAGGATGCGCCGTTCAGTGACGTCCTCCATGCCGAGCAGAATGGTCGTGCCGGCGCCGCCTTCGTAGAACACTTGGCGGGCATTCAAGCATATCGTGCGCGATCCGAGGCCAAGGAACTCATGCTCGACTTCATAGCCCTCCATCACGCCCTGCTCGGGAATAATTTTTTCCAGCAACACGCGAAGCTTCGGAATATCCCATTGTCCATCGCCCAACGCGTAAAGAAGTCTGCCGTTGGTGTCCTCGGGGCTGACCTTGAACGCCGCATAGAAGGAGCGGCTCGCCGCGATCACGCGCAGGTCTTTGTCGAGGACAAGAACCGGCTCGCGGACCGTGTCGACAATGCCCTCGGCGAGTGCCCACGCATCGGCGATGCCGGTGAATTGTTCCCTGAAGCCGGTTCCGTGCATATAGCCTCCGCGAGTTATTTCGGCGCTCCGAAGAGCCTTCGGCCGGGTGCGAGATGGGGCACCCCCAAGGGGCACCCAAACCTTCCATCTTACGACCTATGTCGCAGATGAATCTGTATAAAATTGACCACTAATTTTCGTCGCGTATGACGAACTTCTATGACGAACTTCACAGTCCGCCGGGACGCCGACGAGACTTCCGCATCTGGCCCAGCGCTGCTTTGCCGCCTTTGCTCCGTCTTTGCGGCCGATATACCCTGCCGCCAGTGAGGGTCGCGATGAAGCGCCGGCAGTTCATCCATCTCACAGCAGGTGCGATCGCACTCGTCGCAACGCGGTTCGCGCGGGCCGAGATCTATCCGTCGCATCCGGTGCGGCTGATCGTCGGCTTTCCACCAGGTGGTCCGACCGATGTCTATGCGCGGCTGATCGGTGAATGGTTGACCAACCGGCTTGGCCAGCCGTTCGTCATCGAGAATCGTCCCGGCGCCGGCAGCACGATCGGTATCGAAGCCGTCGTCACTTCACCGCCGGACGGCTACACGCTGCTTTTGATGAGCTCGTCGTCGTCGATCAGCGCATCGTATTACAAGAACCTGGATTTCGAGCTGATCCGCGACATCGCTCCGGTTTGCGGCATCGCTTACGTGCCGATGGTGATGGTCGTGCATCCGTCGGTGCCGGCGAAAACGGTTCCCGAATTCATTGCTTACGCGAAGGCAAATCCCGGCAAGATCGACATGGCATCGGTCGGCAATGGCACGACACCGCAAATGGCGGGCGAATTGTTCAAGCTGATGGCCAAAGTCGATCTGCTCCACGTGCCCTATCACGGCGCAGCGCCGGCGCTGACCGATCTGCTGGGCGGCCGGGCGCAGGTGATGTTTGAATCGGTCACGACACTGGTTCCATTTATTCAGTCCGGTAAATTGCGCGCACTCGCGGTCTCAACCAAAAACCGCTCGCCACTATTGCCGGATGTCCCGGCGATTGCAGAATTTCTGCCGGGCTACGAAGCCAACACCTGGTTCGGCATTGCGGCGCCGAAAAAGACTCCGGCCGACATTGTCGATGTGCTGAACCAAGCCATCAATGCCGGACTGAAGGACCCTACCCTCAGCGCGCGACTGGCCGATCTGGGCACCAGGCCGCTGACCGGAAGCCCTGCGGATTTCGAGAAGATCTTCGTCGGCGATACCGAGAAGTGGGGCAAACTGATCAAAGCCGCCAACATCAAGCAGGAATAATCAGCGCGACGCGGCATAACGTCCGGTTGCAGCGCCTTTCCCCGTCATTCCGGTGCGGTGTAATTTAGCGGGATGAAAAATCTAGCCCGCCGCCAGTTTTTGAATCTCACCGCAGGAGTGCTTGCGACTCCGGCAGTTTTGCGCAGCGCTCGCGCCGACATCTATCCGTCGCGCCCGATCCGTCTGCAGGTCGGATTTCCGCCCGGCGGCACCGCCGATATCATCGCCCGGCTGATCGGCCAGGGGCTGTCGGAGCGTCTCGGCCAGACCATCGTGGTCGAAAATCGCGGCTCGGCGGGCCAGCAGCTCGCAGCCGATTATGTCGTGAAGGCCGCGCCTGACGGCTACACGCTGCTGATGCTGGCTAATCCGAACGTCATCAACGCGGTGATTAATCCGGATATCAGTTTCTCCTTCACACGCGATCTGGCGCCGATCGGCGGCATCGCTTCCGATCCCACCATCCTCGTTGTGAATCCGTCGCTGCCCGTAAAAACCGTGCCGGAGCTGATTGAATACCTGAAAGCGCACCCGGGAACGGTCAATATGGCGTCGGGCGGCGTCGGCTCTACGCCGCATCTTGCCGGCGAATTGTTCAAGATGCTGACCGGCACCAATATGCTGCATGTGCCCTATCGCGGCGATGCGCCGGCGGTCACCGACATGCTGGCCGGACAGGACCAGGTCATGTTCGACATGGTCATCCTGTCACAGGAACACGTTAAATCGGGCGAACTGCGTCCGCTTGCGGTGACCAGCGCGAAACGGATGGATTTGTTTCCCGACCTGCAACCCGTCGCTGATTTCGTGCCCGGCTATGAAGCTTTTGCCTGGCAAGGGCTCATGGCGCCGAAAGATACGCCGCCGGATATCATCAGCCGGCTCAACACCGAGCTCAACGCCGCACTTGCCAACGCCACGATCAAGAAACGCATTGAGGATTTCGGCGGCATCCCGATGCCGATGACGCCTGCGGAATTCGGCAAGCTCATCGCCGACGAGATGGTGAAGTGGGGCAAGGTAATCCAGTTCGCCGGGATAAAGCCGCAATGAGCGGCGAATAGCGAATTGGTGGCTCTCTTTAATTCCATTCGCAATTCGCCAATTACCATTCGCTCTCTTTCACTTCGTCGCGTCGCCGCCGTCGACCATGATGGTTTCTACTTCGCCCGCGCCATTGGCGCGACGGAACGCGGCGGCCTTGTTGTATTCGTCCGACTTGAAGCAGGCGACGCCCTGCTCGAAGGTCGGAAACTCGATCACCACAAAGCGGTGAAACTTGTCCGGGCCTTCCATGATCTGAAACCGTCCGCCGCGCGCCAGCACCTTGCCGCCGTACTTGGCGATGATGGCCGGCACCGGATCAGTGTATTTCTTGTATTCGGCCGGATCGTTGATCTTCGACCGCGCCACCCAGTAAGCAGGCATTTCGCTACTCCGCGGCGCGGCGCGCAGCAACAATCTGGTCCGCGGTGCGGCCGGTCAGCTCGGCCATGTGGTCGAACTTGAACGTGAAGGTGCCGGCGCCCGCCGTCGCCGAGCGGATTTCGACAATGAGGTCGCCGATCTCGGCCTCCGGCATTTTCGCCCGCACCACGTCCCAGCCTTGCCAGCCGTCGCGGGTATCGAAGCCCAGAATCTGGCCGCGACGTCCGGACAACAGCGCGTTGATCTTTGCCGTCGCTTCGTTCGGACAAGCGATCTCGACGAGGTCGATGGGCTCAAGCAGCACCGGCTGGCACTGCGGCAGACCATCGTGGACGCCGATACGGCCCGCGGTCTGGAACGCCATGTCGGAGGAATCGACCGTGTGATACGAGCCGTCGACCAGCGCAACTTGCAGATCGACCACCGGAAAGCCAAGCGGCCCGTGCTTGAGAGCGTCGACAACGCCTTCCTCGACCGACGGAATGTAATTGCGCGGCACCACGCCGCCGCTGATCTTGTCCTCGAAGGTAAAACCTGCACCGCGCGCCATCGGCTTGATGTCGAGCACCACGTCGCCGTACTGGCCGTGACCGCCCGATTGCTTTTTGTGCCGGCCGCGCTGCACGACGCCTTTGCGGATGGTCTCGCGATAGCCGACCGACGGCTGACGCCGCTCGATCGCGACGCCGAAACGATCCGCAAGCCGCTCGGTGGCAA
>Ga0302325_10013699_pt1 | contig 17288 bp, 26 predicted proteins | sample Palsa_T0_2_FD_201948 | JGI IMG/M metagenome (GOLD analysis project Ga0302325, IMG submission 201948) | Peat permafrost microbial communities from Stordalen Mire near Abisko, Sweden - Palsa_T0_2 | ecosystem: Environmental > Terrestrial > Soil > Palsa > Peat permafrost | place: Sweden: Abisko... | reverse complement strand
TCTGGAGGCGGACCCTCATCGCGGCCTCGGCCGCGGCGGCCAGAGAGGCGCCTGCGGCTGCCGCGGCACCGGCCTCGCTGGCGATGCCCGATGCGAACCCGGCGCCGACAGCGGCCCCGTCAGCGGTCGCCGTCCCCTTGGCGGCGGTCAGGGCAGACAGGTCCGGCGGGGCCATCTTGACCGGCTTGCCCATCAGCGAGGCGAGGACGGCGCTGATCCCGGCCATGTCCGACTGGACCTTGCCCTTGGCGGCGTCTAGGCCGCTGGTGTCCGGCGCGGGGATCTTGGGCACCGTGAACGGGTGGCCGCCGACGCCGAGCTGGTCGGGACTGTAGCTCGCGCCCGCGGGGGCGGGTGCGGGTGCGGCCGGGTGAGCGGCGTTCCATTCCTGCTGCGCGTCGCCCCAGCCGCGGGTGCCCATGCCGGAGTGGACGGCAGGACCGCCGGTCCCGATGCCGAGGATGTCATCGATGACGTGGCCGACGCCAAGGCCCGGGTTCGACAGCCCGGCCTTGGCGATGAGCCCGGCGTCTACGTAGTCCGGGCTGATGGGGTTGGACTTCTGGACGATCCTGCTGATATTCCCGGCCGGGGTGCCCTTCGGCGCCTGCGAGTCGCTCCAGCCCCGCAGCATCTCCGCGGCCATGACTCCCAGCGCGATCGGGTTGGCCGCGCTGGCTACGTCGCCGGCCATGCCGGGGAGGCTCGTGAGGAAACGGCTGGCGGCGCCGACGCCGAGGAACCCGGCGCCGGTCTCAGCCCCTGTCTCGGCGGCGGACTCGCCGGCGTTCTTGACTTCGTTCTCCGCTGTGCTGGTCACCGGGCCGCCCGGGGTGCTGCCAGTGCCGGGGGGAAGCTTCACGCCCTTCAGCGCGCCAGCGGCGCCCTCCAGGCTGGCCGCGGCGCCGTCCAGGCTGCTGGCCGCGCCGGACAGCCCCGACGCCGCGGTGTCCAGGCCGGCGCTCTTGCCGACGTTCCCCAGGCCGAGCATCTTGCCGAGATCGCTGGCCGCGCCCGCCCCTTTCTTGCCGAGGCCGAGCGCGGCCAGGCCGCCGCCGAGCTCGGCCAGGTCTTTGGTCAGCCCCTCATTACCGGCGAAGAACTTGGCGACGCCGGCGATGTCCTTCAGCCCGGACGTGGCGATCGGGAGGAATGCCTTGCCCACCTGCGTGGCGACCGACTCCAGTCCCTGCTCGGCGGCTTTGAGCTGGAACCCCAGCGTGCTCTCGACCTGGGACCAGCCCTGCACATTCGGGCCCGCGTTCTTGCTGGCCTGCTGGACTCGCTGCGTGTCCGAGGTGGTGGTGGGCAGGTGCGAGCCGCCGAGCAGCAGCGCGACCTGCTCGCCGACCTGCCCGCCGAACACTTCATTCAGCGCCGCGGCGAGGGTCTGCTTGTTCCCCAGCCCGGCCTTTTCCAGTGCGGAGTAACCGTGCGCGGCGTTGGCGGTCGACGCGAACTGCTCGAGCAGGTTCCGGTTCGCCGCCGACTCGCTGCCCTGGTACAGCTCCTGGTTCCACTGCTTGGCGGAAATACTGCCGTCCAGGTAGGCCTTCGCGGTGGCCTGGATCGCGGGCGGCATCGCCGCGATCTCCTGGTTCGCGGACTGTGCGGCCAGCTTGCTCTGGTTGAGCGTGTCCAGCATGACCATGCCGCCAGGACCCATGTGCTTCTGGATCGCGGCGTCGACCTCGCCGATCGTGCCGGTCAGCCCGTCTTTGCCGAGGTCATGGCTGAGCTGGTTCGGGTTGATGCCGAGCATCTGCATCTCGGCGGCCTGGACGCTGCTGGGCTTCTGGATCGCCGTGATGGTGTGCCGCATTTCCTGCGCGGCCTCGTCGGGGGAGGTGCCCCTGCTGGTCATGCTGGCCATGGAGCCGAGGATCTGCGGCAGGCTGATCCCCGCGGCCGAGGCGGCCGGAAGCACGGCGGGCAGCGCCGAGGCCAGCCCGCCCATCGTCATCTTGCCCTGGCCGACCGCGGTCAGCATCTGGTCCACGACGGACATCGCCCCGGACGGCTTGACCCCGTAACTGTTCATGATCGACGTCGCGGCGTTGGCGACGTCGCCCAGCGGCGCGCCCTCGGCGTAGGCACCCTCGGCGACCGCCTTCAGCACCTGCAGCGCGCCCTGGCCGTGGATCCCGGCCGACTCGATCATGTACGCGCCCTGGCCGAGCTGGGACTGGCTGGTGGCCGTCTCCGGGGCCAGGTTCAGGATGCCCTGCTCGATCATGGGGAGGTTCTTCCGGCTCTCCCCGGCGCTGGTGTACAGGCGTGTCACTGAGGCCTGGAGCTGGGCCGCCTTGTCGATGCCGTAGACGGCCGCCGCGCCGACCGCCAGGCCGAGCATCTCGTGTGACTTCGCCGTCGATTCCGCCTGGGCCGCCGCGTCAGCCTGCGCGAGCCTGGATGCCTTCGCCGACCGGGCGATGGCCGCGTCCTGCTCGACGGTCTGCGTCGTCAGCGCCGTCCCCGCGTCGGCCCGGATCTGCTGGCCCCGGGCCATGGCCAGCGAGGAGTCCGCCGAGGCGTCGGCGATCTTCTTCTGCATGGCCACCGACTCGGCCATCGTCGCGTTGTACTCGTCCAGCCATGCCGAGCTCTGCTTGGTGGAGTCCCCGACGCCCTTGATCCCGTCGCCTACGGCCGGGAGGCTGCCCCCGAGCTTCGCGCTCGTCCCCGCCAGCGCGTCCAGGGAGTCGTCCAGCTTGCCGATCCCGGCCGCGGCCCCGGCCCCGGCGTCGCCGATGTCGCCGAGCTTCCCGGCGCTGCCCATCATCTTGTCGATGCTGGCTGCCATGTCCGCCGCCGCGGCGTCGAACGAGGCGGCGATCTTCCCGGCGCCGGCCCCCGCCCCGGCCGCCCCGGCGCCGATGTCGTCGAGCTTGGCCACCGAGGCCATGATCTTGTCGATGGCGGCCGATACCTGGGCAGCAGCGGCGTCGAACGAGGCGCCGAGCTTGCCCGCCCCGGCTCCTGCCGCACCGAAGTCCAGGCCCTTCCCGGCCGTCTCCATGAGCTTGTCAAGGGCTGCCGCGGCCTCGCTGGCGTCGGCGGCGAGGGCCGACAGTTCCCCGGCGCCGGTGACATCAACCGAGATGGTGGTCACGATGTCACCCACGGCGGATCACCTCCCTCCGATTCGGTCGGCCAGTAGCGCTACGCGGTGCCTGCCCCGGGTACCTCCGGGCCGGGCGCAGGAGGCAAGCCCTGCTCTTCGTCACCGGCGGGAGCCTCACGCGGGCGGATCAGGCCGTGCTCCAGGAGATAGTCCAGCAGCCGCCAGGGGCTGACATCCTTCCAGACCCCGATCCCGTTCTCGATCTCCCGTACGAGGTGCCGCGCGCCGCCCGCGTTCCCGGCGGCGAGGAGTTCCTCGATGCGCAGGGCCGCCGTGCGGTCCGGGATTCCGGGCTGCGGCCCGTAGTTGCTGACGGGCACAGCCAAGCGCTCGGCCAAGTGGGGTGCGTTCTGGAATGCGTCGCGGTTAGGCATCGGCTGTCCCCTTGCTCGCTCCGCCGGGCTGCAGGCCGCGCATGAAAGGCGTGTTACCCGTCGAATTACTCCCGCACATGAAAGGCGAATCGCCTGCCATGCCAACTGACGCGGCGAGCCCCAATTCCCCGAGGTCAAGCGACCCTGGGTCCACCGTCATCTCGATCACCGGACGGCCCGCCGAGGCTGGCTGGCCTGTACCAGACAGGGCGGTTGCCGCGATGGCGGCCAGGTCGTCAGCGGTCGACTCGCGCAGCGACTTGCCGATCGCGGCCTCGCTGAATTGCGCCGCCAGCTGCTTGCGCTCCCGGAGGATTCGCGCGGCCGCGGCTTCGGTGGCGGCCCGCGCCGCCGTGGCCTTGCGGGCCTTCCTCGCGGCCTTCTGTCGCGCGAGGGCAACCGCGACGGCCTCGGCGAGCACCGCCGGTGCGATCGCCGGTGCGCGCCCGGCGCCCCGTCCGGGCCTTGTGCCCTCGCGGAACCGCTGCGCGCCCTCCTGGATAGCCGCCAGGTACCCGGCGACCGGGTTGCGGCGGTAAGCCTCGTCGATCAGCGCGCCGCGGCGCACGCGCTGATCGCGGGTGAGCGTGGTCATGGCTCAGGCCTCCCTGGGATCGTTCGCCGTGCTGAGCTGCCCGCCGGGCGCGCGCTGTGCGCGGGCGTCACCGAGAGCGCCCGGCACGCGGGCCGCGGGGCTCGCCAGGAGGACGGCACCCGCGGTGCTGCCCGGCGGGCAGCTCAGGTCTGTCATCGCCATCACCACGGCGACTGCTGGATTGTGCCGCGCCCGGTAGCCGCGGGTACAGGCGCAGGCCGCGGCCGCGGCGGTCCCTCCCATCGTTGGAGCGCGCCGACCAGCGGCACGTTGTCCGCGAGGTTCGACACCTTCCGCTCCGGCGGGATGATCCGCGGCATGCTGTCGATCTCCCCGGCCGCCATCCGCGCCTGCCACACCCGCCGTTGCTCGGCGCTCGCCTTCTGCTCCCATTCCTGCGCCTCGCTGAGCTCGGCCTGGGCGGCAGCCGCGTAGTCGTACATCCGCGTGAGGTGCGCCTCGATTTGCTCCTGAGCGATTGCGTCAGCCGCTCGGGCCTCGCCGATGGCCTGCTGCGCCTCGTCGCGGCGCTGGCGGTCCTCGAGCTCGCGCTGCGCGGCGGCTGCCACCCGGTCGAGCTCTTGCCTGGACTCACGCAGGACGCGGGCCTCCACCTCGGCCAGGGCCAGCGCCTCACGCGCTGGTACGAGCTGCGCCTGGAGCTTGTCGGCCTTGGCGTAGTCCTTCGCCTCGATCGCCGCCTCAAGCGCTGATGTCAGCTCGGCGACCTTGTTGCGTGGCGCGATCTCCGCCCGCCGGGCGTCCGCCAGCCTCTCGTCCAGGCTCGGGCTGTCTCTCACGACCGCCAATCCCGCCATCACCGCTCCGTTGCTCGCGTAGTGCGATCACCTCGGCGCGGTACACCAGCGTCTTGTGCCTGCCGCCAGGATCGAGCCAGCTGGTCAGCTTGTGCTCGCGCATGAGCCGCCTGGCCCCTTCCCGGCTTCGCAGGCTCAGCAGCGCCGCCATCTGGTCGAGGTCGATCACGTCTTGAGGAGAGGTTCGCGGCGCTTGGGGATTCGCGCCAGCGCCAGCCGTGCCATCCTCCAAGTCCGCAGGCAGGGCGCTTGGAGATATGACGGAATCCGCCAAGTCGCGGTAATGGCGCAGGGTCCGGGCGACTGCGGCCTCAAGGTCCGCTATCGCCTGGGATCTGGCCCTTACGCTGCTGCGCGGCGGGACGACTCCCCGGCGCAGGCCATCGTGAAGGCGCAGGATGACGAGCAGCTCGGAGAGCAATCCGGCGATGGCCGCGTCATCAGCGGACGGCGGCAGCAGGAGCGCCGCGATGGCGGCCAGCTGGTGCCTGCGGGGATCGGTCACCGGCAGCGCCGCTACTCGTCCGCCGCGGCGGGTTCGCGGCCCGGGGCTCCCCGCGCGTAACTCAGCTCTCCCGGAACCGGCGGCAGATAGCCCGCGAGGTCGATCTGCTCGCGGAGCGTCCGGCCCTGGTCGTGGAGCTGGCGGGCGCGCTCGAGCTCGCGGTCTGCGGCAGCGAGCAGCCTCTCGCGGTCGGCGGAGCTGGCAGTCTCCGCGGCTCCGGCAGCCACGCCCGCCATCGTCAGGGCGCTCACCTCATCGAGGACCTTGCGGTCATGGTCCCGGTACCAGGTGAGCGGCATGGTCACCCATCCCTGGTCAGGCAGCCACCGGCCCGTTTCCGGGAGAGGCCCTTCGCCGGAGAACCACTGCGCGGCCCGGAACGCGGGCACATGCCTGCCTGGCAGGACCTCGGCCGTCTCTTCGGTGCCGACGCCGAATAGCAGCAGCACCGGCGGTACGCCCAGCGCGGCGGCGATGACGGCGAGCTCGGCCACGCTGATGCTTTTCCGGCGGCCGGTCTCCAGGTCAACGATGACGTCTCGCGGAGTCTCCATGCCCAGGCTGGTGCATTCGTCGGCCAGCCGCTGCGCTGACCATCTCGGCTCCTTGGCCTTACGGTGCCGCTCGATCTCTTTGCCGATGGACCTGGTCAGGCTCACGGCCCAGGGATCAGGCACCCTTTGCGAGTTCACTACGCAAGATTATCTCATGTTGCGTAGTGATGTCTAGTCCGGCTATCCTCCACGTCACGGCAACGTCTCGCAGACAGATGGAGGAATGCGTGACAGTTACGCAAAGACTGATTCCCGATCCGGAGCTTCAGCCAGTACTCGACCTGTGGCCTGACACCGGGGAGATCCTCGGCCTCGGCCGGTCGCTGACGTATGCCGCTGCAGCGCGGAATGAGATCCCGACCGTGCGAATCGGCCGGCGGATCGTCGTACCCGTCGCGAGGCTCCGCGCCATGCTCGGCATGGACGAGAGCGGCGGTGCGAGCGCAGTTGCCGGATGGCAGGGCCCGGAGGCCAGAGACAGCCCGGAAGCAGCCTGAACACCGGCCGGATATGAGCGAGGCGGCCCCGGCCGAAGGGACCGCCCGCGCGAACCTCTTGAGTCCCCCTCGAAGGACGTCAATGCTCACGATACACAAGCGGGCCGGGTGAGCCCGGTCCGTGCCGCTGACCGGCGGCGATATCCCCGGAACTGGCCGGAGATCAGCAAGACCATCCGGTTCGGCCGCGCCGGAGGGCGCTGCGAGTGCGCGGGGGAGTGCGGCGGCGGCCACGAGGGCCGCTGCGAGGCCGCGCACGGTCAGCCGCACCCGGTGACCGGGTCGAAAGTCGTGCTGACGACGGCGCACCGTGACCACCAGCCGGAGAACTGCGACCCGGCCAACCTCTTCGCCGCCTGCCAGAGGTGCCATCTCCGCTACGACGCCGCCCTGCACCGCGCGAACGCAGCGTGGACCCGCGCCGGTCGCCCGGATCAGCAGCTGGCCCTGTTCCCCGCAGCCGGAGCCGCGGCGTGAGCCCGGACTGGGCGCTGATGCGCCACATCCTGGTCCTGCTCGCCAGTAACGACGGCCTGGCGGACGCCGAGCTCGCCGAGCTGACCTGCGCGACCACTGCGGAGGTGCGGCAGGCCGCCCGGATCCTCTACCATCAGCGCAAGCTCGACCGGTGCTGGGATTACAACGTGCTGCCCGCCCGGGCCCGCCGGGAGAGGCGGGCAGCGTGAACGGGCGCGCTGCTGCGGTCGCTGCCGCCCGCCGGGGCTGGGCCGTCTTTCCCTGCCGGCCCGGGGATAAGCGCCCCGCCGTACCGGACTGGGAGCACCGGGCGTGCTCTGATCCTGAGCGCGTGGCCCGCTACTGGCCGTCCAGCTCACACAACGTCGGCATAGCCTGCGGGCCGTCCGGACTGACCGTCGTCGACCTGGATCCGCCGGACGGCCGCGCCCACCTTGAGACCCTCGGCCACGGGATCCCCGGGACGTTCACCGTCAGCACCTCGCGCCCGGGCGGGCGGCACCTGTACTTCACCACGGCGCCCGGCCTGGTGATCCGCAACTCGGCGGGCAGGATCGCACCGCACGTCGACATCAGGGGATCGGGCGGCTTCGTCGTCGGGCCCGGGTCAATGGTGGGCGGGCGCTCTTACGAGATCGTGAACGACCGCGCCCCCGCCACCCTGCCGCCCGGGCTCGCCGAGCTCGCCCCCCCGCCGCCGGGGCCGCCAGCCGCGGCACAGCCGGTACGTGACTGGTCACCGACCGGGCGCCTGCGCGGCGTCCTGGCCGTCGTGCTCGGCGCCAGGGAGGGCGAGCGGAACAACAGCCTCCACTGGGCCGCGTGCAGGTGCGCCGAGATGGTGGCCGCGGGCGAGCTCGCCGAGACGGCGGCCGAGACAGCGCTCACGACGGCGGCCCTGGAGGCCGGTCTTGAGCCCGGAGAGACCGGGCGGACGATCGCCAGCGCGTTCCGGCGGGTGATGGCTTGACTGAGGACCCGCAGGCGCGCGCCGCCGAGATCGCCAGTCAGGCCGCAGCAGCCCCGGCCGACATCGACGTGGCCAGGCTCGCCAGGATCGCCGCGGCGTACGCGCCCGTCGACTGGCACGCCGCGTGGAAGACCCAGCCCGACGCTATCGAGTGGCTGCTCGAGCCGCTGCTCGAGGCGGGGACCGTCAATGCCCTGTTCGGCAAGCCCGGCGCGGGGAAGTCGCTGGTCACGCTCGAAATCGCGCTGCAGCTCGTCCGCGGCGGACATGTCATCGTCTACGTCGACCAGGAAAACCGCATCACCGACCTCGTAGAGCGGCTCCAGGCCTTCGGCGCCGAACCGGGTGAGCTCGACCGGCTGCGGCTGTACAGCTTCGCGGGCCTGCCGCCGCTGGACACCGTCGCGGGCGGCGTCCACCTCCTGGCCCTCGCCGCCACCGCCGGTGCCGCCCTCGTCGTCATCGACACCACCTCGCGGATGGTGCAGGGCAAGGAAAACGACGCGGACACGTTCCTCGCCCTCTACCGCTGCTCCCTGGTGCCGCTCAAGGCCCGCGGCATCACCGTGCTGCGGCTCGACCACCCGGGGAAGGACGAGAACCGCGGCCAGCGCGGCTCATCCGCCAAGGAAGGCGACGTCGACACGATCTGGAAGCTACTCCAGGTAACCCCCGCGACGTTCCGCCTCGAGCGGGAGAAAACCCGGAGCGGGCACGGTGACGCCGAGATCACCCTCCACCGGAAATTCAGCCCGCTACGCCACGAATGGGCTGCCCGCGAACAGGCCGCCGAGACCGGGCTCGCCGGGCAGCTCGACGCGCTCGGAGTGCCCCGGAACGCTGGCCGCCCCGCTGCCCGCAAGGCTCTCGACGCCGCAGGCATCAAGGTCTCGAACGCCCAGCTAGAGGCTGCGATCCGGCTCCGAAAGAACTGCCCCGGGCAGTCCCCGGGCAGTCCGGGCAGCAGTGCAGAAGTGTCCGGCTGCCCGCCCGTACCGCTGATAGGTACGGGCAGCCGGGCAGCACCGGCCCGGGCCGGTGACGCTGCGGACGCTCCCGCACCGTGGCCGCCGTGCGAGCACCCTGAATGCTGGGACGCCCTGCAGGGCTGCTGCCTGGCCGACAGGACCGCATCATGACCCCCGCCGTGGCTGCGCTCAGTCGCGCCGACCGCCAGCGCCTGCTTGAGCGCCTCGACGAGCTCCGCGAGCTGGACAGGCTGATGCGCCAGCCCGGCACCCTTGCCTCACCGCCTGAGCGGGACAACCAGACCACCGGAAGGACGGCATCGTGAGCACCGGCACTATCACCAGACCCCTGACCGCCAGCGAGGTCCTCGCCGATGGCGGATGCTCGCCCAGCTGCTTGCTCAGCAACGCGCAGCAGGCCGCGGCGCCGAACCGCGCGGCCCGGCGGCGGACGCGGAGAGGACGCAGGGGATGAACGCACCCACCTGGGCCGACCGCGAACGCCAGCACATCGCCGCCTGCGAACTCTGCACCCAGGCGATCGCCAACCCTGGCACGTCCCGGGCGGCCGGGACCTGCCGGACCGCCTTCGCCACCGCCGAGGATGTCCGCTGCCCGCACCCTGCCAGTACCGACCCGGAAGCCCGCGGTCAGATATGCGACTGGCACGCCGAGGCCATCCTCGGCGCCATCACCGCTTACACCGCGGCGAATAACTGAGACGAGGACGACGTGACGACCGAGATCCCACGCGGGTGCGCCCTGGTACGCATCTCTGACCTCGTCGCGCTGGCCGGGCAGCCTGCGCCGGAACCGCACCGCCAGCCCGGATCTGCGTGGGAAGGCCTCGCTATCGCCGTCGCCATGGTGACCGCCGCACTCGGGCATCACGACGTCGACCTCGGCCAGCTCGCGGACGGGGCCGATCCGGCGAGCATCATCCGCGTCCTGGTACCCATGGCCGCCGCGGGCCTGCGGAACTGCCTGACCGACGCCAGCGTGGAGAAGTTCCTGCAGGACCTGGGCGAGATCGCCGCCATGCGCGGCCGCGGCCCGGACGGGAGGCTGCTGTGACGGTCACCACCCGGCCTTGCCGTTACTGCCTCGCCGCCTATCCGATCCTCTTCGAGGCCGGCGACGTCACGGCCTGCGAGTGGGAGCACCGCGACGACCCGCGCGTCTACGACCTCGCTGCGGCGATGGCGCGCGTCTTCCAGCCGCGCCCGAACACCGACGAGCAAGTCCAGTGGTTCCTGAATGACGCTGACGCCGTGGCTGATGACTTCGACCCGCCGCCCGCGAAGTGGAAGGTGCGCAAGCTGCCGGACGGTTCCGAGTTCATCGCCCGGATGCGTATCAACGATGTGACCTACGTGCTGCAGGACGGCGAGGGAAAGATACCCCCGGTCCGGCTGTCAACCCTGCGGTCGTGGCAGCGGGAAGCGGAGGCGCAATGAGTCAGGCACCACCGGACGCCACGGCAGGCGGCGAGTGGACACCGGAGTTCCCCGGCCAGCGAGCGCCGTTCGCGCCAGGGAACGAGGCCGCGGTCGTGCACGGCGGGCATAGCGAGCGATCCGTCGCCCCGCTCGCTGCTCAGATCGCCCAGGAGCTGCTTGAGAACGCTGAGACGCCCGAGCACCTCCGTGAGCCCATGTTCGCCCCTGCGGTGCAGGCGTGGGCACGCGCGGAGGCGGTTGCGGAGCTCCTGTTCCGTCACCTGAGCGGCCTGGACCTGCAGGCCGCGATGACAGACCTGACCACAGCCGACGAGGAGGAGCGGACCACCAAGAGCAAGACGACCCGCCGCAGCACGACCAGGCGCACCACCGCGGCGCATGACCAGTGGCATCGGGCATCGGCGCACGCCGCCTCGCTGAGGTCCAAGCTCGGCCTTGACCCGGCCTCGGCTGCCAGAGTCGGCCGGGACCTCGCCGCGAGGCGCTACCTGGACGGCGCCACGCCGCTGAGCGCCGCGCTGGAGACGATGGAGAAGCGCCGGGCGCTGACAGCGGGAGGCGACGGTGGCTGACGTCACTCAGCGGGCGATCGACGTCCTGTCGCTCATGGTGCTCGAGGACGGCCGCCGCTGGGGCGAGAGCGCGGCCGACTTCCAGATCGAGAACGCGCGCCGCATCCTCGATATCGCCGCTCCGGTCCGCCAGCACTGGATAGAGCTCCCGCGAGGCGCGAGGAAGACAACCGACCTCGCCGGTATCCAGCTGGCCGCGCTGTACGCGCAGGCGCCCGCGATGGCGCGGCTGTACGTCGGCGCATCCGACGAGGAGCAAGCCCAGGAGCTCATCGACGCCGCGCTCGGCCTGATCGAGCGGACGCCCGAGCTCGCCGGAGTGTTCCGAACGGGCGAGCTGGAGATCACGTGCAACACGAACGGGGCGTCCGTCCGGGCCCTGGCCGCTGATGCCTCGGCGATGGGCAAAAGGGCGTGGATGATCACGCTGGACGAGACGGCGAACTGGCCCGAAACCAGGAAGGCGCGCCGCTTCTGGGGCGTCCTGACCTCGGGAAACCGGAAGATCACGGCCTGCCGCACGGTCGTGATCACCAACGCCGGCGACCCGCAGCACTGGGCCTGGAAGCGGCGGGAGACAGCGCGGACATCTGAGCACTGGCGGTTTGTCAGCATCCCCGGCCCGCTGCCCTGGCTGACCGAGACCGACCTGCAGATCCTGCAGGAGAACGCCGAGACCGCCAGCGAGTACGAGCGACTGCACCTGAACCGCTGGACGACCAGCGAGGACAGGCTGGCCAGCAGGGAGGACCTCGCCGCGTGCACGACACTGCCCGGCTCGCTCCCGCCGCAGCCCGGCGTGACCTACGTGGCGAGCCTGGACGTCGGGATCGTGAACGACCGGACGGTGCTCACCGTCATGCATGCCGAGGAGACCCCTGCCGGGCGCAAGGTCGTGCTCGACCGCATCGACCGGTGGCAGGGCACCAGGGCCGCGCCTGTCGACCTCGGCGACGTCAGGGACACGCTCATCGCCCGGGCCGCGGAGTACCGCGCCGCCGCGGTGGTCGACCCGCACCAGGCGGTCCTGATCTCCCAGGAGGCCAGGGCCGCGGGCGTGGTCGTGCACGAGTTCGCGTTCACCGCGGCGAGCGTCGGCAGGCTGGCCCTGAGCCTGCACCAGGCCATCCGGAACCACCGGATGGCCCTGCCGGATGACGAGGACCTCCTGGACGAGCTGGTGGCCGTCAGGCTCCGCAAGAACTCGCTGGGGATTTACCGCCTGGATCACGACTCGGGCCAGCACGACGATCAGGCCATCGCGCTCGCGCTCGGGGCCCATCACCTGCTCGACGCCGACCCGCCGCCGGAGTTCCCGGTTCTCTCTGATCGTCCCGGCGAGCCCGGGGAGAACATCTTCGGCGTGGAGGTGCTGCAGCCGCTGGGGAACTTCGCCTACCGCCCGGCTCCTTACGACGCCTGGCTTGACGCCTCGGGCGGGAGCGACGAGGACGATACGGTGGGGCGGATCGTCCGGATCGCGCGCGAGTCGCCGTTCAGCTGAGGCGTCCATAAACGATCGTATGTGAGACGGTGCCGAAGTGGCTTGGACACTGGGTATCGTTCGTGTCAAAACTCGTCTCACAACATGCTCAGAATCCTTGAAGTTGTGAGACGTTTATGAGACGATTTGGTTATGACGCAGACCATGACCCCGACCTACACCGTCCACGAGTTCGCCGAAGGTGACCAGCGCCTCGTCGGCCTGGCCCGGGTCAGCACCGACGCCCAGGACGCCCAGCTGCAGCGTGACGCGCTCGCCGCGGCCGGATGCGCCCGCGAGTTCGAGGAGAAGGTCTCCACCCGCAAGGTGGCGGCCGACCGGCCCGGCCTCGCCGCGGTGCTCGACTACCTCCGCGCTGGCGACACCCTCGTGGTCTGGAAGCTCGACCGTCTCGGCCGCTCGGTCAAAGAGGTGCTGACGATCGCCGACGACCTGCACGCCCGCGGCATCGCTGTCAAGATCCTCACCGGCAAGCTGTCCGGCACCTACTGCCCGACCGGCGAGGGCAAGTTCTTCTTCACGATGATGGCCGCCTTCGGCGAGCTCGAGCGCGACATCAACCACGAGCGGACCATGGCCGGGCTGGAAGCGGCCCGCGCTCAGGGACGCCGCGGCGGGCGTCCGGTCGTGATGGACCCCGACAAGATCGCTGCCGCCAAGGCACGCCGTGAGCGCGGCGAGAGCCCGGCTCAGATCGCCAAGGCGCTTGGCGTCAGCCGGGCCTCGGTCTACCGGCACCTGGGCGCTGAGGACGAGTAGGGCGCGATCTGGAGAGCCCGCAGCGTGCGTGCTGCGGGCTCTTTCGTGTGCGTGCGCGCGGCGTTTTCGCGAAGGCGCGCGGCCGGGGTGTCAAGCGCGTGCCCCCTATACCCCTCATGGGTATCCGGCTTACCCTCCGGGGGTATCTGTCTGGCTCTGCTCTGTGAGCCCGGTCATGATGATCTGGGCGAAGGTGGGGCTGTCCCGGTGGTTCCACACGTCGTAGCTCACTGTGTAGCGCTCGGGTCCGCCGCGCTGAATCTCATCGGTGTAGACGCTCGCGTTGTCCGGGTCGGTGCTGACGAGCTTGACCCGATGGCCGGGCGGCCGGTTCTCCGTGCCCCACTGGCCGTCTAGGTGCAGCCTGCCGTGGCTGCGTGGATGGATGACGATGCTGTCGGCTATGTCGCCGGTGAGCAGGTCGTCCAGGCGCTCGTAGCCGTCCGGGAGGTTGTGCTTGCGCTCGGGCATGGGCGGAATCGTACTGCCCCTGATGTGACCGTAAGCCGTAAGCGGGCCGATACCGTTACGATTCCGGGCATGCCTGCTGGTGAGATCAGGATGCCCGCGCCCGGGCCTCTCGGCCGTAACCTCGTCGCGAACGTTGAGTACCTGCGCCAGGTGCGCGGCTTGTCCTTGCGGAAGCTGTCCGCAGGGCTGGAAGCGATCGGCCGGCCGATCCCGCCCCTTGGCCTGTTCCGGCTCGTGCACGGCGAGCGCCGCGTTGACGTGGACGAGCTCGTCGCCCTGGCCGAGGTGCTCGAGGTGACCCCGGATGTCCTGCTGTCACCGCCGGGAGCGGTGAGGGCGGCCCCCGGCCCGGTTCCCGCTGTGCTGCGCGAGGCCAGGAACCTGGTCAGCCGTATCGAGGACCTGCTCGAGGCAGCAGATGACCCGGGCGGCGGTGCCGACCGTGCGCTGAGGCGGGTGCAGATCGAGCTCGAGGAGCTGCTCGACGACCGGGCCAGGCCGGGTGCGGCGTAATGAGCCCTAGCCCGGGCCGCCTTTGCTGAGGATCAGCACGGCGCTGGTGACGGTCTCGGCTATGCCGTCCGGGGCGAGCTGCTCGACAGCTTCGCGGCTGCCTTCTTCGGCCTGGTAGCGGATGCCGAAGCTGGCGAGGCCGCTGACGCCCCCGCAGTACCACAGCGGCGGAGGCTGGAGGTCCCAGGTGATCCCGGCCCCGGTGATCGCGGCCGGGAGGTGGCGCATGGCGAAGTCGGCGATCTCGATCCCGGCGACCGGGTCGGCGGCGGGGTCGCGGGCCATCCATACCCAGTAGCCGATGGGCTGCGTGCTGGTCTTGGTGACGGCGGCGATGATGCCAGCCTGGGGGATCACGGGGACGCCGTAGAACGCCAGGACCCGGGCGCCTGCGAGGGCGTAGGGGGCAGGGAGAGTGCCTTCGGGCCCGTAGACGCCGAGGACGGCCTGGTGGACGGCCCCGGCGATGCGGTCCATGATGCCGGTGAGGTCACGGTGGCCTTGGCGCTGCTCGGGGGTGAACCCGCCGGGGGCTCCCTGGTACTCGGTCACGGGCGAAGGGTAGCGCGCCGCGGTCCGCCAGGGGAGCTGCTGCGCGGGGCGGCATCCGACGTTGACAGGGAACTGCGCGAACTCACCGACGACGACGGCTGAGCACCGCCGTGACCGCGGCGTTGAGGGACGCCGCGGTGTCTTCTGACCTGGTGGAGCTCCACCACGTATGATCCGAACATGAGTGACAGGAAAGCTCGCCTCGAAATCACTGTCGATCCCCGTCTGTCCGCGTACGCAGAGCACCTGGTGGAAACCGGGAAAGCCCCGTCCCTGTCAGCCGTGGTCAACGACGCCCTGTCCGAGAAGGAACGACGCGACCGGCAGGCCCTGGACCGCCTGAAGGAGACCGCCGCGCAGGCTGACCCGGCGAAGGTAGCCCGGATGCTCAAGCACGTCGACGCTCAGGCTGCTGCGCTTCCTGGGCGGTGAGCGAGGATAGCGGGGCCGTTCCCACCCCGTGGGTCCTCGACGTGAGCGTCCTCGCCGAGATTGCCCGCGCCGACGCCGGGGTGACGCGCCTGGTCCTCATCCTGGACGGCCGGGGTCAGCCGCTTGTCATGCCGGTACTGGCTGCGGTCAAGGCGTCGCTGGACGCCCGGACCGAGGATGCGGATGTCGCCCTGCGAGGGCTGGAGAGGCTGGAGAACGTCCTGGTTGCTCCCCTGCGGGATGCTGAGCAGGCTGCGAGCCTGGCCGGGATTATCGCTAAGACCGGCCTGGAACCGTGGGATGCCCATGTCGCGGCAGTCGCGGATGCTTCGGCCTGCCCTATCCTCACCCTTGACGCGGCGAAATGGCAGCAGCACGCCAATGACCTGGACAACCCGCTGCACGTCATCGAGGTCGCCGACCCGGACGATGCGCCGGATGACCCGGGGGGGAGCGGCGGCTAGCGCCCGGGCGCGAGCGGCAGGCATTCCTCCATCCCGGCCCGGGAATACCGTCTCTGGCACCTACCGGACGGAGTACGCATGGGCTCGTATGAGGATCGCAGGCAAGCCCGGGAGTGGCTCTCGGAACTTGAGTCGCTGCTGGGGCGCGCGGGGAGCATGGACATGTCGCCTGACGCGAAGGTGACGGGTTTCGCAGCCGCGGCGCACGCGGAGGCGCTGCTCCAGTTCGCTGACTCGCTGGACCGGGCGGTGACGACCCTGCGCGATGACGTAGTTGCGCAGCTTCAGACCATGTTCGGCGGACGCTAATCAAGCTAGTGCCCCGCTGGTGTACGACCAGCGGGGCACCGGCACGGCTGCTCAGTAGTTCTCGGGGAAGAACGCGGTCCATTCGGCAGGCTTCGGGCGCTGCAACCATACCGGCCTGTTGCCCAGGGCCTTCAGGGGTTGCGTGGTGTACAGGCTGTCTTGCGGCTCACCCGGTTTTGCGATGTCGGCTGCGCCCTCTATGAGGACCTGGAGGAGCTGGCCGAGGTTCGCCCAGAACGGGACGAGTCCTGTCCGGCCGTCGAGGTCATCCATGGCCGGGGCGGTCTGGCCGTCGGCTGCACGCTCAGCGAGCGTTTCCGCCCAGTCCTGCTCGGTCATCGTCAGGCCCGCGGTGGCGGCGAGGCCGAATGCGTCCTGCAACGCCTTGAACAGGGTGTCGCTGACTGTGCGGACGGGGTCGCCGCGGAATGTGGCGACCCCGTAGCCGCTCATGTCGCGGATGGCGCCTTCGGCGATCGCGTCCTCTTCTGTGATGACCACGTCGGGGTGGGCTAGCAGTTCCTTGATGTCCATCGGGGGGTTCCTTCTCGGGTTGGGCCGGCCTGGTGGCCGGGTGGTCGGTGGGGGTCAGGCCAGCGCCGGAAGCAGGTCCTCGGGCCCGGCAAACTGATAGAGGAGGCCGGGGTCGGCGTCGTCCCGCAGGATCGCAACGAGGTCATCGCGGGTCGGCGTGTACCCGCAGCACGGCCCGTGGCATCCGGCGTGCCGCCCCTTGCCGGACCTGAGCACCTGCTCGAGGCGCGCCAGCTCGAGGCGCGCTGCGCCCTCAATCGGTACGACGGTGCCGGTTACCATCCCCCGGGCCGCGCTCATATCCACGCCCTTGGCGGCGAGTTCGTCAGCGAACCAGATGAACCGGACGCGGGTACCCGGCTCGATAGGGTGTTTCATGGTGTTGTTCCTTCCTTCGTGATGCCGCTGGTGGCACAGCGGCGGTTACCCGGCCCGTCCATGTGGCGGGCCGGAGGTCTCTTGTTCGATCTGGCTGAGCAGCGCCGCCGCGGCGGCGCGGGCCGATGGGTCGCCGAAAGTGCCCAGCGCGCGGCGAGCGGCGTCCGTGGTCCTGGTGGTCACGAGCGCGGCCCAGGCCATGGCCGCGGTGCGGCGTTCCGGGCTGCGGTGGGGATGCTGGCGGACAACGAGGGCGGCTCGCTCGGCCAGGTCCTTGTTGCCGCCGCTGGCGTCGATGGTGAGCATCACGCCGCCGGTTCGCCGTCGACGGGGAGTTCGGGGAGGATGGGGAGGGTTCGCGCGCACGTCACGCGCGCACATGGGCGCAAAGCTGTAGACCCTCCCCAAGCTCCCCGCCCTCCCCCTCGGTGCCTGATTTGCGGACCTATGACCGGTTC
>Ga0302325_10013698_pt1 | contig 17289 bp, 17 predicted proteins | sample Palsa_T0_2_FD_201948 | JGI IMG/M metagenome (GOLD analysis project Ga0302325, IMG submission 201948) | Peat permafrost microbial communities from Stordalen Mire near Abisko, Sweden - Palsa_T0_2 | ecosystem: Environmental > Terrestrial > Soil > Palsa > Peat permafrost | place: Sweden: Abisko... | reverse complement strand
CGGATCCTGATTGCGACGGTAGCCGATGAGCACGAGCGGAATCGCCCGCGTTGAATCGAGATTGGGCAGAAAACTGCACAGTGTGTACGCGTCGAATGAGATCTCCGTTGGCTCGATGGTCTGCTGCATGGGCGTTCCTCTCCCTCGTGTGCCGTAAAACAACAACCGCCGCGTCGCTTAGAGCGACCGGCGGTTGTAAAACTGGTGCGAGCGGCACGTCGTGTACCATGCTTGAGGGTTCCCTCGCGGTGGTCGGCGGCCCTGGTGGCAAGCCTTCAGGATTTTCCACGCGCAGCGTGAAACCCGGAGGACGCGGGGAGTGGTCAGGACCAGCGTATGAGCGTGCTCGCACCACTCCCATGGGGAGTCCACGTGCCATCAGCGGCCCAGCAGACCAAGCCGCCGTCCAGCCGGACGTCGGATAAGGCTGCACCGAGCGTCGAAACCTTCGACCGAATCGTCGATGACTATCAGCGCCGTCTGTATGGTTTCGCCTTGCGCATGACCGGCAATCGCGAAGATGCCGAGGAGATCGTGCAGGACGCCTTCGTGAGAGCCTATCGCGCGCTCGGCAAAATGTCGCTCGAACAGCGGACCGACCTGCGCCTGCAGCCGTGGCTCTACACCATCACGCTCAACGTGACGCGCAACCGCCTGCGCAGCAAACGGCCGACCAGCGTCGCACTCGACGCCCTCGCCGACCCGGACGCCCTCTTGCGCGAGTCACTCGACGGGCCGCCGCAACCCGAGACCATCGTCGAACAGAACGCCGAGGTCGCGCTGGTCGAACGAGCGCTCCTGCAGCTGCCGATGCATTTGCGCGCCGCAGCGACGCTGCGTTTCATCGAAGGACGCAGTCATCCGGAGATCGCTGAAATTCTGCATCAACCGATCGGTACGGTGAAGTCGCACGTTCATCGCGCCGTGCGGATCCTGCGTCGCATTCTTGGTCCGCAAATCGGACGCACCGCCCCCGAAGGAGATCCCCTACATGCGCTGTCGTGACGTCGAAGCACTCTGGGACGAAGTCCGCGAGGACTGCGGAGAGTCGCTCAAGGAAGCCGTCGACATTCACCTACGCGCCTGCCCCCATTGCCAAGAACTCTATGAAGAGTTCCAAGGTGTGGCGTTTTGCCTCTCCTGTCTTCCCCAACCCGAAGCATCGTGCGATCTCACCAAACGAGTCGTCGAGCACATCGCGCAGATCAAACAGCGCGAACGCACGACGCCGGTCGTGTTGGCGTCGGCACAAACGCCGATCGGCCGGCTCTACGTCGGATTCAAGGAAGCGCGCATCGCGTATGTCGGCATCGATACCGGTGAGGATTTCGAACTGGTGCGAGCGCGGGTCGAAACCCGCCTGCGACGCCCCGTCATCGCGGGGGAGGCGCCGCCCTGGTTGAGTTTGACACTCGAACAATTTTTTAACACATGGCACATCGACGACCAGGTCGTCGACATCGAGGACCTGACCCCGTTCGAACAGGCGGCGCTCCGCGCTGCGGCTCAAATCCCGCCCGGCGAGGTGCGCTCCTATTCGTGGGTAGCCACGCAAATCGGTCGCCCGCGCGCGGCTCGCGCCGTCGGACAGGTCATGGCCCGCAATCCGCTTGCCGTGCTCTTTCCCTGCCACCGCGTCGTCGACGCGCAGGGCGAACTCCATAACTATGGCTATGGGATCGAGATGAAGGCGCGTCTACTGAAGATGGAAGGCTACACCGCGCGAAAGCTGTAACCTATCGCGGTAGTGGCCAGACACATCCTCATCGCAGGGTTCGAGCCCTTTGCCGGTGACAAGATCAACCCCAGCGAGATGGTGGCGCGCAGCTTTGAGGGCGCGCTGCTTTCCGGACGCTCGGTCGCGTCGCGGGTCATCCCCGTCGAGACGCGCAATATCCGCGAGCGTTTCGAGCAGGCCCTGCTCGTCGACCAGCCTGACATCGTCATCTTGCTCTCGCAGCTCGGCGGCCGCACGGCACTCTCGCTCGAGCGCGTCGCCGTTAACGTGTTGGATTTTGAAACGCCCGACAACGTTGGCGTCATGCGCAAGGGCGATGTGGTCGCGCGCGGCGGACCCGAAGCGCGCATTTCCAATCTTCCGTTCGAGAAAATCGTCGAGGCATGGTCAGCAGCGGGCGTCCCGGGCTACGTGTCCAACTCGGCCGGCACATTCATTGGCAACCAGGCGCTCTATGAGATGTTGGCACTGACCGAAAATGCAGTACCGCCGGCCATCGTGGGCCTGGTGCATCTGCCATACCTTCCCGCGCAGGCCATCGCCGCTGGAAGTGATTCGAATCCGTCGATGTCGTTTGACGTGATGAAAAAGGGAATCGAAATCATGGCCGAGACACTCGTGCCGTGGGTCGACGGGCGCACGCCCGAATCCTCGAAGCCTCGCGTCGGCACGAAGCCGTCGGCCTGGATCCCTCGCGGTGTAAAGGAAGTAGAACGCTGAGCGACCCTCGTATAGCGGCGATCCCCGACGTCCACGGTCATGCGAAGGGCGAGCATCGTTCCTTTGCCGAGGAACGGCCGATCGCATATTCGCCCCGCATGCTCTTTTTGTGGTTCTACCATGCCTGCCGGCGAAATTCGCCGCGCTTTCTCATGGTCTCGGATCACATCAACTATTTGACGTTCGAAGACCCGGGCGCCGTGCACACCGTGCGGCGCGCACTGAAGCTCGCCCACGCGGGCGATCTCTACGGAGCAGCGGAGACTGCCGGTGTTGACGTAACTCACGCCGCCGTGGTCGGCGAAAGCTTGCGACGTGGTATGCGCTTTTCGATCGGTGCCGAGGTCGATAACGACCCGCGCGCGAGACCGGACGCGCAGAACATCGTCGACGCGATGCGACCGGACGGAATCATCCGCTCGGTCCATTTCTTGCCGATCGACCATCCGGAGAAGGGGGCCGACTTTATGTGGCCCTACGACAATCCGGAGTTTGCGCACCTCTTCGAGCACGTCGGCATCGAGCGCACGTGGGAACTCTATACCGCCAGGTTGTTCGAGGACATCGAAAAACTGCCGGGACATGTGGTTGGGCACTTCTATCGCCCGACGAGTTTCGGTCATTGGCCCGACGAGAAAACGCTGGAAAAATACGAGGATCGTCTCCTCGATCTTGCCCATGCGCGCGGAATGGCCGTCGAAATCAATTCACGCGGTATCTACCGCGCCGAAAACGAGGAACAGCGGGCCAAGTACATCGCCGCGAACAAGCGCTTGATGCGTAAGGCCGAGGCACGCGGGGTCGGCATCGCCATTGGATCCGACGCTCACAGTCCCAAGGACCAGGGCGGAGCGTTTGACGTCGTGCTCTCGATGCTCGACGAGTGCGGAATCAACGAGGTCGTTTTCCCGGTTGGCGGACGCCTGGCGCGCGTCGTGCTGCGCGCGACGCGCGAGCACCTCGAAGCGCACGCGCAACGCTCGCCCGAGCCGGTGCAACCCGGCAGCAGCATTAGCGGCTTCAGCCGGGCGGAACTCGGCCTCCCCGACCAGCCCGAGCTCCAACCGCGCGTGTCGCGCGAGAGCGCGAAGGCCGCGCGGGATGCCGGGCCCAAAAAGCGCGCGAGCAGCCCCGAACGCACGACCAAGAAGCCCGCGGCCGCGGCGTCACCCAAATCGACGTCGAAGCGTAGCGCCGAGTCGTCGGCCTCATCGGCCAAGAGCAAAGAAACCAAGATCGTCGTTAAACCGCCGGTGAAAAAAATCGCGCCGACTAAAGCCCCAGCGGTCAAGAAAACCGCTCCGGCAAAAAAGGCCGCACCGGCCAAGAAGGCCGCGCCCGTCAAGAAGGCCGCGCCCGTCAAGAAAGCCGCGGCTGTGAAGAAGGCGCCGGCCAAAAAAGCCGCCCCTTCGAAAAAGGCCGCGCCGTTGAAAAAGACGACCGTAAAGAAGGCCGCGCCCGTCAAGAAAGCTGCGCCGGCAAAAGCCGTCGCAGTCAAAAAGAGCGCGAAAGCTCCGGTCAAAAAACTCGCCGCCGCCAAGAAACCGGCTGTGAAACCGGCAGCAAAAAAATCTGCAAAACCAGCTTCGAAACCGTCGAAGGGAACGACCAAAAAGAAAACCGTCAAACGCCGTTAGGCGACGAGGTACGCTGGCATGGACATCGAGCGACAACGCAACATCGCTTTTGTGGGCCCGCATCACGCGGGCAAGACCACATTGGTCGAGGCCGTGCTTGCACAGGGAGGCGCAATCGGGCGACGCGGCTCGATCGCCGACGGTACCACGGTCACCGATTACGAACCTGAAGACGTTTCGCACGCACAATCCACGACGGTGGGCTTCGCTCACTGTTCTAGCGGCCAGGTGGACGTCACCATCCTCGACGCACCGGGCTTCATCGACTTTTTCGAAGAGACCAAACTCGCGCTGTGCGGCGCCGACGGCGCGGTCGTCGTGGTCGAAGCCGATCCCGCTCGCGTCGTGCAAACCAAAACGCTAGTCGATTATCTCGAGTCCCGCACGATGCCCCACTGTTTCGTCGTCAACAAGCTCGATCGGCCCGGTGCCGATTTCGAAGGGACGCTCGCAGCGTTGAAGAGTTTGTACGGGAGGCACGTCGTAGCCGAGCAGTGGCCGATTTTCACGCGCTCTGCCGCGACCGAGAAAAACAGCGGTTTTACGGGCTACGTCGATCTCGCCGATATGAAGACCTACACGTACGACGGCGAGAAGGAGCGCGAAGGCGCGGTCCCGGGTGACATCCTCGAACGCGTACGCGCGGCACATGGCGAGCTGCTCGAAGCGATAGCCGACTTCGACGACCACTTGATGGAGGAGCTGCTCGAAGGTGTCGAGCCTCCGCTCGATGAGGTCGAGCGCGATCTGTGCAACGAGTGTTCGCACGATCAAATCGTTCCCGTGCTCGTCGCGGCCGGCGCGGCCGGTGCCGGCGTTCCCGCTTTGATGCGCGCGCTCGAGCGCTGGTTTCCATCTCCGGCGGATGCGGCGGTTCTTGACGCCGAAGGGCGGCCGATCCCAGCCGATCCGGCGGCCGCCGTGGTCGCGCACGTCATCAAGACGGCGATCCATCCGCAATCGGGCAAACTCTCGATCGTCCGCGTCCTCTCGGGCACGCTCAAATCCGACGCAACGCTCACCAACATTTCGCAGGGCGATGAAAAAGTGCGCTCGGGCGGACTCTACCGCTTGCAAGGCAAGAAGCAGGAGGCTATCTCCGAGGCCGGCCCCGGCGCGGTGGTCGCCATTGCACGTCTCGAGTCCGTGAAGACCACGGACGTGCTTGCGAGCAACGGTCATAAGGTCTTGCTGCCTCGCGTCGCGCTCTCCGATCCGTGCTTCGCCATCGCGGTCAAACCGAAGGAGCGCATCGACGAAGCCAAGATCTTCCAAATGCTCGCGCGCATCGTCGACGAGGACCCCTCCCTTCGGTTAACGCGCGCCGAGATCACGGGCGAGTTGTTGCTGCTTGGAAGTGGCGAACAACACGTCGCGATCGCTGTCGAACGGCTCGGGCGTAAATATAAAGTCGAAGTCGAGACCGCTGCGCCGCAGATCCCCTATCAGGAGACGATTACGGCCGGGACCGAGGTGCACTCGCGTTACAAGCATCAAACCGGTGGCCACGGGCAATTCGGCGATGTCTGGCTGCGCTTCGAGCCACGCGAACGGGGTTCGGGCGTGGCATTCGAGGACAAGATCGTCGGCGGCGTAGTGCCGCGGCAATTCGTTCCCGCGGTTGAAAGAGGGGTGCGCGAGGCGCTAGTGCACGGACCGAACGGCTATCCGGTCAACGATGTGCACGTGACACTCTTCGACGGTCAGTATCACGACGTCGATTCGAGCGAGCAGTCGTTTAGGACGGCGGCTAGCATGGGCGTGCGCGAGGCGCTGCCCAAGTGCCACCCCGTCGTGCTCGAGCCGATCTCGCGCGTGAGCGTGACCGTGCCGACCCAATACACCTCGACCGTGATCCAGCAACTGACCGGAAAACGCGGGCAGATTCTCGGCATGAACCCAGCGGAGACGCCGGGCTTCGATGTGATTGAGGCCGACGTGCCCCAAGTCGAACTCTCGCGCTACATCACGGAATTGCGCACCGGGACCCAGGGTCTGGGCACCTTCGCCTCGCGGCACGAGCGCTACGACCCCGTGCAAGGCAACAAGGTCGGCCCCAGAGCGGCGGTCTAATAGCAGGCTTGCGCTACGTCTGAATCCTGTTGGAGGCTTTTCGCTTCGTGAAACGTCTTTTTGCCCTAGCCGTCCTCGCCGGTCTGGTTACCGGCTGCTCCAAAGTAGCCAGCGACGCCGGCGGAGAGCACTCCTGGACGCTACCCGGCGTGCTGCGCGTGGCGATTCAAAGCGAACCGAAAAACCTCAATCCGCTGCTGACCTCAAACACGACCGACGTGTTTATCGCCAGGTTCATGTTCTTGCCGCTGATCCAGCCGAACGGAAAAGGCGTGCAGCAACCCCTTCTGGTCACGCAGGTCCCCGATATGACGAACGGCGGCATCAGCGCCGACGGTCTCACAATCACCTATCACTTGCGCAAGGACGTGAAGTGGAGCGACGGCGTCCCATTCTCGAGCAAAGACGTGAAGTGGACCTGGCAAGCGCTCATGAACCCCAACAACAACATCGTCTCACGGCACGGCTATGACGACGTCAAGTCGATCGATACGCCCGATCCCGCGACGGTCGTCGTCCACCTCAAAGCGAAGTTCTCTCCGTTCGTCAACACGTTCTTTACCGATAGCGATCAACCGTACGGCGTCGCCCCCGAGCACGCGCTGGCGAAATATCCAAACGTCAATCAGATTCCGTTCAACAGCGAACCCACCGTCTCGGACGGCCCGTTCCGCTTCGCCGAGTGGGTGCGCAACGATCACGTCTCGCTGGTCGCCAACGAGAATTTTTTCTTGGGCAAGCCCGGACTCAAACGCATCGAGATCAAGGTCGTTCCCGACGAGAACACCTCGGTCGAGCTGTTAAAAACGCACGCGATCGACTGGATCTATCAAGCCTCGATCCATCTCTACCCGCAGGTCAAAGACGCACCGGATATATCGATCGCTTGGATGAGAGTCAACGGCTACTACGACGTGCAGTTCAACACCGCGAGCCCGGTGATGAAGGACGCGCGCGTGCGTCAAGCGATCGCTTATGCGCTGGACAAACAGAATCTCGTGAATACGACGATGTACGGCCAGGAGACGGTCGCGACCGAAGACCTGCCGGATTGGATGTGGGCCTTCGATCCGCAGGTGCGCTCGCTTCCCTATAACGTCAGCAAGGCACGCGAGCTTCTCGCGCAAGCGGGCTACACGCCGGGCCCCGGCGGAAACCTGCAGAAGGCTGGAGAGCCGCTTTCCCTGCTCTTGGTGACCGTCAACTCGGATGCGACCTACAAGCAGCTTGCCATCCAGACCCAAGCGCAGCTCCGCCGGATCGGGATCCAAGCGCAGATCAAGCTCTTTCCGGGGGCGCAGCTCTACGCGCCGGCCGGCGAGGGCGGCATCCTTCAGGGCGGTCACTTCGATCTGGTCGTCGACGGCTGGTATGCAGGCATCGATCCGGACGATTCGTCGCAATTCATGTGCGCGAACGTCCCGCCGGGCGGGTACAACTACTCCCGGTATTGTAGTCCCGAGATGGACGCAGCCGAAACGATGGCGTTGACCCACTACGATCGAGCCACGCGCAAGGCAGCCTACGCAAAGACGCAGGCATTGCTGGCGCGCGACGTTCCGGAGATCTTCATCAACTGGTTGCGTCAAATGCACCCGATTAGCGTCGACTTCAAAAATTTCGATCCGAACCCGGTCGTTGAGAGCTGGAATGCATGGCAATGGACCATCTAGGCGTACCCAATCAACCCGTCAGCCCGATGCCCGAGCTCATCTGGCTGCGTAAGATGATCGTGGAGCGCGCGCTCACGCGCGGTGACTACGTGCTCTCGGGCGGCGTTCGCAGCGACTACTACATCGATAAGTTCCGGCTCTTCTCGGATCCACAGGTGCTGCGACGCATCGCGCGGTTGTTCGTTCCGTTGATCACAGAGGTCAATCCTGATCTCATCGCCGGAACAGAGATGGGCGGCGTCGTGATCTCGACGGTGGTCTCGCAGATGTCCGGGCTGCCGCTAATTGCGGTTCGCAAATCGCCCAAAGGTTACGGCGCGTTTGCCGACGAGTACGTCGAAGGACCGTACGAAACCGGCCAGCATGTCCTCTTGCTCGAAGACGTCGTGACGTCGGGCCGCGAATTGCTCGCCGCTAAAGCTCGCTTGGAAGAATTGGGACTGCGCGTGACACCATGCGCGGTCGTGAGCCGCGGTCTCGCACCGGTGCGCGCCCTGATTCAGTTCTCGCTCCCCCGCGGCGAAGCCAAAACCGAAAACTAACTAGACTTTATATCGTCAGTTCTGTTCCGTCATCCGCGATGGCGCACGGGCCGTGGTAGACGCTGCGCGCCGCGTCTTCGAGTTCGCCCGGCGCGAATTCCGTGCCATAGTGCGTGAGGACGAGCCGGCGTGCGCCGGCGCGCTGAGCCATCTCACCAGCTTCTACCGCCGAAAGGTGACCGCGCATGGGCCCAGTTTCGACTGCGAGTCCGAGCGCAGCTTCGCACAGAAAGATACTGCAGCCGCGCGCCAGATCTTCGACGCGCTCGCAGGGAGCGGTGTCGCTCGAATAGCAGACGCTCGCGCCATCCCGCTCGACGCGAACCGCGTAGGCGTCGATGTAGTGAATGGTTTTCGCGAAAGTCACCGAGAGTCGCCCTATCTCGAGAGTTTGGGTCGGATCGTATTCCTGAACCTCAAAGACCTCATCGAGAAAATCGTTCGGCCCTTCGCTCGCGAACGTGGCCGCGAACGCGCGCAACTGTCCCTCGCCACCCGGCGGGAGCCAGATCGGCATGCGATCGTCGCGCAGCAGCGGGCCGTACTTGAGACCGTAACGCAACGGAATCAAATCGAGGAAGTGATCGCCGTGCATATGCGTGATCACGATCCCGTCGAGATCGGGGTAATCCATCACGATGCGAAGATTCGCCAGCGCGCCCGTGCCCATGTCGAGCAAAAGATTCGTTCCTCGCGCACGAATGAGATGGCAGCTGCATGCACGGCCGGGGCGCGGAACCGAGGCACTCGAGCCGACGACGCGCACGCGCATCGCGGCTGCCATTACGGTAGCGATGCGAGCACCTCATCAGCATGATCGTCGACTTTGACCTTCGGCCATACCTTGACGATGACGCCCTCTCCATCGATCAAAAACGTCGCCCGCGCGACGCCCTTGGATTTCTTGCCGTACATATTTTTCTCGACGATGACCCCGAAAGCGTCGCAGAGCTTCGAATCGGTATCCGCGAGGAGCATGAACGGGATCCCAAACTTGGCTTTGAACTTTTCGTGCGACGCGGGGGTGTCTCGGCTGACGCCGACGATGCGCGCCCCCTTTTTCTGAAATTTCGGATAGAGATCGCGAAACTGCGAGGCTTCGCTGGTGCAGCCCGGTGTGTCGTCTTTGGGATAGAAGTACAGCACGAGTGGGCCGCCGAGCAAATCGGCCAGCTTCACGGGCTTGTCCGCGTCGTCGGCGACCGTGAGGTGCGGGAGCCTATCGCCTTCGGCCAGCATTGCCGTCCTTTCTCAATTCGCGTCGCTAAATTGGTCGAGCGGGACCATAAACAACAGGCGGTCGCCAGGTCTGACGTCCTGATCAAACTTGTGTACCGGAACCGCAACCCCTTTGCCGGCGCCCTGCTCGCGCCAGACGTAGAGCGGAATCCAACGTACTTTGTATCCCGGCCGCTCCGGTGGCGCCGGGGGCGGAGCGTTTTCGGCGCCCTGAAAGCGCTCGGCGAGCTGAAAGACGCGCGCGAACGGCCGCCCGGCGAAGATCGCAAAGCGGCCGCGCGTACTCTCGAAGCGCGCGAGCCCGGCGATCGTCGGGGCGGTCAGTTCCGTGGTCGAAAACGAGGCGATGCCAAAGTGCCGCTTGATAGACGCTCCGAACGCGAGGTCATCGATTCGTAAGACTACGTGCATGTCAGACCGCGCGTGCTCGCGCGTCCGCGTTCGCGCGCCGAGCGCAACCTCGAGGTTGGCAGTGTCACTGTTGGTGACACCCACGAGCGCCTTGGCGCGCTCGGGGGAGCAATAAGCAATCGTCTCGTCGTTGGTCGCGTCGCCGGTGAGAAGGTCGATCTTGCGATCGCGGGCGAGCTCGATAAGAATTGCGTCGGGATTGCGCTCGACGACAACGACGTCTTCGCCCAGCTCTCGCAGATAGTCGATCACGAGCGAACCAACATTGCCGGCACCGCAGACGATCACGTGACCGGCTCGATGAATTCGCCGCAACCCCCGCGTGCGGCGTAGTGTTGCCGCGTTGAGCGCCGAGGTGACCGTGGCCGTGAAGACCGCGAAGATCGTCACGCCGACCAGCATGGTAGCCATTGCGACAAGCAACGACGACGCTTGCCACGGCGCGATGTTCTGGGTCGCGCAATTCGCGCACGGCGTAATATCGCCGTAGCCCACGGTCGTCATTGTCGTCATCACGAAATACAAGGCGACGATCGGATTGATATGCAGCGCGATGGCAAAATAGATCGAGAAGACCAAATACATCACGAGGGCGAGGCCAAAGACCGTGCGCAGAATCGGCTCGGTTCGCGTGAGCGCAACGCGCAGATCGCGCATACTCGCGCCCATCCGGCTGCGCCACGAAGTTTCGCGCTTGCGCTCGCCCTGCGGCCACGTTCGTTTGATATTGGCAATCGGCCCAAAGACGCACACGCGCGCGTCCTCCGGAATTGGCGCAGCGAGCGTGTCGCCATCGGCGCGATCCTCTTCGCCGTGGCAGATATACGGTGGATGTCCGTCGATAGCGACGATACGTGCCCGCAAGTGCGCCTCTGCAGCGATTACGTCGAGCCCGTCGATGCCGAACTGCGCCGCGTCACGTTCGCAGAATCCGAAGAGTCCACCCATGGCATGGTTGTGATCGGCCTCCTGCGCGCGCTGGTCGTGACGATGCACGGCCTTGGCGACGAGCGTTTCGAGCGTCGGGAAAGGTAGTGCGTAGAAACACGACGGGTCTACCGCCGAGGCGGCATAGGTCGCGGCTGCGTGCGCCGCCGGCGAGATCGCGGTGCAGTTATACTTCAACCCCTCCTGGATCTTGTGACCGAGCACGGGGTTGAATTGGCGAATCGTTACTCGGGTGCGCTCGTTGATGTCACGAGCAATCAAGGCCACGCGCAAATTGAGCCGGTCGTCTTGCGACACCGCGACGATGCAGAAATTCGGCTGATCGGCCCGCGAGCCCGCAGGTTCGAGGCCCGCTTCGCGCAGGCTTGTCGATTCTGACGGGTCGAGGGCGTAATGAAAGAACGTCGCGGGAAATTCCGTGCGAAATTTCGCCACGGTTTGGGCGAGCAGATTCGCAGCCCGCTCCTCCTCGTGCTTCCAGACCAGGGCAACGCGCTGCCCGGCCGTCTTTAAAATCTCGCGGCAGATTTCGTAAGCCAGGTAGTCACCGCCGACGACGATAATGAGCGTCTCGGTCGCCATAGATGTCACCCGTTTCGCCAGAGCCTGCCCACCGCCCGCCGCATCCCCTCGCACTCGAGCTCATCGAGCGCTTGGCGGACCGGACCGGCGCGCGCGTCCTCGAAGTGGGCGCTGGGAGCGGACGCAACACGCGCGCGCTCGTTGACGCGGGTCTTGCGGTCTGTGCGCTACCGACGCAAGAGCCGTGCGCAGCAGGGCTCACGACCCATGCGTTGCTCCATGGGACGCCCAGATCGATCGGGGAGCAACTGGCCGCAATCGCGCACGCGCTCGAGCCTAGCGGTCTGCTCTTTGCGACGCTCGGATCCGTTCGCGATGCTCGCTATGGCGTGGGTGACGCGCGTGAAGCGCACGTCTACGCGCCGCTTGACGGCGACGAAGTCGGCGTCGTGCATGCGTACTTCGATCAGGAACGGCTGCGCGCGCTGCTCGCTCCGCATTTCACCATCGAGTCGATGCGCGAGGTAGACGTCGACGACATCGCCGGCGCGTGGGCGCACACGAGCGCCCCGTTACGCGGAGCGGTGCACTGGTTCGTCGTGGCAGCCGCGCGACTCTGTCAGTAGCGCGCGAGCGTCGGCTCGATGTGCTCCGCGTAGGCGTCGATGCCACCCGCCACGTTGACCACGTTTGAAAAGCCGCGCGCTGCGAGAAATCCCGCGACGCGCTCGCTGCGACCACCATGGTGACAGATGACGGCGATCGGAACCTGCGGATCGAGCTCACCCAGGCGCTGCGGAACTTCGGCCATCGGGATCCAAACCGAGCCGCCAACACGAGCGGTTGAGACTTCGTCGGGCTCGCGAACGTCGAGCAGCACGAAGTTCTTGCCTTGGTCGCGCCAGCTCGCCAGATCGTGCACGCTGATCTCTGGAATCATGCGCCCTTGGTTCCGATCAGATCGCGCATCGGACTTGAAGCATTCGCATAGAGCCGCTTTTCCATCCGCCCCGCGAGAAACGCTTCGCGCCCGGCGATAACCGCGTGGCGCATCGCCCCAGCCATGCGCACCGGGTCCTTGGCGGCAGCGATACCGGTATTCATCAGCAGCGCATCCACGCCAAGCTCCATCGCAATCGCCGCGTCGCTTGCGGTGCCGACGCCCGCGTCGACGATGACCGGGACCTTCGCGCGTTCTTTGATGATCGCAATCGTGTAGGGGTTGCACACACCAAGGCCACTGCCGATCGGCGCGGCCAGCGGCATCACGGCAGCGCAGCCAAGCTCCTCGAGTTGCTTGCACACCACCGGATCGTCTCCGACATACGGAAGGACCGTAAACCCGTCGTTCACGAGCAGCTCAGCGGCTTCGAGCGTTCCGCGTGCGTCGGGGTGCAGGGTCTGCGCATCACCGATCACCTCGAGCTTGATGAGATCGGTCTCGAGAAGCTCTCGTGCGAGTTGCGCGGTAAGCACGGCATCTTTCGCGTTGTAGCAGCCCGCAGTATTGGGAAGGATGCGAAACTTCGAACGATCGATAAAATCCAACATCGTTTTTCCGCTGGCATCGTCGAGATTGATCCGCCGAACGGCGACGGTGACCATCTCGGCACCGCTCGCCGCATGCGCGGCTTGCATGACTTCCATCGACGGATACTTTCCCGTACCGACGATCAAGCGCGAGCTGAACTCGTATTTTCCGATTTTGAGGATACCGTTGTGCATTATGCTTCTCGTCAGCCCCCAGCGACCGCTTTGATGATCTCGACTGTGTCGCCCTCGCCGATCGTACTCGATTCGTACTCCACGCGGCGCACGACGCGTTCGTTCTTTGCGACGGCAATCCCGGAGCGCACGATGCCGAGCTGCTCGAGCAGCACCGCGATGGTGATGCCGCTGGGCAGCTCGCGAGCTTCGCCGTTGATGGTGGCCTTCACGCCTGCATGATTCGGCTCGCGCCCTCTGCCATCCTCAAGGGCGAGAACGCTCGCAATGGCGCAGCGTCGCCGCTTTCGACAAAACTCGCAATCAAATCGGCGGTTTCGGGGGCGAGCAGAATGCCATTGCGATAGTGCCCGGTTGCGAGGATCAAGCCGTCGATCCCGGTTGGACCGATAAATGGACGCCCGTCGGGGCTTCCCGGTCGCAGTCCGGCCCACGTTTCGGTGACGGTAAAAGCCCCAAGCGCCGGCGCGGCAGCCAGCGCGGCGTGGAGCAGCGCATGGATAGCGCCGGCGGTCACCCGTTCATCGAATCCGGCGTCCTCGACGGTCGCGCCCACCAGCAGCCGGCCGTCGCTGCGCGGCACCAAGTAGGCTCCCGGAACCCAGGTGGCGCGGCGCAAGAAGCCCGCCGGCGCCGCAAGCGCCAGCATCTGCCCCTTCACCGGTTTGACCGGCGGCCGCGCCGACTCGGGCAGGCCAGGGACGTTCGCCGCCCACGCGCCCGCGGCGTTGATCACGACCGAGGCCGCGGCAAAGCCAAGCTCACAGCGAACGCCACGGACGCGCCGTTCGTCGCACTCGATGACCACGTCGCGAACCGGCGCGTGAACCAGTACCCCGCGCGCTTGCACGGCCGCGAGCAAGGCGCGGCCTAGGCGGCGGTTGTCGACGTAGCCCTGCCCGGCGACGAGCAATGCGCCCGCGACGTGCTTGCCGAGCGCCGGTTCGGCTATCAGCGACGCACGGCGATCGAGCATCTCGCACGCTACGCCGCGCCCGGTGAGTTCGCGCGCAAACGCTTCGAACGCGCCGAGCTGTTGCGCGTCGAAGGCGGCCTCGATGATCCCGTCGAGCGAGACGTCGACGTGCACACCGCCGGCCTCGCTGATTCGCTGGATGAACGCCGGATAGCGCTCGAGTGAAGCGCAACAAAATTCCAACATCGCTTCGTCATCAATGTGCTCAGCGTAGGGCGCGAGCATCCCAGCGCCGGCCCAGGATGCGCCGTGTCCGGGTTCGGCGCGATCGTAGAGTCGCACCGTCGCACCGCGCTGCGCAAGTTCGAAGGCGATCGACAAACCGATCAGTCCCCCGCCGACGACGATGACATCGCCGCCGGTCGATGCGTTTTCGCTCATACTCTTCTGGTTGTTGTCAACGTGCGGTCCGGCCTCTGTCAGCAACAAACCTCATGCTCGGCCTATGAGGATGCGACAAATCGGTCTACTGCTCACGATAGCCGCCGAGGTCGCGCTGAGCGGTTGCGGAGGAGGCGGCGCGGTGTGCCCGCCGACGTATGCGCCGGACCCGTTCTGCGCCTTCCCGTCGGGCGTACAGCCGCAGATGATCTACCCCATTCCGGGAAGCACCGGGGTTTCCGACACGTTCAACGTTCAAGGCATCGTACTCGCGGATCGATCCGGGGCAAACTACGACAACCCGGTCGGATATTACGTGGCCTGGTTCGGTCCCGAGTCGACGGAGGCCGCATTTGAAAACGATGACGCGCCGGTGATGCTCGGGAGCTTCTATCCAATCAGCGCCGCGCAAGTCCCGCAGCCCGCCGCGACGCCGGATGTTCCAAATCCCGTTTACGAAGCATCCGATACGATGAACGGTGGAATGCCCAACCCAATACAACCGCACACACACTATTATATGTATCTGCAATATTTCTGGAAGGGCATCAGCCCTCATCAATGCGAGGCTGCGGGCCCCGTTGGCGACTTCACGACGCAATAGTTGCCAACGTCACATTCCGGTGTAGACGGGACCCTCCCCGCCTTGCGGCGGCACCCAGGTAATGATCTGATACGGATCGGCGATGTCGCAGGTCTTGCAATGCACGCAGTTGGTGAAGTTGATTTGCAAGCGTCCATGCACCGCGCCCTCGTCGCCGTCGCGTTCGAACATCGGCTCGTACACTGCGGCCGGACAGAAATACGCGCACGGGTTCCCGTACTCGACCGTGCAGCGGTCGCGGCAGATGTTCGTGTCGGCCACGTGGAGATGGTTGGGCTGATTCTCTTCGTGCACCGTGCCCGAGTTATACACGTCGGTAAGTTTGTCGAACGTCAGCACGTTGTCGATCTTCGCGCGCGGCGTCTCTTTGGGGCGATAGCCGGCCTTCACCATGTTCTCGTAGCCGGGCTTCGACGGCAGCTTGTCGATGAAGCCGAACGCGCGTCCGCCGCTGTAGGTCGCCAGACCCGCGTTGAACATGCCGGCCCACATGCCGTGCTCGAATCCTTGATGGAAGTTGCGCGCGCTGCGCATCTCGTCGTACGCCCACGAGTCGCGGAAGCGTTGTTCGTACACCGAGAGCTGCTCGGCGTCGAACTTTTGCGCTTGCAGCGCATCCCAGGCGGTGTCGGCCGCCATCATGCCGGATTTCATCGCAAGGTGCACGCCTTTGAGGCGCATCCCGTTGAGGAACCCCGCCGAATCGCCCGCGATCATCAGTCCGTCCGAATACGGGCGAATCATCGCGAAGAGCCCGCCTTCGGGAATCGCTTTTGCGCCGTAGCGAATCAACTTTGCGCCCTCGAGCATCTTACGAATCTCGGGATGCTCTTTCATGCGCTGCAACTCGTTGTGCGGATCGGTCGTGGGATTTTTATAATCGAGTCCGGTGACGTGACCGATATCGAGCACGCGATCCTTCATGCCGTAGATGAAACCGCCGCCGAAGGTTTCGGGCGGCAAGGGATAACCGAGGGTATGAATGACGGTGCCCGCGGGAAAACGATCGTCGGGTAATTGCCACAACTCTTTGACACCGGCGGCATAGACTTGCGGTTCTTTGCCGTCGTCGAGGCTGAGACGCGGAATCGCTTGCTTGGCGAGCGTGCCGCGTGGGCCTTCACCGAGCACCACGATCTTTGCGAGCAGATCGGCGCCGGGCTCAAAGTTCGCTTTCGGCTTCCCGTCATGATCGACACCCTTGTCGCCGGTGCGCACACCGATGACGCGATCGCCGTCCCACAACAATTCCTGTCCGGGAAATTCACCGAACACTTGCACGCCGAGCGCCTCAGCCTGCGCCGCCATCCATTTGGTAAGGCGTTGCAGCGAGGAGACGAATTTACCGTGATTGTTGAGCGGCGGTGGCGTGAACGGCGCCTTGATCTTGCCGCCCTTGGTCAGGAACCAGAGTTCGTCGCGACCAACGGGCGCGTCGATCGGCGCACCGCGCTCGAGCCAATCCGGAAGCAGCTCGGAAATCGCACGCGGGTCGAGCACGAGCCCCGAGATCCCGTGGTTGCCGATTTCCGCAGCCTTCTCGATCACCAGGATCTCAAGCTCGCGGCCGGCCTCCTTTGCCAATTGTCCAAGACGAATCGCCCCGGCCAGCGAGGCTGGTCCTGCCCCCACGAAGAGCACGTCGACTTCTAATTGATCACGCTGCGCCATGCCTAGGATATTCGCGAGAGCGCGCACTTCACCGCTGCGACGTGAGTCGCAACACGCGTAGCGAACGGTAGCACGGCCGACGGTGTCTCGAGCGTAAGCCCGAGCCGTGCCGCGTTCCGCATCAGCAACTGCGTCAGCGTGCGCCCGCCGATCTTTTCCGCTTCTGCGTCGGGATCGGGTGTGAGGACATCGCGAGGATCGATCGGCGTGCCGCCGCTCGCAAGCGAGTCCACGATTCGCCGTCCGATGCCGGCTGCGCCGTATTCGTAACAGTAGAAGCCGCTCGCCTCATCGTCTTCGTGCAGATCGATTGCAAGTTCGAATTTGCGATCGCGGTTGGCGGTAATAATCGCGCGCGACTCCGGCGATGAGCCGCCGCGTCCGAAGGTCCGATTGACATCGACACCATCGATGCTCTCGCGCGTTCGC
>Ga0302325_10013697_pt1 | contig 17289 bp, 17 predicted proteins | sample Palsa_T0_2_FD_201948 | JGI IMG/M metagenome (GOLD analysis project Ga0302325, IMG submission 201948) | Peat permafrost microbial communities from Stordalen Mire near Abisko, Sweden - Palsa_T0_2 | ecosystem: Environmental > Terrestrial > Soil > Palsa > Peat permafrost | place: Sweden: Abisko... | reverse complement strand
GCAACATCGGCTCGCCTCGGGCGTTGCGGAGCGGGGAGGATGTCGAGGACTTCGAGCAGGAGATAGTCGACCAGTACGCGTTGGCCATGGCGGCCGCGGGGCTGAGCGACGGGCATGTGAGCAACACCCGCTCGGCGGTGATCGAGTTCGCCCGTTCGCTGGACGGTCCTTTGTGGTCGGCGACGTGCGATGACGCGGACCGGTTCTTGGCCGATCAGCGCCGGGCGGGACGCAGCGTGTCCACCCGGGCGGGCAAGGCCGGCACGGTGGCGTTGTTCTTCGAGTTCGTGATCAGCCGTTACCAGGGCGATATTCACGCCTTGACCGGGATCGTGGTGGAGCAGCCCATCGACGAGTTCAACCGGCAGTCCGGGGCTTCGCTGGGCAAGGTGCGGGTGCCGCCATCTGAGGTGGAGGTCGACGAGCTGTTCAGCGAGTGGCGTCTGTCGGTCCTCGAGGCCCGCAAGTACCTGCCGGCCGCTCGCGACTATTTCGCAGCGTCGCTGTGGCGACGGTTGGGGTTGCGGATGAACGAGACGGTGATGTTGGACATCCGCGACTGGCGGCCGGATCTGGGCGGGTTCGGCAAGCTGCACGTCCGTCACGGCAAAGGAAGCCGAGGCCGTGGCCCCAAAGGCCGGCTGGTTCCGGCGATCAACGGAGCGGACCGGCTGATCGACTGGTGGCTGGCCGAGGTCCGCCACCGCTTCGGCAGTGACTGGTCCGATCCCGACGCGCCGATGCTGCCCAGCGAACGGCACGATCCCGATCTTGAACGCTGCCGGAGGGTGGGCGACGACGCGTTGCGCCAGGGTCTGTGTGTGGCCACCGCGGCATGGCTGCCGGGATGGTCGGGTCGGCTGACCCCTCATGTGCTGCGCCATTTCTGCGCCTCTTCCCTTTATGGGAGCGGGATGGACCTCAAGGCCCTCCAGGAGCTGCTGGGCCATCAGTGGCTGGCCACGACGTCGGGATACATCCACGTCCGCAGCGACCACATCGAAAAGGCGTGGACGGCCGCCAACCGCCGTCTGGAATCCCGTTTCGCAGAGGGAGGATGAGCGCATGCGATGGAACCTGCGGTTGAAGGCCGCCGAGCGCGGGATCTGGAAGTCCGCCGAGATGCGAAGGCACCTCGCCGACGCGGGCCTGGAGCTCAGTGCCGGGAAGATGTCGGCCTTGTGGGCGGGGACGCCGACCACGATCCGCCTCGATGACCTCGACGTTATCTGCGTCGTGCTGGAATGCGACCCGGCTGCGCTGTTGATCCGCGAACCGGAGAAGGTCGCGGCCCGACGGCCCCTCCACGAGAAGACCGCGAGCTCAGAGGAGACCTCGCCGAGGGTGGCCCCGCGGTTTGGCAAACCCAAGTCCGAACCGCCTCTTTGACACGCCCGCCGGCGCGATGTAACGGCTGCCAGGTCAACCGGGTCTCCTGGGTTAGACCGCGAGTCGACTTCTGTTATGCGTGCCTGCCTGGCGGGCCGTTCGCCCCGCCCGCTTGCCGCAAATGCGGCTCGGACCGGTATTTCAGCGAGGGACTCTGCGATCGGTGCCATCCCGGTGCGCCGCTGCATCTGGGATCGTGCCGGGACTGTCTGGCCTGGGGCGTGTATCGAGCCCACAGCTGGCATTGCTGGAGCTGCCGATGGTGGACCACCCACTACCCGCTCCGCGACTGCGAATACTGCGGGCGAAACACTCGAGTCGGCGACCAGCAGGCGTGCCGGCTGTGCATCGAACAGGCCCGTATCGTCCAAGAACCCGGCCGAGCGATCGACCTTCCCGGCGGGAACCAGTATGGCCAGCAGCTGTTCCTGGCCAACATGCGCTTCCAACGCCCCCGCGTTCCCAGGCTCAGACCGCAGGGGCGACGATCCCGACCGACACCAACCGGGTTCCGGCCTCTCGCTTGGCGCCAGGAGTCCCTGTTCTACATGGACCCCGACCCGGCCGTGGTGCGCGAACGGGCATTCGACGCCGACAGCGACTTGATCCGACACTGCTCCGCGGTGGTACGTAACCACGCCGCCCAACACGGATGGTCCAAACGACAGACCAACGATGTCATCCGATCCCTGCGGCTCCTGCAGGCCCTCCAAGACACGCCAGGGGCGAAGATCCGCGCCACCGACGTGCTGGAACTGCCCCGCTATGACGGCAACATCACCTCCACCCTGGACGTCCTCGCCGCCGCCGACATGCTCATCGACGACCGGCCCTCCCATGTCGAGCGATACTTCGCCGCCAAGACCGCCCGCCTGCCCGAACCGATGCGCCAACAACTCGAGGTTTGGCTCGAGGTCATGCTCAACGGGAGCGGACAGGCCCCCCGCCAGCGCTCCCGAGACCCCCAGACCGCCCGCATCCACATCATGGGAATCACTCCAATCCTGCACACCTGGGTTGACGCCGGGCATCTGTCCCTGGCCGAGATCACCCCCGAACATGTCCGCGCCGCGCTCCCAGCGAGCGGAGCCCGACGCAACTTCGCCGAATACGGGCTGCGGTCCCTGTTCAAGGTGCTCAAAGCCCGCAAGCTCATATTCGCCAACCCCACCCGCGGCATGCCACTCACCCCGGTCAACGCCAACGTGCCCCTGCCCCTCGACACCGACGCCATCCGCCGGGCGCTGGACTCGCCCGACCCCGCCATCGCCTTGGCGGTCGCCCTGGTCGCCTTCCACGCCCTCACCGCCCACCAGCTCTCCCGGCTCGCGCTCACCGACATCGTCGACAGACGCCTCCGCCTCGACGGACGCGACATCCCGCTCGCCGGCCCGGTTCGAGTGCGCCTCACCGCCTGGCTCGACCACCGAAACCGGACCTGGCCGGGCACCATCAACCCGCATCTCTTCGTCGGCCGTGTAAGCGCCCCCCGCCTCACCCCGGTCGGCAAACAGTTCCCATGGAAAGGAACAGACGTCCGACCCCAAGCTCTGCGAGAAGACCGCATACTCCAAGAAATCCACGCCACCGGCGGCGACGTCAGACGGGTCTGCGACCTCTTCGGCCTCAGCATCGAAGGCGCCATGCGCTACGCGCTCACCCTGGCCCACCCAGACCTCGAACGTCGGCCACCCGACGACGGAGCGTCTACCAACTTGGACGGCTTGCCGTCTATGACGATAGACTAGATTGGTGACCGCCAGGGTCCTGATCCGCAAGCTGCGAGAACGTGGTTGCGACTCCGTGCGCCAACGGGGATCGCACCAGATCTGGCGCTGCGGCACCTGCCAGACAGTGATCCCCATCCACGCCGGCGACCTCACCCCCGGCACCCTTCGATCCATCGAACGCGACCTGGAGCCCTGCCTGGGCCCGAAATGGCTGACCAAATGAGAAACGACACCGACCCGAACATGACGGAGGACACCGTGCAGACCTACACCGCCCGCTTGGAGAAAGAAGACGACGGGCGCTGGTCGGTCGAGCTCGAGGAAGAACCACGCGTTCACACCTGGGGCAAGACCATCGACCAAGCGCTCACCCGGATGCGCGAGGCGGCCGCCTTGTGGTTCCAGACCGACGAAGCGTCGATCGAGCTCGTCCCCCGACCAGTACTTCCAAAGACCACAGGTCGGACCGTCGAGCAGGCCCGAAAAGCCCGAGAGCAAGCACGCAACGCCGACCGCCAGGCCATAGAGCAGACCCGCAAAGCAGCCGTCGCTCTTACCAGCCGCGGGATCAGCATGCGCGACGCCGCCGCCATCCTCGGCATCTCCCACCAGCGCGTCCACCAGCTCCTCACACCCGAAACCTCGCCCGGCCGCAAAGCCGGCTGACCGACGGTTCCCCGAACCCACGGCACCAGGTAGGCTCCGTACCAGCATCTACCCTTCGGTTCCAGAGAATTCGGCCCCAGATCCCGGGAACTGGCGGGGGTTCTCGGTCATCGCCGCGTCCGTGTCCACCAGGCCGGCTTCGGTCCGACCGACACGGTGCTCCACGAGCCAGGACCGGTCCCCGACTTTCCAGAGCGCCACGCCACGGGGCAGCCGGCTGACCAGGTCCCGTTCGGTGTCGCTGAGGCGGAGCAACGGTCCGCTGTACTCCGCCTCCGACGGGGACTGCCCGAACACGACTCGGGTCTCGGTGTCGGCCAGGAGGCCTTCGGCGAGACGCTGCTGCGCTGATCCCTCGGCGCCGGCCGCCCGCAGGTCGGACAGCCGGTGCACGACCGCGACGTTGGCGACGCCCATGGCCCGCGCCAGCTTGAAGGTGGCCTGCAACCAGCGCGCCGTCGCCAGATCGTGGAGTACCGCCCACGCTTCGTCCACCACAACCAACCGCTTGGGCCCGCCTCGCTGCGCCAAGATCGCCTGCAGCCAGGCGGTGGCGCAGGTCATGAGCACGGCGAGGGCGGGCGAGGCGAACACCGCCGACAAGTCGAGGGCCACGATAGGGGCGTCGAGGTGCACGTGTGCGGACGTGGGTCCGTCGAACATCCCGGCCAGATCGCCCTCGACCAGCCGGCGTAGCTCCAGCGCCACCAGCCGGCCGTCGCCGGCGAGCCCGGCCGCGTCGGTGCGAACCGTGGCCGCCAGGGCGGGATCCGGGTCGAGCATGGCGGCGACCACGTCCGGCAGGGTGGGGTGATCGGTGCGACCGGCGACCCCCCGAGCGGCCAGCTCGACCGCGGTCCGCTCCGGCGGGGAGAGGGACCGCCCGAGGGACGACGCCGCCAGCGAGCAGACCAGCTCGGCCCGCCGGCGCACACCAGCCTGCGGATCCACACCAGCCGCCAATCCGGCCGCCAATCCCCCGCCGGCCGACGGCCCCCCGTCAGCTGAGGGTTCGCGGTCCACGCCGGCCGGCGGGCGGCCGCCGGCCGGGGCCAGGTCCAGCGGGTTGAGGCGAATGCCGCCGCCCGGGGCGAGCCGCAGCGGCTGGCTCCCGCACGCCTCGGCCAGGGCCCCGTACTCCCCTTTGGGGTCCACGATCCAGGCTTGTCGGCCGAACGCGACCTGGCGCCACACCAACGTCTTGACGAACGTGGACTTGCCCCGACCGACCTGCCCGATGACCAGCAGGTTTGGGTTGGTCAACACACCGCGCCGGTACAACGCCCACGGGTCGAAGCAAAAGGACCCCCCGAAGAGATCCCGGCCAATCAGCGGCCCCTGACCGCCGAGACCGCCCTCGGAGACAAACGGGTAGACGGCCTGCAGGTGGGCGGTCGTGGCCCGGTGGGGGCGAGGCGGCTTCACCGGACGGGAACCCGAACCATCGCCGCCGTCACGCCAGCCCGCGGGCGAGCGGGAGCGTCCACGTGTAGGCCTCGGCCTGGCGTCCATACAGCCGCCGGAGCTCCAGGTGGGCGGTCTGGGCCGCCTGCTCGGTCTCCACGCAGGCGGTCTCGAGAGCGGCCCGGTCGGGGGCCGTGACCGTCACGTAACCCGAGAAGCGGAACTCGGCGTGCCCGTCGGCTAGCTCGGCCTCACGACGCACCACCCCGTCGGCCTCCCGGCGCCGGCGGGCGCTTGGCAGGAAACCGGCTCGACTGCGCAGCTCCTCGTCCGCCACGTCGGCGGCCCGGGCGGCCCGCACCTCGCGAGCAGCCCGGTCGGCGGGAACAGGCGCCATCACGACCGACACCGTCCGCCGCCCGTCGCACAGCAGCAAGGGGGTCATGAAGTCGGGGCTGACCTCGACTCGGGGCCATTCCGAGATCCAATACGTCGCATGCCAGGTGCCATCGGCCCGCAGCGCGGACCAGGCCTCGTCGGTGGCCATCGGCCAGGGATGGGCCCGCGGCGCATCGCCGGCGACATCGACGAGGTCCGGCCGTTGGGCCGAACCCAGCAGGCCCCGCATGGCCTCTAGGCCGAGCGGCGCACCCGCCCGGAGATCGCTGTTGCGCAGATGGCCGTCGAGGAGCCGGACCTCCCGGCGCAGCCCGTCCAGCACCCGATCCTCCTGACCGCCGGGACGGTGCGATCCGCCGACCGCCAGGACCATCCAGGCCTGGTGAGACTGGGTGACCGCTCCGGACCCGGCCACCAGCTGGCGGTAGCTGTCTCGAGCGGCCTCGGTCGAGGCGTCGCCGGGCGGCAGCGCCACCACGCCGCCCCCGCAGACGGGGGCACTGCGGTGAACCCATTGGATACGCCGCAGCGGCGTGCTCGGGCGGGCCAGGGTGCCGAGGACCGCTCGCCAGGATTCCAGCCGCCGGAGTTGTTCGTCGACATCGAGCAGGACGAAGGACCGGCCCTGGACGGGCACCACCGCCGCCCAGGACGCCGACCGGCGGTCCCGGACCACCCCCAGGGCGTCCTGGCCGGGCAGGCCCGGCACCTCGACGAGATCGATCCCAGCTGGAGCCGGGCCGGTCCTCCCTCTGTCCGGGCCGGGGCTGGTGGCGCCCACGCGGATCGGCAACCCACGACCCCGCCAGCCCGCCAGCGGCTCGGTGCCAACTACCGGCCCGCGTGACCGGCGGCCCGCCCACCGGGCCACCACGGGGATCCATCCGGTCAGTGGGCGTCCCTCGTGCGGCCAGAGCGCCCCGACGGCCGCGGCGACCAGAACCAATACGGCGACTCCGGGACCGACTGGAGCCGCGACGACGTGGCCGGCGACGAGGGCGCCCGCCACCCCACCGATCAGGGTCCCGATTTGGCCGGCCTGCAGCCCGAGCAGCAGGCCGCGCCGCTCCAACGGCTGGAACGTGTACCGGCGGCTGACCTCAGACACGGCCAGCCTCCGGCGTGGGCTCCGGCGCGTAGTCGGTCGACCGTTCTCCTATCCGCTGCGGGACGACGGGCTCGGCCTGCGGCGGCTGGGCCGCCCCGGACTTGGCGGAGAGGAGCAGACCCGCCACCGGATGGCTCGGCCCGGCGGCGACGGTGGTGGCCGCCCGGCCGGCGAAACGCAACGGGCGCCGGGACATCCCCTCGAGATGGGCGATCGCTCCCGCTTCGACGATCGGCGCCAGGCGCAGGAGGCAGAAGGGCGCAAACCCGGCGAGGAGGAGGATGGCCGCACCGATGACGGCGTTGTCCGGTGCGGGCGCGCCTCGAATGGCGGCCACGCCGAGGGTCAGCGTCGCCACGATGACGAACTTCGAAAGGATCAGGGCGGCCAGCAACTCCACCGTTCGCTTGGCGATCGACATGGTGGCCGGCCAGACGCAGCAAGCCAACGCCAATGGCATGAAAAAGACGGCCACGTAGATAGCCGTCGCCCTGACCACCAGCTCCAGCCACAACATCACCGCTCCCACGATCAGCAACAGGCTGATCACGTCCGCCACCAGCTCGGGGACTCCCGGTATGACCGTCGCCGACGTCAAGGCGCGCAGGCCGCCGCCCAGGCTGTCCGTGGTCCGCCCCAGGATGGCGTCGCAGAGGGCATCGGTCGCCGACAGCGCCAGCTGGGTGAGTTGCACACCCAACAAGCCGGCGAGCACCCCGACCGGCAGACCCACCCCCCACACTCGGGCGAGGCGGCGCAGGTCCTGGCGAAGGACCGGTCCGATCGTCGCGGCCAACAAGAGCGGGACGACCACGAACCCGGCCAGCTGGACCATGACATCGGCCCGGTTGAGGAACCAGGGCGCGTTCAGCTGCACCGTGGGGGGCTTCGCGATCAGGGCGACGATGTGGCCGACCAACCACGCCGCGGCCGACTCCAACGCCGAGCTCAGCGCGACGAGGACAGCCGAAGCCGCGTCGTGGGCAAGCGATCCGCCCACCGATCCGCCTACCGACGGGATGGCATCGCAAAGTTCCAGGATGGCGCACGGCAATGGGTCGCCGACCAGGGGGGCCCTCATCAGAAACGCCCGCCCAAGTTGAGGAAGAAGGAGATGATGGGCTGGGCTCCGCCGATCAGGACGGCGGCGAGGGCCGAGACCATCACACCGCGTCGACCGTTGTAGGCCTGCTGGTAGTTCTGCGAGTAGTGGCCGAAGGCCCAAAGGATCGCCCCCACGACCACCCCGACCATGGCGGCGATCAACGCCCAAAAGTCGACGCCGTTGGCCAACGTTTCCAACACTGACGAACCGGGCAGACCGGTAGGGTCCGGGTCGAGCGGGGGCACGCCGGCGGCGACGAAGAACGGTACGAGCGGAAACGGCATGCAGACCTCCGGGGCGGGCGCGACAGGGCCGGGCTGATGGGCTGCGCTCGCAGCCGACTATGCGGCTACTCTTTCATATCTTTTAATGAAGTTCCACTATTTATTATGCGCCTGAGATCCGCCGCTCACCCATGCCGGAAGTCATAGGTACGACCCAGCGAAGACCGGAATCTGAGCGACCGCTTGCCGCGCCGCAATTCTAGAAATAGGATCATTTTTGTTAGCATTTACGACCCGGGAGGAACATTCCGTGGGAGCCAGCGCAGAACTCATCCAGAACAACGCCGACTACAGGGCCACTTTCGACAAGGGGAACCTACCCCTGCCCCCTGCGAAGCAAGTCGCCGTCCTGGCCTGCATGGACGCCCGCCTCGACCCCGCCAAGGCCCTGGGACTCCAGGAGGGCGATGCCCACGTCATCCGTAACGCCGGCGGCGTGGCCACCGAAGACGCCATCCGCAGCCTGGTCATCTCGCAGCGGCTCCTGGGCACCGACGAGATCATCCTGATCCACCACACCGACTGCGGGATGGAGACCTTCAGCGACGACTCCGTGAAGGATCAGATCCTCTCCGACACCGGCTTGCGACCAAGCTTCGCGCTCGAGGCTTTCCCGAAGGCAGAAGAGGATGTGAAGCAGACCGCAGCACGCATCAAGGCCAGCCCGTTCATCCCCAACAAGAACATCAGGGGCTTCATCTACGAAGTCGAGACCGGCGGCCTTCGTGAGGTCACGCTCGACTGAGCTCCCTGCCCTCCGAGCTGATCGGGCAGCCGATAGGGTCACTCTTCCATATCTTTTGATGCTAGGCTAATATTTTTTATGTGCTCATAGTGACTCCGGTTAGCCCGGCGGCGGCGGCGTACTACTTCCGCGACCAGGGGTCCGGCCGGTGGGTGGGCGGGGGAACCGAAGCGCTCGGATTGTCCGGCGCCGTGGAACGTCGGGCGCTCGTCGCCGTCCTGCAGGGGTGCGATCCCGGCGACGGGCACTTCCTCCCGGCCCGCAAGCCGACTCGCCGTAGGGCCGGATGGGACCTGACCCTGGCCGCGCCGAAATCCGTGTCGCTGCTCGGCGCGGGGGCGGGCGAGGCCGCCGATCTCGTCGCCGCTTCCCACCGGGCCGCCGTCGACGGGGTGGTCGCCGACTTCGAAAGCAGGCTGTTGCGGTTGCGGCGATCGGGAGTGCCGGGCGGATTGGCCCCCAGCGACGGGATGGTGGCAGCCGCGTTCGAGCACCGGGCCAACGCGTCAGGTGAACCGCACCTCCACACCCACCTGCTACTCGTCAACCTGGGGCGGGACCGGGATGGGATGTGGTCGGCGGTCGATAGCGGGTGGTGGACGGTCCGGCGTGGGATCAGCGCCATCTACCAGTTGGGGCTGCGCCACCACCTGGGTGCCGCCGGCGGCGACCTGGCCTGGCGGATCCGGGAAGACGGTTTGGCTGATCTAGTCGACGTGCCCCGGGCCGCCGTCCGCGCCGCCAGCGGCCGGAGCCGCACCGCGGCCGCCGAGCGGGCGGCGTTTCTCGACCCCGGAGGCGGCCGGAGGTGGGGGATACGGGCCGGTGCCACCATCGGGACCCGCCGGTCAGCCTCGCCCCAGGTCGGGGAGGCTGCGACGTTCGCCGCCGGTTTCGGTCCGGACCAGGCGGCCCAGGTGATCCGCTCGGCGCGCGCCCGGGACACGGATCGCCGCGCCCCGTCCGCGAGCCACTTCCCCGAGCCCGATCTGGTGAAGGCCGTGACCGGGTGGCTGGCCTCGCAGCGCTCCTCTTTTCGTCAGTCGGACGTGCTGGTCGCCCTGGCCGGGTGCGCGCCCGGTGGGATGCCGAGGGCCGCCGCCGTGGAGTGGGCCGAGCGATTCTGCGAGGCCGCCATACCGGTGGCGGTGGCGACCGCTGCCGCGCCTCGTTGGACGACGGAGGTGGCGCGAGCCGCGGATCTGCTCCTCATCGACCGGGCCTCGAACGGTAGACCCGCCGGCGGCCCCGAGCCCTCGTGCCGCGCCCCCGAGTCGGGTCTGGTGGCGACCGCCCTCGCCCGCCATCCGAGCCTGTCACCGGAGGGGAATGCCGCGGCCCGAGAACTGCTGCAACGGGCCGGCGGGATCCGCATCCTCCACGCTCCTCCGGGTCGGGCCAACCTGCTGGCCCAGGCGGCGGTACTGGAGGCGGCCAGCACGGCGTGGCAGGCAGCCGGGCTAGGAGTCGCCGTCGCCACGTCGGCGGAGCAGGGCGAGGCTCGCTGGCGGGCGCTTACCGGCATCGAGCCCTTCCAACCAGGAGCGCGTCCTGACATCATCATCGTGGACCACGCTGACCGCCGGTCCAGTCCCGAGTTGCTCGCCGTCCTCGCCCAGATCGACCGGTCAGGTGCCGAAGCGGTTCTGCTCGAAGGAGGTACATCTCCCCGCCTGGGCTGGATGCACAGCGATGCGTTGACCTGGCTTGGCGACCGGCCCGGTCGGCTGGGGCGGCTGGACCCCGGTCCGACGCCGCTTTGGGCCGAGGTGGTGGCGTCCGCAGGCGGTCTCGATGCCCCTGTCCGCGGCGTCCACGCCTACCCCACCGCGGCCGACGCTGTCCATCATCTGCTCGCCGGCTGGGCCGACGGCTGGTCCCCGGATGCCCGGGCCGTACTGGTGGGTCTGGGCTACGCCGAGGTGGACGGACTCAACCAGGCCGCCCGGGCTGTGTTGGCCCGCCGGGGCGAGATCGCCGGCCCGGGCCTGTCCTGCCGAGGCCGGGTTATCCAGGCCGGCGATCGTATGCTCACCCTCCGGCGGGCGGCACCCGACCTGCCCGGTGGAACCGCCGTGGATGTGGCCGAAGTCGATCCGGACCGAGCACGGGTGACGGTGCGGTGGGGCCGCCGGAACGCAGTGCTGGACCGCGGCGACTCGGCCCACCTCGGGTACGCCTATGCGGTGACGCCGGCCTGGGCCGCCCGGACACCCGGCCGCTTCATGGTGCTCGGCCCACCCGACGCCGTGGGGCCTCACCGCGGGCGGGTAGCCATGGCCGCCGTGGTCGCCCCGGTTCGGGAGGTGGGCCGGCAACGCGACCGGCCGGCGCCGGCGGTGGCCCCCCGATGGCCGGAGCGGGACCGAGGCCCAGGAATCGGCCTTGGTTAGCGATCCCCTTCAGGGTCCGGAAACGTGCTCGGTCCAGCGCTGGCCGTCCCACCAGCGCCAGTGATGCACTCCAGCCGGGTCGGGTTGCCATCCTGGCGGAGCCCACCCCTGCGAACCGGCCGGCTCCTGCGACCCCACCCACCCCGGCGCGGCAGCCGGCCCCTGCGAGCCCGCCGTAGCGGGCTCCTGCGAGCCCACCCACCCCGCCGGCCCCTGCGAACTCGCCGGCCCCGCCGGCTCCTGCGAACCCACCCAGCCCGGCGGTCCGTGCGATCCCGGCGGTCCGCCCTGCCAACCTGCCCACAGCTGAGGTCCACCCGGATATGTCTGTCCAGCCGACCACGAGAGCGGCCGGTTGCTGCGCTCCGCCAGCCAGGTGATTGGAGCCGCGATCCAGATGGCGACGACTGCGATCACGCCGACATAGGCGACCGCGGCCCATCGTTGCGACAGAAAACCGACCGTGTCCCACGCGGCATGGCACACCATCAAGATGATCAGGCTTCGGGTCCGGAGATACAGCCAGTAGAAGAGTACCGCCCACACCAGGATCCCGAACACCCCGGGCCCGTAATAGATGTGGTACGCACCCCGCAGGACCAGGGCGACCAAGGTCACCTCCCACCACGGCCGACGCGCCTGGCGCAGGGTGACCACCACGAACGCCAGGACGACCAGCTCCTCGACGATCCCAGCATTGAGCGAGTCGGCAGCCGCGAAGATCAGCTCAGGCGCGTCCGGCTTGGAAGTAGGCAGGTGGCCGGTCTGCAGCAATGCGTTGATGAAGCCGCCGAATACCAGGGCGAACATGCCCCAGGCGACGATCCGGAGGGCCTGGGCCGCAGCCAGCCGGCCGTCGGCCTGGCGGGGCAGGGTGAGCCCCAGCGCCTGAGTTGACACCCCGCGGCGGGTTGCCAGCAGCAGGACGACGGTCACGGCGAGACCGGTCTGGGCGACGAGGTCGATGGTCTCGGGGCTGTAGTCGGACCAGCTTCCGTTGCTGAAGGGATTGTTGTAGCGCCCGGCCAGGAGCAGGGCGGCCGCGAGAATCCCGGCCAGGAAAAACGCCCCGTACACCAGAAGCACCTCGGTGTACGCCCGCCGGGCCGAGATGGGCGGCAGCTGAGGTTCCGGCGCCGGCGCCCACCACGGGCGCGGGCCGGCCGGTGCGACAGGGGCGGGGACGTCGGCCACTGCCCCCAGGCTGCCACAGGTGCCGGCGGGCAACGGGGTCGCCACCCTGACGGATGAGGTGGGCCGCGCGGCGCGATGATCGTGCCCCAAGTGAGCACCCCGCCAGACCCGTCTATCGTCCCACCCTCTGCCGGCCGTTGGTATCGGATCTGGAGAGTGGCCCGCTACGTGTTCGGGTTGGCCGCCGTAGGCGCAGCCATTTGGGCCGTTTCGGGCAAGTCGGATGAGCTCAGCGGGGCGACTTCCTACCTGGCAAACATCCGGTGGGAGTGGGTTGCGATCGCCCTGGCCGCCGAGGCGGTGTCCTACCTGTCCTACGCCGCCTTCCAGCGCCGCGTCCTGCTGGCGGGCCGGATCCGGGTGGGGATGACTCCCATGACCGGGATCAGCCTGGCCGCGAACGCCATCCAGAGCTCGCTTCCGGGTGGGGTCGTCTTCTACACCGCCTACATGTTCCGGCAGTACCGCCGCTTCGGTGCGGACGAGGTGCTCTCGGCCTGGACGTTCGTGGCCGTGAGCATGGTGTCCTTCATCTCTCTGTCCGTCCTGGCCACCGTCGGCTTGGGTATGGCGCTCGGCACCGGCAACGCCCTCGACCTGGTGGAGGTGATCCTGGGCATCGTCGTCGTGGCGGCCCTCATCGTGCTGGCCTGGATCGCACGGGCCCGGCTCGTCCCCCACTTCGCCAAAGCCCTCCGCCTGACACAACGCTTCACCCACCGCCCTTCCCCCGACGTCCCGGCCGAGGAGCTCATCGACGGCTGGCTGGCACGAATCGGAGCGGTCAGCCCCACCAAGAAGGACTGGGTCGCGGCGTTCACTCTGGCCATGGGCAACTGGGCGGCCGACTGCGCCTGCCTGGCCCTGGCCTTCCTAGCCGTCGGGGCCGGGGTGCCGTGGCGCGGCCTCCTGCTCGCCTACGGCGCCGGCCAGTTGGCCAGCATTCTCCCGATCACTCCTGGCGGTCTGGGCGTGGTCGAAGGCAGCCTGACTATCGCCTTGGTCACCTTCGGTGGGGCGGAGGCTTCTACCGTGGCAGCAGTGCTCGTCTACCGCCTCATCTCCTTCTGGCTGGCGCTTCCCGTCGGTTGGGGAGCCTGGGGCACGCTCACGCTGGTGGGGCGGCGCAACCGCCAGCCCGTGCTGCAATCGAGCGCAGCATGAACGGGCCACGCCCGCGCCTGACCGCTTTCGTGTCGGCGCTGGCCTTGACAGCCACGCTGGCGGCCTGCGGCACGCCACACCCGGGGATCTCCAACGGATCGGTCAGCGGCTGCTACCGGGCCATCCCGACAGCCCGGGATGCAGTGCACGACAGTCACGCCACCCTCATCGGCGTGCACCGGGTCGCGGCCGACCGGGTCAAGCTGCACCTGCCCGCCGCCGGCCAGGCCGAACTCGGAAGTGGTGACAACGACACCAGCGTGTGCGCCTTCGCCTTCAAGGGCACGTTCACGCCGGGCCAAGTAGAGCTGGCCCCGCCGGCCGAGCAGGGCAAATACGCAGTGGTGCTGGTCACCACCAGTCACTTGGACGTGCTGGCGAGCTCGGTGCTCACCCACCTGCCCCATTTCCTGGGCAAGCGGACGCTCTGAGCGGTCCAGAGCCGTCGGGCCCGATGCCACGGGGCCCGGCAGCCTTCAGCCGGTGAGGAGTTCCCGCGCCCCGCGGTCGGTGGAGGGATGGCGCAGCTTGGACATAGCCCGGGCCTCGATCTGGCGGATCCGCTCCCGAGTCAGGCTGAAATGCTCGCCGACTTCATCGAGGGTGCGGGGCTCGCCCCGGTCCAGACCGAAACGCAGCCGAAGGATCTCCCGTTCCCGCTCATCGAGGGCGATAAGCATCTTGTTGACCTCGCCAGACAGCAAGGCCGCGGCCGCGGCGTCGAACGGGGAGACGGCCGAGCGGTCCTCGACGACGTCACCGAGCTCGGCGTCGCCGTCCTCACGGAGGGGTTCGGAAAGTGACAGAGGCTCGGCCGCGTGGCGGAGGATCTCGGTGACCTTCTCCTCCTCGAGCTCCAGGTCCGCGGCTAGCTCAGCAACCGTCGGGCGCCGGCCCAACTGCCCTTCAAGGCGGCCGCGAGCCTTGGTCACCCGGGTGAGCAGGTCGCCGGCGTGGACCGGGAGGCGCACCGTGCGCCCGGTGTTGGCGATCCCCCGGGTGATGGCCTGGCGGATCCACCAGGTGGCGTAAGTGGAGAATTTGAACCCCTTGCGCCAGTCGAACTTCTCGACGGCGTGCATCAGGCCCAGGTTGCCTTCCTGGACCAGGTCGAGGAGAGGCAGCTCGGCGGCCTGGTACTTCTTGGCGATGGAGACCACCAGACGCAGGTTGGCCTTGACGAACGTCTCGGCAGCCTCGTCACCGTCGCGGACGAGGCGGCGCAGCTCTCGCTTGCGGGTCGGGGTGACACCCTTCGCCGCGACCAACTCGCCCCGGGCCTCGCGACCGGCCTCGATGGCCTGAGCCAGGCGGGCCTCGTCGTCCTTGGTGAGCAGCGCATGCTTACCGATGTCGTTCAGGTAGAGGCGAACCAGATCTTCCTCAGGCTGAGCGGCGTGATTGTTGGGCACTCGTCCTCGTTCTCTCGATGTACCCGGACAGATCCTTCTGGCCGTGCCGTCGGTCCGGGTGCTAGGGACCGCCAAACGGTTTCACGTCAGACGTATATCGTACCTGATCAGGGGCGATTCGTGAAGGGGGATAAGTGACAGCTGATTGCGGTCGCAACCGGTTGGGAACCCGCCACTGTAAGCTCGAATGGTGGCGGTCGAGCCGACCGATTGGTTGAGTGACGTTGAGCAGAGAGTGTGGCGCAGGTTGCTGTCCGTCGACTGCCGGCTCCGCGAGCGGCTCGACCACGAGTTGCAGGCCGACAGCGGCCTCACGCTGGGCGAATATGACGTGCTGGTACACCTCTCCGAGGCGCCCGGGCGGACCCTGCGGATGTCGGACCTGGCCGGACGGCTGCTACTGTCGAGGAGCGGCCTGACCCGCCGTGTCGACGGCCTGGTCAAGGCGGGGGTGGTGGCTCGCCGGCCGTGCGATGACGACGGCCGGGGGGCGCTGGCCGAACTCACCCCGGCCGGCTGGGAGCTGCTCGAGCGGGCCGCCCCCCGCCACGTCGCCGGGATCCGGCGCTACCTGCTCGGGCCGTTGAGTCAGCCCGACGAGCCGGACGGTCCGGCCGGGCTCGCCGGCCTGGCCCGGGGCCTGGCCCGCATCGAGCGGGCGCTCGGTGATGGCTAGTACGCGGCCGGCGACGTCAGCCTCAGCCAGGTTGGTCGCCTGTCACCACTTCGCCGCCCCTCTCGATCCAGCCGTTGGTGCCGCCCGCTACCGACACGGCCTGATAGCCGGCGTCCACCAGGGCCTTGGTCGCGGTCAGGCTACGACCACCAGCCGCGCAGATCACGTAGAGAGGGTCGCCTGCGGGGATCTCTTCCCAGCGGGCAAGCAGTTGGTCGAGCGGGATGAGCACGGCGCCGGGCACGTGCGCCGACTCGTACTCGTCGGGATTGCGGACGTCGAGGACCTGCGCTCCGGACTCCTGGGCCGCCGCGAAGGTATCCAGGTCGACTTCGAGAGAAGCGGGGGTATTGGACACGCTGTCCATTGTGGCCCCTGCCGGCGGCGTAGGTCAGATCGGCGGCGCCAGACTTACCCCTTCAGGGGTTGAGCCGCTGGATGCGCCAGTGCCCGACATCGAGTCGGTAGCGCAGCCGGTCGTGGAGGCGGTCCTGGCGTCCCTGCCAGAACTCCATCTCGATAGGGCGCACCCGGAACCCACCCCACCACGGGGGACGGGGGACGTCCCGGCCGGCGAAACGCGCGGTAACGGACTGGAGCTGTTGGTCGAGCGTGGCCCGGCTGGGGATCTGCTCGCTCTGGGCGGAAGCCCACGCACCCAGCTGGGCGCCGCGGGGTCGGGTCTTGAAGTAGGCGTCTGACTCGTTGGACTCGACCGGTGACACCGGTCCGCTCACCCGGACCTGGCGCTCAACCGTCCACCACCGGAATGCCAGCGCCGCGGTCGGGTTGGCGGCCAGATCCCGGCCCTTGCGGCTGTGCCCGTTGGTGTAGAAGACGAATCCCCGCTCGTCGGCGCCCCGCAGCAGCACGAAGCGCACCGACGGCTCTCCGGCCCGGGTCGCCGTGGCCAGGGCCATCGCCTCCGGCTCGGGCTGGCCGGCGGCGGTGGCCTCGTCGAACCAGCGGCGCCACTGGCGGATCGGGTCGGGATCGAGGTCCCCCTCATCAAGCGGCTGGTCGAGCCGGACCACAGTTACAGCGGTTCGATTTCGAGGTCAGCCCAGGTCAAAAGGGGGACCCAGGCGATCCCGGCTGCCTCGAACCGCTCGGCCACGGCGGGGCTGCGATCGAGGAGGGCAGTGGCCGCCACCACCTCAGCACCCAGCTCCCGGATGTGGTCGACCGCCCGCAAGAGCGACGCCCCCGTGGACACCACGTCTTCTACCACGACCACCCGGTTGCCCTCGACCAAGCGAACCCCCTCCACCCACGCCCCCCGGCCATGGCCTTTGGGCTCCTTGCGAACCGAGAACCACGATGACCCTGACAGCAGCGCCACGCCGTGGGCGATGGCGTCGGCTCCCATGGTCGGCCCGCCCACGGCGTCGAAGGATCCTCCCACGACGTCGATGACAGCCTGGCTGGCCTGCCGCAACCCGGTCCCGGTGGCGATGGCATGCTTGCCGTCAACGTAGTCGTGGCTGAGCCCGCCCGAGCTCAACTCGAATGGGGGATCCCGGTACTCGTATCCGTAGGTGCGGACCAGTTGGGCGAGGGCAGATCGGCTGGCGTCACTCAGGGCCATGGCGGACCGAGTCTACGGAGTGGCCGGCTCCA
>Ga0302325_10013696_pt1 | contig 17290 bp, 16 predicted proteins | sample Palsa_T0_2_FD_201948 | JGI IMG/M metagenome (GOLD analysis project Ga0302325, IMG submission 201948) | Peat permafrost microbial communities from Stordalen Mire near Abisko, Sweden - Palsa_T0_2 | ecosystem: Environmental > Terrestrial > Soil > Palsa > Peat permafrost | place: Sweden: Abisko... | reverse complement strand
CCCAAGGCGGCGCTGGCTACGATGCAGCAAATGACGGGCGGTGGCGGCAAGCCGCTCGAGCTTTTCGACGAAGTGCGGCTCAAGCAGGCCGCCAGCCAAATGGGCGATGGGGTCTCGTACGTTTCCGGAAAGAAACTGGCCACCGAGGCCGGCGAGGGATTTAGCGTGACCTACGCTTTCACCGATATCAACAAGCTCAAGCTCGACCAGAATCTCATCGAAGCGTTGCCCGGTCCGCCGGGCGGCTCGGAACCACGCCAGAAGCCCGAGCCAGTCGTATTTCACTTCACGAAAGGGAGCCCCGCCGAACTTCGAGTCGCGATGCCGGCGCCGGAGTTCAAGTCCAAGGCGCCGCAATCTGACAGCGCGGACGACACGGCCATGAAGATGATGGAGCAGATGCTCAAGGACATGAAGATGACGTTCGCGGTGGAAATGGATGGCACGATTAGCGAAACCAACGCGGCGTACCGCGAGGGTTCCCGGGTGACGCTCATGGAGATGGATTTCAACAAAGTCCTCGCCGACCCGGAGAAGTTCAAGGCGCTGGCCAGGGCCAATCCGCAAACCATGCAGGAAGCCCGCGCGCTCCTCAAAGGAATTGACGGCGTCAAGATCGAAACCTCGCCCGAAGTGAAGATTAAATTCCAGTAGCTTCAGGCCACCCATTGAACCGCGATCTACAGCCGAGCGGTTTCCCCCAAGAGTCGCGCGCCACGCCGGCGGCACGCCGGGAACGCATCGCCTGGCTCGATCTCTTCCGGGGCGCGGCCGTGCTCGTGATGATCGAAACGCACGTCGTGAATACCTTCCTCGCCACCGCGGTGCGCGCGGAGAGCTGGTTTGCCATTCTTAACTATCTCAATGGCCTCGTCGCGCCGTCGTTCCTCTTTATCGCCGGCTTCGTCCAGGGCATGGAGCGAAGTCCGCTTCCGAAGGCGGACGCCGGTCCCGCGGCCGCCGGAGCGTCCCCGCCGCTTGCTCCGCCCAAGCCGGTCCACTTCGCGCGCCGCGCCCGCCGGCTTTTGGGCATTGGCTTGATCGGTTACGCGCTGCATTTTCCATGGACGGAGTTGGTGCAGCAGCGCTGGGATGCCGCGTTGCGTATCGGCTCGCAGGTTGACGTGCTTCAGTGCATCGCGGCCTCGCTCGGCCTGCTCCTTTTCGTAACCTGGCTGGCACAAGAGATCGGCGGCCGGCACAAACCGCTTCATCTTCGCCGTTTGCGCCTTGGTGATCGCGTCTGGTGGGCGGCGACGGCAGTGCTGCTAATGCTCGTCGCCATGAGCGCGCCCTTCGCCGCAAATTGGACGAATCTGCCCATCCCCTTGCGCGCGTGGATGAACTCCAGCACGGGTTCCTGGTTCCCGCTTTTCCCATGGGCGGGCTTTGTCTTCGCCGGCGCCATCGCCGGAGCGGGGAGCCGCCTTGGGCAGGCGGCTCGAGACAATGCCGGGAACACCGCGCCTTCGGCGCCACTCCCGTTCCCCGGCCAGTTCGCTTTCTTTCGTGTGCGTCCTTCGGCCATGCTCGTGGCCTCGCTGCCGCTGGCCGTCGCGGCCTGGAGCAGCCGCGGCGCGCATTATTCCAGTGTCAGTCCCGCCTCTTTCCTCGAGCGCACCGCCTGGGTCTTGCTCCTCGCGGCCGTCTGCGAATGGCTGGCCACGCATTGCCGCCTTCCTGCGGTGGTCCTCTTCGCCGGCCAGCGCTCCCTCACGCTCTACGTAGTGCACCTCGTGCTCATCTCCACGCTCGTGGCCTTCGGCGTTCCGGCACAAATATTTCCGCTCGCCGGGGTGCTCGGAATGATCCTGGTCGTGGGGAGTACCAGTCTGGCGGTGACGTGGTGCCTGGCACGTTTCCGGATCAAGCCGCGAAGCGCCGCCTCGTTTGCGAACCGATGAACAAATCCGCTCCGGAGTCCGTCTACGATAATGACATTGGAGGTTAAAAATATCATGAATCGAATGTTGTCCTTCGGGTTGGCGGCTGCGGTCGCGACCTGTCTATCGGAGCCAGTTTACGCGGAGTGGCATGGTGGTGGCGGCGGCGGTGGGCACTCCTCGGCCCCGGCCGTTCACGCGTACGCGGCGCCCGCCACGCACGCGCCATCCGTCGCGCACTTCAGCGCACAGACGCAGGCGCATAACGCCCCGAGCTTTGCCTTTGGTGGGAGTAGCGCGTCGTCGCGCGGGGGCGGTGATCCTCGCACCTTCTCGCCCCCGGCGGGTGTCGCGCGCGGTTGGGACCGTGGACACACTTACTCCTGGAGCCATCATCACTACCGTTTTTTCAACGGCGGTTGGGTGATTGTCGACGACGGCTTCTACGGCTATCCCTACGGGTACGGATATCCGTACGGCTATGGGTATCCGGACGGTTATTACTCCGATGACAGTGGAGCGTCCGCGCTTTCCGCGCCGCTGGTAGCGAACGTCCAAAATCAGCTCAACCGGCTGGGCTACGTGACGGGTCCCGCGGACGGCGTTATTGGTCCACTCACGCAAAACGCCGTGGCGAGCTTCCAGAGAGATCATAACCTCCGCATCACCGGGCAGATCGATCCCCTGACCGTCCGGGCGCTGGGAGTGCCGTATGAATAAGTGCCAGGAGCCAAGAGCCGACTACCCGACATGGCGGCGGGCAAGGGGGCTCCGGGCACTACGCGTTACTGGGCACCGCTAGGAACCAAGACTCCGCGGCGAGAATCCGGCTTCCGGCGCTGCGGCCTAACGCGGGGCGTCTTCGAGCAGGACCTGGCGATTCGGCCAATCGACGGTCACGGTAAATTGCGAAAGAATCCCGTTGCCCACCAACCCCGCTTCTCCCGGAAAAATCGGGCGACCGTGCAGTGCCGTCTTCACCGTGTGCAGGGTATGTTTGCCCAGCAGCACCGACATCAGGGCGCTGGCGCTCTCGTCCGTGATGAAGCCGATGGATACCGCATTGCGGTCGCCGCGTAACCCGGGTCGCGGAATCACCCAGTGCAACGCATCATTGCAGCCGGTATCGAACCGCGCCCAACGTCTGGTGGAATCGTTCACCCCGACCGGCACACACATCACGCCATTGATGAACCGGACCGGAAGCCGCTCGCCAGCGTGCGCGGGCGCATCCGGGGAAATTCGCAGGCAATGATGCGTGTAATCGATTTGCACGACACGGTTGCGGAAAAAATCCACGCCGACGAGGCCATCGACTGGGCGGCTGCAAAGTTCATCCGCGGCACTCAGGTCCAGGGCCAGCGGAAGATCGGCGAGGTCCGCTCCGTTGGCCGTCGCGCGCACGCCTTGCAGGTGGTAGGCGGCCACGTCCACCCCCACACCGCGAACGTATTGGGTCCCGCCGAGGGGCAGGTGCAGGCGTTGGACGGTGCGCAGACTCAAGACCGACGCGCCAGCGCCCGAATCGAGCAGGAGGTACAACGGTTCGTCGCTCTGCGCCACGCGGGCCTCCAGCCGGATAAAGCCGTCTGTAAAGGTGAAAGGGATCTCGACCGGGGTGGCCATGGCGGCGGCCGGAAGCAACGTTGCGGCGGCAAGGACGAAGGCTGGGAGGGCGGCGATTCTGGCCATTTGCGAAATGTTTTAGTCGCATAAATCATTCCCGCCGCAAGAGGGATTTATCTGGGTGCACGCAGCGGCACCTCGGATACCGATTCAATTATTGTGAATGAAAAGATCGTGCGCTTTGTCGAACAATTAAACATACTCAAGTCCTATGCATATGCTTCGTAACCTGATTTTTGGCGTTGTGACGCTGGCCGGTCTGGCGCTGGCGAGCCCGGTCCGGGCCGACGAGAGTTCGCAGCACTTCGGCAAGTCGAACGACAACTCGCACCACTACTTCTTTCGCGGCGGCCATTATTATGGCCAGCGGTACTACTACCGTGGGCCGGGCTTCGTCTACAGCTCCCCGTACTACAATTACGACCCGTATTGGAAGCCGCCGTATTCTGTTTACGGGTATCAACCGGGGTTCACCATCGCCTTGGGGGACTTTCCCTGGTTCCACGTTCACCAGAACGAAAAATGATTTGAGGGCGTTTCCTGTTGCCGCCTGGGATTTGCCGGGGCGAAGCGGGGAGCGTCGAGGGCGTGGGCGTCCCACTGGCAAAGGACGGACCGGTTCAGAACCAATTACGCGGTTGCTGCCATGGCGAAGCGCCAAAAGGTCACTTCCAGGATCGGCGGTTTAGTCTCGGGCATTTTTCGAGTGGTTTTGGGGCGCCCGCTCCGGACCGCAGAGGCGACGACGGAGCAGGTGCAGACGTTCCAAGGGATCTCGATCCTTGGGCTGGACGCATTGTCGTCGGCGTCGTACGGCCCGGAGGCGGCGCTCACCATCCTCGCTCCGCTTGGCGTGGCCGGCCTGATGTACGTACGGGGAATTGTCGCGGCCATTTTGGTGCTGCTGGCGATTCTGTATTTATCGTACCGGCAAACGCTCGGTGCATACCCGAACGGCGGCGGTTCCTACACGGTTGCCAAGGAAAACCTTGGCCGGTATCCGGGTCTTCTGGCGGCGGCATCCCTGCTCCTGGACTATACGCTGAATGTGGCGGTGGGCATCTCGGCGGGAGTGGGCGCTGTGGAATCGGCATTTCCCGTTCTCCAAAGCCACACGGTCGCGCTTTGCCTGGCGGTGCTGGCGATTGTGACCGTCGTCAATTTGCGCGGCGTGCATGACGCGGGCACGGCGTGGGCAATTCCAACTTACACGTTTATCTTGAGCTTGTGTGGGATCGTCATTCTCGGACTTTGGAAGACGCTGGTGAGCGGTGGCCATCCTTCGCCGATCATCGTGCCTCCGCCGTTGGTGGCGGTGTCGGCACCGGTGAGTCTCTGGATCCTGGCGCGGGCCTTTGCGAGCGGTTGCACCGCGATGACCGGTGTGGAAGCGGTGAGCAACGCCGTGCCGCTCTTCGCCAAACCGGCGGTGAAGAACGCCCGGCGCACGTTGTTGCTGATCTGTGTGATCCTCGGCTTTTTGCTCGGTGGTATCGGCTACCTTGTTCATTCCTACAAGATCGGCGCGCTCAGCCAGGAAAACCCAGGTTACGAGAGCATCATCTCACAGCTCACGTCCGCGGTGGTTGGCCGCGGCGTGGCTTACTACGTGACCATCGGCGGCGTGCTTTCCGTGCTGGTCCTGTCGGCGAACACGAGTTTTGCCGATTTTCCCCGAGTCTGTCATTTGCTGGCTGACGATAAGTCGTTGCCAAATGCCTTTTCGGTGTTGGGACGACGCCTCGTTTATACGCCCGGCATTCTCATTTTGGCGGCGCTTTCCGGCGTCTTACTCGTCGTCTTTGGAGGCATCACCGACCGATTGATTCCGCTCTTTGCCGTGGGCGCATTCACGGCCTTTACGATGTCGCAAGCGGGCATGGTGGTGCATTGGCGGCGCGAGGGCAGGAGCTTTGCCAGTCCGGTGCTGCTGCTGAATGCAGTGGGCGCGGTCTCCACGGGCGGGGCCCTGATGGTCATCTTTGTGGCAAAGTTCACCGAGGGGGCGTGGCTGACCGTGCTGGTAGTTCCGGTGCTGATCTGGGCGTTCGTTCAGGTGCGGAAGCATTACGACCGGTTGGAACGCGAGATTTGTGCCCCCAAGAGATCTGAGGTGGGAGGGGTTCTGCCGCTCAAGGTAGTGATCCCGGTGGAAAGCTGGGGCCGGCCGGCGGACCGGGCGCTTCGGCTGGCGATGCGCATTTCCGATGATGTGACCATCGCTCACGTCACGATCACGGAACCAGACGAAGCGCAGGCGGCCCAATGGCGCGAACAAGTGCAGAAACCAATGCGAGCCGCGGGATTTTCGGAACCAACGGTGAAATTGATCCGGTCGCCCTACCGCGAACTCGTGGAACCTTTGTTGACGTACATCCGTGCCGAGCAGAAGGCGCACCCGGACCGGCAGATCGCGGTGGTAATCCCCGAAGTGGTGCAGCCGCGCTGGTGGGAATATCTGCTCCACAATCATGCGGCCAGTGCGCTCAGGGCGCGGCTGTTGGCGGACGGAGACGATCGGATCGTGGTGATCGAGGCGCCGTGGCACACGCGGGAGTGACCTCTTCACGCCACGCGCCCCACGGCGGCGAGCAGCGGCTGAAGCTCTTTGGCGAGTTGCTGGAAGCCGGCAAAATCGATCTGCTGCTGTCCATCGCTGAGCGCTTCGGCGGGGTGCGGATGGACTTCAATCAGCAGGCCGTCGGCCTCGAGTGCGACCGCGCCTTTGCAGAGGGCGCGGACGAGATCCGCGCGACCGCAGCCCTGGCTGGGATCGACAATGACGGGCAGGTGCGACTCCCTTTTGGCGATGGCGACGGCGGCAAGGTCGAGCGTGTTGCGCGTGTAGGTCTCGAATGTGCGAATGCCCCGCTCGCAAAGGAAGACCCTGGAATTGCCGTGCGCGAGCAGGTATTCCGCGCCGAGCAGCCATTCTTCAATTTTCTGGCTCAAGCCGCGCTTGAGGAGAATGGGCTTGCCGGTCCGGGCCGCCTCGATCAGGAGCTGGAAGTTCTGTGAATTGCGCGCGCCGATCTGGAGGATATCGGCATGGCTGGCCACTTCGTCGACGTGCCGTTCGCTCAGGACTTCGGTGATGATCTTCAAGCCGGTTTCCTTTTTTGCCAGAGAAAGCAGCCGCAGCCCCTCGCTGCCGAGGCCCTGAAATTCGTAGGGCGACGTGCGGGGCTTGAAGGCGCCGCCGCGCAGGATTTTCGCGCCAGCCGCCTTCACCGCGCGTGCGGTGCTCAAGAGCTGTTCTTCGCTCTCCACGGAGCATGGGCCGGCCATGAGGCAGAAGGGCTGGTTGCCGCCGATCTTGAGGCCGTCAACGTCCACCACCGTGTCATCCGGGTGCGATTCGCGGCTGACCAGCTTGTGCCGCTTCTGCACCGGAATGACTTTCTCGACCTGCGGCAGGGCGGTCAGCGAAAGCAGGGTGTGATGAGTGCGTTCGTCGCCAATGGCCGCGACCACGGTCTGCTCGGTGCCAAAAATGGGCCGCGGATCGTAACCGAGCTTCTGGACTTCGGCGATGACTTCATCGATTTGTGCGCGGGGCGTATTGGGGCGAATGACAACGATCATGGAGCGATGCGACGGGAGGGAAGTTGAGGTTTTGGTCAGACGGGGCAAGGTAGAGGCGGACGGCGCTTGTAACCGGACCGATTGTTTCGCTCAACTCCCATCTTCCCCCATGCAGGATTTTACCGCCGGCGGCATTTCCGCCACGCCCAACAAGACTCAGACCACTGGCAACCCAAAAACCGACGAACTGGTGAAGCAGCTCGTGTGCGCATGGGGGTGCACGAACTCCTGCGAGTTGATCGAGGAAATGGTCATCACCGCCCTGAAAATGGGCCACGACCAAACAACGACCGCCGATCTGAAACTCTTCAATCGTTCCTTGAAGGAACTGCGCTACGCCGCGCGCACCTTCGCCCCGTATCGTCACGTGCCGAAGGTGGTCGTCTTCGGCTCCGCGCGCACCAAGGCCACAGAGCCCGAAGCGCAAGCGGCCGAGGAATTTGCCCACCGCATGCACCAGGAGCTTGGCTATATGACGATCACCGGGGGGGGAGACGGCATCATGGGCGCGGCCCAGCGCGGCGCCGGACGGGAAAACAGCTTTGGACTCAATATTCGCCTGCCCTTCGAGCAGCGCGCCAACGAGACGATTCACGGCGATCCGAAGCTCATCAATTTCAACTACTTCTTCACGCGCAAGTTGAACTTCCTCAAGGAAACGCACGCCGTGGCGCTCTTTCCAGGCGGTTTCGGGACGATGGACGAAGGCTTCGAGGTGCTCACGCTCATGCAAACCGGCAAGGCGCGGATCATCCCCGTCGTCATGGTGGACCGCGTCGGCGGCACCTATTGGAAGACGTGGGTCCGCTTTCTCAACGAACATCTGCTTCGCATGGGACTCGTCTCGGCGGACGATTTCTCGCTCTTCAAGATGTGCAACAGTGTGGACGAGGCGATCGCCGAGATCGCGCAATTCTACAAGAATTACCACAGCTACCGGTGGGTCGGGCAGAAGATGGTCGTCCGGCTGCAGCGGCGCCTGACCGGGAAGTCGGTCGACAGTATTGAAGTCGCATTCGACGACATCCTGAATGGATCATGTTTCGAGCAAGGCGCCGCGTTGCCCGAGGAGCAGAACGAGCCGGAGATCGCCCATCTGCCGCGCCTCAAGTTCACGCCGAAGCGCCGCAATTTCGGCCGGCTGCGGAAGTTGATCGACGCGATCAATGCCGCGGAGGCGGAGGGGGGCGGCGGAGCCGCAACATCCAACATCCAACATCCAACACCCAACATTCAATAGGCTCCGTAGCGACCGCGAATGCCATGACGCGGAACTTAGGCAGGCAGGGAAGAGGAATACGCCGCCAGCGTCAGAATCTGGTCCTCTCAAAAGAATTCTCATTCGGTGTCCTTGGGGCGCTTTCCCGTTCGTCAATGCTTTGAACCGCAGTAAACTTCAAAACCCATACCTATGAGCACAGAAACCACCACTCCACCGCATGCCACCGGATATTTGCTTCTTTTCCGCAATACCCAATGGGACCGGGACGGCTATTCCGAGGACCAAATTCGTCAAGCCATGGAACAGACCAGGGCTTGGTTCGATCGCCTCGGCGCCTCGGGTAAGCTCGTGTCGGCCCAACCGCTCTTCGAAGATGCCGTCATCATTTCCGGCAAGGGCGGACGCAGTGTGACCGACGGGCCGTTTCCCGAAACCAAGGAAGCCATCGGGGGCTATGTGCTGCTCTCCGTCGGGAGCATGGAGGAAGCCGTGGCCATTGCACGCAGCAACCCGATGCATGACTACGGGCTGGCGACCGAAGTGCGGGCGACGGCGAGTTCCTGCCCGAAGCTGTACCGTCTGAACAGCCAAATGGCCGGGGCGGCGGTGTAGGCGGAAGCGCAGCCGGCAGCACATCGAGTGGCTTCCCGGCGCGGCGCCGGTGTCCAGCCCATTGTAGCGAGTGGTCTGGCGCCTTCGGAGCAGGGGATGTGCGGGCCATTTTCCTGCCCCGTATCGGGTGAGTCATCAGTGATAGGGTCCGCGGCAGCCCGGTTACCACTCGAATTCAATCGCCTTGCCGGTTTCGAGCAGGGTCTTCAAGCTGCTGAGGATGTCGGGCCAGCCGTTGGAGACCTTCGGGTATACCTGGCTGTCGGGAGGGAATTCGTCGTGCGTCACGGTCAGTTTTACCACCGGTCCTTGCCGGGTCGATTTGCCGGTGAATTCCTCGATCTCAAAGGTCACGCGCGAGGGTTGCTCGGCTCGCAACTCTTCGATGTGCAGCGGATGGAACGAGTAGGCGAGGAGCCGCGGGGGCTCGCATTTCAAGACGGTATCATCGTGAACGACCTTGCCACCCCAGCGAAAAACGATGCGGGACCCAACCTTCCAGTCGGATTCGATGCTGGTACCGCCCCAGTATTGAACGGTGAATTTGGGATCGGTCAGAGCCGCCCAGAGTTTCTCCGGGGTGGTAGCGATGAGGGTGACGTAGACGAATTTGGGATTGGTACTCATATGATTTGCTGGGTGAATTCCGGTTTAGGGCGTGCGCCGTGCCGTTTTTCCGGGGTGGTGCTGATGTGGATGATGCAGACGCACTTCGGGCTTTCCATGCGGCGCAGTTTTTGGGGTCTCGAGATTTTTCTTCAGATCTGAGAGGGCCTGGAGATGCGGTTGCTGATACTTGCTGATCCAACGCTCGTAGATCTCGTGGATGGGAACGGGATTGAGGTAGTGGAGCTTTTCGCGGCCGCGCCAGACGATGACGATGAGGTTGGCGTGCTCGAGCAGGTTGAGATGCTTGGTCACGGCCTGGCGTGTCATGTCGAGGTGCTCGCACAGGCCGGCCAGGGTCTGCCCGCTGCTTCTGTGCAGGACATCGAGCAGTTTGCGACGGCTGGCATCGGCCAGGGCTTTGAACACTTCGTCCATGACGCAGCCACTATATGCAACCATAAGGTTGCATGTCAAGAGGCTTTGTTTTCAAGGTTGGATTCAGAGCGAAATCGTGGAGGGTGGGCCCATGTTTACCCCTCGTTGTTCATGCGCAATTTTCGCCACCGTCGCTGGCTTGATGGTGGCAGCGGTTCTGGCCCAGGATACGGCGGCTCCGGAACCACCGAAAGTGATGGGCTCGGCAGCCTTTGACTGGACGCAGATCCCGGTCCACAAGACGCCGGTCGGCGAGTCGCGGAAATTCTTCAAGGCGCCGACGGCCACGCTGGACGAGTTGGAGTGCCACGTCACCACGCTCAATCCCGGTGAACTGGCACATCCGCCGCATCAACATCCCGACGAGGAATTGCTCATCATCAAGGAAGGGACGGTCGAGGCGCTGGTGAACGGCGAATGGAAGCGGGTCGGGCCCGGGTCGGTAATTTTCCAGGCTTCAAACCAATTGCACGCAATCCGCAATGTCGGGGAGACGCCGGCGACGTATCACGTCATTAAATGGAATTCGCCGGGGATGCTGAAGGGGAAGGCGCCGGAGGTGAGCAGCGAACTTCCCGCGAGTGCCAGGAGACGAGAGCCATGAGCCAAGTGCTCGCAGCGGCGTTGTCACTTGGCTCCTGGCTCCTGGCTCGACGTTCGCGGCCCAAGATTGAATCTCTCGGGCGCTGACGCGCGGTCAGGCGGCAGCGAGCGGGCCGTCGAAGATGACGGGGCCTTCGGTTCGGCCAGTGCAACGTAGGGAAACATGGAATTAGGATTTTTTCGCGATGACGGCGCTTTCGGCGCTGGGCGGGAAAGGGCTGAGCGTGGCGTCGTGGAAGCCTGCGTTGAAGAGCATGACGTGATACTCGGAAAAAGTGTAGGCATCGCCTTCGGGAGTGGTGCCGAGCATGACGAAGGCAAAGCTAGCGGCGGGAGGCGGAGTGACGCGGTCTTCATTGGGGACGAACTCAATGATGACGACGCGTCCGCCGGGACGCAGTGCCGCATGAACACGGCGGAGGAAGCGCGTGCAATCCTCGGCATTGAAGTGGTGGAGGAAGTTCGGCACGAGCACGACGTCGTAATTGGCCCCCAACTCCGCGGTGAAGGCATCGCCGGCGATTTTGCTGAAGCGATTGGCGAGGCCGGCGGACCGGGCGTTCTCCTCGGTGACGGCCAGCACGGCTTCCCAATCGAGCGCGACGAGATGCGCGCGTGGATTTTTCCGCGCAAAGGCGATGCCGTAGGCGCCGTGGCTGGCGGAGACGTCGAGGATGCGGGTTTCGCTCGCGGGATCGAGCGGGGCGAGCTCCGCCGCGCCCTGTGCGATCGGCCCCATCATCGGTCCCATGGCGCGAGCGAATTCGAGCCATACGGGATGGTCGGGCGCGGTTGTGCCGTGCTCGGAGGTGTGCAGGCGGCCGCTGCGAATCGTCCGGGCGAGATCGCCGAAGGCGTCCGTGATGCTGGGCGCGAGAAAGAAATCGACGGTCCGGCCCAGGTAGGCGGGCGAGTTGCGGTCGAGGAAGGCAGCGGCGTCCGGCGTCAGCGCGTAGCGCCCGGCGTCTTTGGTCAGGAAACCGAGAATCGTCAGATAGTTGCTGAGAATGCGGATGCCGCGTTCCGGGCAGCCGCAGCGGGCGGCGATATCCGCGGCGGTGGATGGCGTGCGGCCAATGACGGTGAAAAGGCCAAGCTCGATCGCGGCCTTGAGCGCGCCGGCTTTTTGAAAAGCGTTGATCGTATCGAAGAAGAGCTGCGGCGAGGGTGAGGTGGAAGTTTCGGACATGAGGAAGGGAATGTAGCGAACGTACCGGACGTTTCCACTTCGATGCACCGGGAGTTGAAGTCCACGCGAAGGGTTCACGCGCAGGGTGGGTTCACGAATACCTGGCGCCGCGGTTGCTGAAAACGATCTCTGAAGTGCCAAATCTCGGAATCAGCCGGCGCCGAGGATACGTGGAGTGCGCTGTGAAAATGAAAAGGAATGTCCGTTCCGAAGACCGGCGCCCGCAAGCTCTCACACGCCCAGTCCCTGGAGCTGCCGGCGGCGCTCGGGGTGGCGCATTTTGCGGAGGGCCTTGGCTTCGATCTGGCGGACGCGTTCGCGGGTGACCTTGAGATCGCGGCCGATCTCATCGAGAGTGCGCTCGCGGCCGTCGACCAGGCCATAGCGCTGTTTGAGAATCTCGCGTTCGCGCTGGGTAAGGGTCTGCAGCACGGCATCGACCTTTTCCCGGACCATCGTGACCGCGGCTTGTTTGCTGGGGTCGGCGGCGCCCGGGTCTTCGATGAAATCGCCGACGTGCGACATCCCGTCCTCACCGATCGGCGCGTGAATCGAGACGGGTTCCTCGGCCATCTTGAGGAGCGCGCGGACGCGCTCGATTGGCAGGTGCAGCTCCGCGGCCAGATCGTCGGCGGTGGGTTCGCGGCCGAAGTCCTGCGTGAGTTGCCGTTGCACGCGGATGAGCCGGGCGAGGATGTCGATCATGTGCGTGGGGATGCGGATGGTGCGGGCCTGGTTGGCGATACCGCGACCAATCGCCTGCCGAATCCACCACGTGGCGCATGTCGCGAACTTGCACCCGCGGCGGTATTCAAACTTTTCGACGGCACGCATGAGGCCGATGTTGCCTTCCTGGATGAGATCCAGGAAGGGCTGGCCGCGATGCTGGTACTCACGGGCGATGGACACGACAAGGCGGAGATTGGCTTCGACCAGCTCGGTGCGGGCTTCCAGGGCCTTTCGTTGCCACTTCTTCAGTTCCTGGTACTGGGCGAAAAACTCTGCGGGGCCGAGCCACAGGCGCGCTTGTTGATCGAGCAGCATCGCTTCGAGGCGGGTGTTGGTTGCGCTCTGCCGTGTCGAACCGTGGCCAAGCAGGCGGTTGACTTCGTCGGCGAGTTTCACCCATTGCTCAACGACACTCATTTTGAAAGAGAGCCTGGAATAGATGGGCGGCAATTTTCGCCGGGCCGCGCCGAAGGCGCGGGCCAAACCCGTGGCGGCGGTCCGACCGCGGTGCGCCAGCGCGCGGCGCCAGGCCGTGTCGCAAAGTCCGATGGTTTTCTCGAGCCGCTGGGCCAGCCGGGGCAGGGCGGCCGTATATTTCTCACGCCGCGCGATTTCGCCCGCCGAGACGACATGTTCGAGCCGCTCTTCGCCGGCCAGGAGTTTGCGAACGAGCTGCAAGTGGGCGCGCGCGGTGAATCCGAACTGGTAAAGATGTTCACGGATGTGTTCCGCCGCGGTCTCGACGCGCCGGCAGATTTCGGTCTCCTGCTCCCGGCTGAGCACGCCGTGGCGGGTCTGCCGCAGATAAAGCCACAGATGATCCCCGGTCGAATCGCCGGCGGTGCGGCGCTTTCCGTCTTCTTCGAGTCCATCCCCAACCGGCTGGCGATTGGTGGCGGACGGTTCCCGGGCGTCGCCGCGGTGATTCGCGATGGGTGAACTGGTTTTGCGAGTGGCTTGCTTGTTGGAGCGGGGCATGTCGGGAAGCGTCGGTTGAGAAGCTTTCGTGTGCGTGACGGGGAAGACTGAGGACGGCGGGTCACAGCCACGTGCCCGATCGGTAAAGATCGCGTGACGAATTCGGCGCCCACCGAAGAGCAGGGCGGAGGTCCAACCATGGCAGGCCGGGTGATCTCAACGCCGAGGCCGCACGACGACGGGGCGGCACCCGGCACCCCCACGAAACGCCGGCGGCAAGGGGCGCGTGATTTTCGTGTCTTTCGTGGGCCAGTTGATTTAGGGGTAGCGTGATGAAACTCGGTTTTATCGGCTCAGGAAAAATGGCGAGCGCGCTGGTGCATGGCGCGGTGAGTTCGCGCGCCTTTGCGCGCGAAGAAATCCTGGTTTGCGACGCGGTACCCGGCCTGGCGGAAAAGCTGGCTGCCGCGGTGCAAGCGGGCGCCGCGGCAACGAATGAACAACTGGCGCGGCAAGCGGACGCGCTGGTGCTTTGTGTGAAACCGGTGGACGCGCTCGACGCGTTGCGTGCCTTGCGTGCGCATCTCGCCGGTAAGCTGATCGTCTCCATTGTCGCCGGCCTGCCTCTCGCCACTTTGCAGGAAGCAGCTGGTTCCGAGGCCCGCGTGGTCCGGGTGATGCCGAATACACCGGCGCTGATCCAGCGCGGTGCGGCGGCCTACTCGCTGGGCCGCACCGCAACGGTGGAGGATGCGGCCCTGACCGAAAAGCTTTTCGGAGCGGTGGGGCAGGTTGTGCGTGTGAAGGAGGAATTGCTCGATGTCGTGACTGGTCTCAGCGGCAGCGGCCCGGCTTACGTGTATCTCGTGATCGAAGCTCTTGCCGATGCCGGGGTCCTCATGGGTTTGCCGAGGGATCTCGCGTTGAAACTCGCCGCGCAGACGGTGGCCGGCGCCGCGCAAATGGTCATCGAAACCGGGAAGCACCCCGCGGCCTTGCGGGATGAAGTGACCAGCCCCGGTGGCACCACGATTGCGGGACTCGAAGTCCTCGAGGCTTCCGCAGTGCGGTCGGCCTTTCTGCGCGCGGTCCGGGCGGCGACGGAACGCGCTCGCGAACTCGGCGCCAGCAAGTGAACATGCGGCGCTTTGGCCTCCTGCTCTTCCTGGTCACGATCGCTGCCCGCGTGGCGGCGGAGCCTGAGCCGGTGGTGAAATTCCATCTCGAGCCGACCTCGGATTTCAACGAGCCAGGGAAGAAAACTGTGGACGCGGATGCGCAACGCGCATTCAAGGCCGGACTCAGCGCCATGGCCAAGGGGGACCTGGATGCCGCCCGCGACGATTTCCTGAAAGTGCTCCAGACCGTGCCTGATAGTGTGCCGACGATGGTGAATCTCGGACTCGTCGAGTTTCGCGCGAAGAACCTGGAAAAAGCGGAGATGCTCTTGCAAAATGTCGTAAACATGGCGCCGGGATCGAGCCTCGGCTGGCTCGTCCTGGGCATCGTCCAGTACGACCGCGGTAGATTCGACAACGCGCTGGCTTCCCTGGCACAGGCAGCCGTCCTGGATCCGAAAAATCCCACGGTCCACCAATATTTGGGCGTCACCGTCGGACAGAAAGGGTGGTATTCGGGCGCCGAGGATGAGATGCGCAAGGCGATCGAACTCGATCCGGACTACGCGGAAGCGCATTTCAACCTGGCGGTCTTTTATCTCCAGAGGAACCCGCCCGCGGTGGAACTGGCCCGGCGGCATTACCAGCGCGCCCTTGATCTGGGGGCCGCGCCGGACGCGGATCTGGAGCGGAGTCTCGCGCCGAAGGCGGCGCCCGCTGCCGTGGGAACATCCAACATTCAACGGCCAGCGTCCAACACCCAATAACGGAAGCGGCGGCGGCGCGGCATCTCGGAGAACGCGCGTCGTTGGGCGACGCATCACTGCCAGTAGCCAGGAGCCAAGCCCGGGCTTTGTCCCGCAGGCGCGCATACGCGTCAACTTAAGGATTAATGCTGAAGGCCATCGCATCTCGACTTGCGGAAATCGTTTGGATTCCTTTAGTAGCGCACGCCATGAAGCGCTTTGTCTCGCTATTAATCCTCACCGCCCTCGTTTTTGCCGTCGTGCCGCCGGCCGCGGCCACGACGAAGAAGAAGACCACCGACTCGTCCGATGATTCACAATCGAGTTCCAAGCGCGATATTCCCGAGGCCTTTCCGGCGGTGGACGAGCATGGTGTGCCGCCGATTTCCGCGGGTTCCGCGATTCTGCTCGATGCCCGGACGGGGAAGGTCATTTACGAATTGAATGCGGACCAGCATCGGCCGGTGGCGAGTACCCAGAAGCTGCTCACCTCGTTGATCGTGGCGGAATCCGGCGATCTCGACCACAAGGTGCGGGTCGAGGCCAGCGACACCTGGGCCGAGCCAACGATGCTCTACGTCAAGCCCGGTGAAGTTTACTCGCGCTACGACTTTTTAAACGTGCTGCTTGTCCACAGCATGAACGACGTCGCCCGCGCGCTCGCACGGGACAACGCCGGCAGTATCGAAAGCTTCGCCGCGCGAATGAACGCCAGGGCCCTCCAACTCGGGATGCACAACTCAAATTTCGTCAACCCGAACGGCCTCCCGGTTCCCGGCCAATATTCCACCGCCCGGGACATGTCGCAGGTGGCCCTCGCCGCCTACAAGAATCCCATCATTCGGGGTTTCGTCTGCCAGAAATCCGTGACCTGGCACTACAATGACGGCCGGGTGCGCGTCTTTGAAACGACCAACCGCGTGCTGAAGAACTACGCGCTGTGCAACGGCATGAAGACCGGCTACACCGAAGCCGCTGGACACTGTCTGGTATCGAGCGCGGCCCACAACGGGCGCGAGGTGATCGCCGTCGTTCTCGGCGACAACAAGAATATCTGGATCGACTCGTACCGGCTGCTCGCCTGGGGGCTGTCGTCGTAGCCGCGTGTGCCAGTGCTTAGTGCCTACGCTCCAAATCTTCACTCAGTTCGCGATCTTGCACCCGCGCGTTTCTGACTGGACACTGCGCGTTGACCGGTGAGGACTAAGCACTAAGTACTGAGCACTGAGAACTTCCCCCAAAATGGCGCAAAGCATCGATTCCGAACTCGCCGATCTGCGGTCGCACGCGCTGCTTCGGCAATTACGCGAGGTCGATTCGCCGCAGCAGCCGTCGCTGGAGTTTGCCGGGAAGAAGCTGCTGAATTTCGCGTCGAACGATTACCTTGGCCTGGCCACCGAAGCCGCGCTTCGCGCGGCGGCCAAGCACGCGATCGATGAATACGGCGTGGGCGCCGGGGCTTCGCGGCTCGTCTGCGGCACGCTTTCACCGCATATGCGGCTCGAGGAACGCCTCGCGGAATTCAAGCGCACCGAGGCAGCGCTGAGCTTTTCCAGCGGGTTTACGGCGGCCATTGGTGCCATTGGTGCGCTGGTCCACAAGGACGACGTCATCATTCTCGACAAGCTTTGCCACGCCTGCCTCATCGATGGAGCGCGCATGAGTGGCGCCCATCTCCGGATCTTCCCGCACAATCACCTCGGAAAACTCGAAAGCCATCTCCAATGGGCGGCGGAGAATTATCCCGAGGCGCGTATCCTCGTGGTCACGGAATCGGTCTTCAGCATGGACGGGGACTGGGCGGTGCTGCCTGAGATCGTGGATATCAAGCGGCGCTACGGCGCCATGCTGCTCCTCGATGAAGCCCACGCGGTGGGAGTGATCGGCGCCAATGGACGGGGACTCGCGGATCAACTCGGGGTGGCCGACCAGGTCGACGTCCAGATGGGGACATTGAGCAAGGCGTTCGGTGTGAGCGGCGGTTATTTCTGCGGCGCGCGCCGTTTGATCGATCT
>Ga0302325_10013695_pt1 | contig 17290 bp, 10 predicted proteins | sample Palsa_T0_2_FD_201948 | JGI IMG/M metagenome (GOLD analysis project Ga0302325, IMG submission 201948) | Peat permafrost microbial communities from Stordalen Mire near Abisko, Sweden - Palsa_T0_2 | ecosystem: Environmental > Terrestrial > Soil > Palsa > Peat permafrost | place: Sweden: Abisko... | reverse complement strand
GACCGAGGAGAGGTGCACAAGGCCGCTCAGACCGAGTGCCGACACATCGACGAAAAAGCCGAAATTGCGCAAGTCGATGACGAGAGCGGGATAGGACTCCGGCCGCCCTGTTTTCAATTGCTGGCGAAGATAGGCGAACATTTTGACGTCCTTGCTGTCGCGCTCGGCGTCGGAGGAGTTGCGCTCGGTTTCGGAAAGGTGTTGGGCCACGACTTTGAGCGCTTGGGGCGACATCTTCTCCTGGCTAAACAAAGCGCGGTGCACCACCAAATCCGCATAGCGCCGGATCGGCGAAGTGAAATGTGTGTATTTGGCTTTGGCCAATCCGTAGTGCCCCAGAGGTTCAATGGCGTAACGGGCGCGCATCAACGAGCGGAGAAAACCAATTTTCAAGGCGGGCCCGATCGGCAGGCTGTCCAAGCGCTGCAGCAGCTTTTGCACTTCGGGCCGCTGACTCAAATTGCCACACGGGATATGGTGGCTCAAAATATCCTGGCGATATTCCTCCAGGCGCTCTTCGGCGGGCGGTTCGTGGATGCGGTAAACCGCCGGCCGATTCAGGTCCATCAAGCGCGTGGCCACAGCCTCGTTGGCCAGGAGCATGAATTCTTCAATGAGTTGGTGCGAAATATCATTCTCGATTTTCTCGATCAAAAGAACCCGGCCATGGGCGTCGAGCCGGATTTTCGATTCTGGAAAATCCAGGGCCAGCGAGCCGGCCCGGAACCGCGCCCGGCGAATATGCTGCGCCAATTCGTTCGCCTGCTGAACCATCTGCACGATCGGATCGTCGCCGCCGGAGCCTTGTAAAACCGCCAGCACTTCCTTGTAGGTGAAGCGCCGCTTGGAATGGATGACCGCCGAATAAAACTTCGTCTCCAACACGTTCCCTTCGTTCGACAACAAGAATTCCACGCACTTCGTCAAACGATCCACGCCCGGCTTGAGCGAACAAATCTCGTTGCTCAAGGCCTCCGGGAGCATGGGCATAACGCGATCCACCAAATAGGTGGAATTGCCGCGCTTTTGCGCCTCCTCGTCCAAAGCGCTGCCGGTGCGCACGTAATGCGAAACGTCCGCAATGTGGACCCACAATTTCCATTGCCGGGCGCCCTCACGACAAAGAAAAATGGCGTCGTCAAAATCCTTGGCGTCGTCCGGGTCAATCGTGACGACATTATGTTCCCGGCAATCCACGCGGCCCGCCAGTTCCTCGGCCAGAGGCTCGCCGCGAGGTCGTGGTTTGGCCAGAGCCGCCGCGTCAAGCAGAACTTTCTTGGGAAAATGCAGCGGAAGATTGTAATGCCGCAAAACCGAAAGCATATCCACCCCTTCCGCATCGGGCGCGCCCAGCACTTCAATAATTTCGCCTTCGGGATTGGTGTGGCGGGACTCCCAGGCGTGCAACTCCACCACCACCTTGTCTCCGATCTGGGCAGGCCGCCCGGTGTCGCGGGCCGGAGGCACGTAGATGTCATGCGGAATCCGGGGATCGTCAGGAATGACAAATAAAAACTGTTTGCTGCGCTGCAAAGTCCCGACAATTTGCGTGCGCGCGCGGGCCAGAATGCGCACCACCGCGCCCGTGAACTCGTTCGCCCGGCCGCCGCGCGCAATTTCCCGCCGCACCAAAACGCGATCTCCGTTCAGAGCCGTGCCGGTGGCGCTCTCAGGCACGATAATTTCCTTGATTGTGTCATCTTCCGGTTCCAGAAAACCTTTGCCCTGTCGATTAACCCGGATGCGTCCGGGAATGAGGTCCGCCTCGCGCGAAGGAAGATAACGATTGCCTTTGGTGCGAACGATCTGGCCGCTTTTTTCCAACTCACGCAACGCCGCCTGCAAGGCCTGTTGCTGGCTTGGAAGCAAATCCAGGCGTTCGATCAATTGCGGAACATTGCACGGAATGTAATCACTCCGGCCCAATAAACGTAAAATAGATTCTTGCATGTAACGGCGCCCGTATGGACTGGCTCTTCAGCCGCCCAACGCCGCCAGTTGCTCACGTCCGACCATGAGGAATTCGAGGTAAGAGCAGAGACGCGCCTTCATTTCGCCGCGCGGCACGATGGCGTCAATCAGCCCGTGGTCAAGTAAAAATTCTGCGGTCTGAAAGCCCGGCGGCAATTCGGATTGCGTCGTGCTCTCAATCACCCGCGGCCCGGCAAAACCGATCATGGCCCCCGGCTCGGCTAAAATTAAATCTCCCACCGCCGCGTAGCTGGCCATGACGCCGGCCATGGTGGGATTGGTCAAGATGCTGATGTACGGCAGTTTGGCTTTAAGGTGATAGGCCAGCGCACCGCACGTTTTGGCCATTTGCATAAGGCTGAACATGCCTTCGTACATGCGCGCGCCGCCGCTGGTGGAAATGATAATAACCGGCAGACCTTTGTCGGTCGCGGATTCGATCATGCGCGTCAATCGTTCTCCCACCACCGAGCCCATCGACCCGCCCAGGAAACGGAAATCCATCACGCCTAACCCGACCCGATACTTGCCAATGCGCCCCAAACCGGTGCAGACGGCGTCTTTAAGACCAGTGGCCTTTTTGTGCTGTTCAAGTTTGGAGGAATAAGAAGAAACGCCGGTAAATTTCAGAATATCCACGCTCTCCATCGAGGCGTCGCTTTCCTCAAAAGAGCAGGTCTCGACCAGAGAGTTGATGCGCTCGCGGGCGCCAATGGGGAAATGATATTGGCACTTCGGACAGACCTTAAGATTTTCGTCCAGCTCCTTGTCGTAAATCATTGCGGAGCATTGTTTGCATTTGGTCCAGAGGCCTTCGGGGATATTGCGTTTGCGCGATGGGGCGGAAGCGAGCTTGGGCTTTTTGGCGAAACTGGTCGTGGAATCCGTAGGGGGCGGCGGCGTCACCGCCGGTTCCACTGTTTCGAGGCCAAGCGTTTTTTTCGTAAATGTAGTTGTAGCCATTCTATATCCTCCTTAAAAAGCGGTGGTCGGAGCTACGGCTGGACACAGTCTCACCCTGCCGGCCAGGAGAATGTGCCGGTTAACTGAGAGAATCAGTCCTATTCTCATCTTAGACTCTTATTCCAATAGCGGAGCAAACTGTCTTAGTCAAGTCCCGCGCGCAACGGTCCAAACACAAACATCGCCGGCGCCGGCCTGGCGCAAGGCCCGGGCGCAGGCGCTGGTCGTCGCGCCGGTGGTCATGACATCGTCCACCAAAATGACGCGTTGGCCTTGCAGTTCGCTTCCTGCTCGAGGCGCAAAAGCGGTGCTGACATTGGCGGCCCGCTCAGGACGGCCCAGCATCGTCTGGGTTTGTGTAAATTGGACACGCCGCACGACCCGCGTATTCACCGGCAAATTCAGCATGCGCCCCAAACAACGCGCCAATCGCTCGGCCTGGTTAAATTCCCGTTGCCGCAATTTCAGCGGATGCAGTGGCACGGGCACAACCAAATCCCATTTTTCATCGGCCAGCGCCGGCTTGGCTTGTCGCGCCAGCAAATCGGCCAGGAACGGTTCGAACCAGAGCGCATGATTATATTTATAGCGATGAATGATATCGAGAATCATGGCGTTGGCCGTCACCGCCGAACGCGCAAACCGAAACCCAAAATCTTCGCCCGCGCAATTTTCGCATTGGAAGGTATGGTTTATTTCGCCGTCGTAGGGAAGCCCGCAGCGATCGCAAAACGGTGGAGTGACAAAGCGCACGCCCCGCCAACACTCGCCGCCCACATAGCCATCCCCTGCTCCAGCGCGTTCCGCGGCGCACAATTGGCAAACGGGCGGGTAAACAAAATTTAGAGCGGCATCCCAAGCCGCTCCAAGCCAGGCTTTGGCCTCGCTGTTGTAGCCCGCGATTTGCATTGGAGCCATAGCGTAAAACCAAACAAGAGGCGATACAAGCAAACAGCGAAGTCCACGCGGCATCGCCACCAGTGTCAATCATGAGCGCAGATGAATTCGTGGTGCAGGCGGGCATAAACGCCGCCGTCCCGCAGCAAACTTTGGTGCGTCCCCCGCTCCACGATCCGTCCCTTGTCCAAAACCAGGACCAGGTCCGATTTCCGAATCGTGCTCAAGCGATGCGCCACCACAAAGGCCGTCCGTCCGCGCAACAAAATCTCCAAGGCGCGTTGCAGGCGCGTCTCTGTCAAAGTGTCAATCGCGCTGGTCGCTTCGTCCAGGACCACGATCCGCGGATCGGCCAGCAGGGCGCGGGCGAAACAAACCAATTGCCGCTGGCCCAGCGAGAGCGCGGCGCTCTGTTGGCCGACTTCGTGATGCAGCCCATCCGGCAGCGCCTCCACCATGTCCAAACTGTCCAGCGTTTGCAGCGTCCGGCGCACTTGCGCTTCGGTCGCCCCGGGGTTGGCGAAACGGATGTTGTCGAGAATCGAACCGGAAAAAAGAAAATTGTTCTGCTGCACGCTGCCCATTTGCGCGTGGAGCGAACCACTGGTCACATCAAGAAGATTACATCCGTCGATGAGAATGTGTCCACCGGTCGGCAGATAAAGTTTCTGCAAAAGCGCGGCGATGGTCGTCTTGCCGCTGCCGGTATGCCCCACCAAGGCGACGGTCCGGCCTGGCTCGGCGATAAAGGAAATATCCGTCAGCACTGGACGGCCGGGTTGATATTCAAAATGCACGTTCTGAAATTCCACACGGCCACGGATAGGCGGCAGAGTCTTGGCTGTCGGCGAGTCGCGCCATTCCGGTTCCTGATCGAGCAGACGATAGAGGCGTTCCGCGCCCGCCATGGCCGTCAACGCCTGGTTGTAGCGGTCTCCCAAAACCTGCACTGGCTCAAAAAACAAGTTGGCCAGAAAAAAGAACATGACCAGATCGCCGACTTCCATGTGCGCCCAGCCCTGCCATTGCAAAGCGCCGTATCCACCCATCAAAGCCACCACACCGAGAAACAACTGGCTCTTCATTTGCAACAGCGGCACAAACACGGCTGTGGCACGCGCGACGCCGATATTGTTTTCCCCATGCACGGCGACCAGTTTGCGGAAAAAACCCGCGTTGACCTCGTGCCGCACGAAAGCCTGCGTGACGCGGATGCCGCCGACCGATTCCCCCAGGGTGGAGGCGAGGCGGCTCCAGGATTGTTGCAGTTTGCGCAAGCGCGCAGCCATGACCCGGCGGTATTGCTCGTTGATGAACCAAATGGCCGGCACCACCAGCAGCATAATCGAAAAAAGTTTCCAATCGTACCACGCCATCAGCAACCCAGACACGGCCATTTGCATCCCCTGCACCGCAAACACAAAAGCCACGTCCTGCACGCCGACGCGAATGCTGTCGATGTCCGAAGTCAACCGGCTGATGATGCGGCCGAATTTGGTCTGGTTGAAAAAGGACATGGGCAGAGTCGTCAGTTTTGCGAACAAGTCCCGACGCATGTCATGCACCACGGCCTCGCCCAACTCCAAGGCAAACTTCTGGCGGTAGTGCAACGTCTGCACCATGAACACCGTCAGGGCAAGGTACCCGGCGGCGTAAAGCTGGATGCCGCGCCAATCCCGGCCGGCAATCGGCCCGTTGATGGTCTGCGCGATCATCCAGGCCATGGCGGGCAATTGCGCGCCGCGCAACAATGTCAAGACGAAAAGCCAATTGCGGCGGGCCCGGTAAGGGCGAGTGTAAGAAAACACGCGGCGCACCAGCGACCATTGCAACGGCGCCTGGCCGGACTCGGCGTCGTCTTGCGGGTGATAATATGTGATCGCCTCGCGCTCATCGGCGTCGGTGGCATTCGGCGCAGGCGGAGGCGGGCTAGGCGGTGGCTGAACGGTGGCGCTCATGCGGCTCATGCGGCATCTCCCTGGGCGTCGTCCAAATCCATCAATTGGAGCAGGGCTGTTTCGTGATAAAGTCCGGGGCGATGCGCCAATTGATCGTGCGTGCCGGTTTGCGTGAGCCGCCCGTTCTCCAGCACCAGAATGATGTCCGCCCGGCGCAGCAAACTGAGCCGGCTGCTGACCACAAACGTGGTCCGGCTGGCCATGGCCGCGCGCAACGCCGTCACGATTTCGTGCTCCGTTTTGGCATCGACGGAAGCGGTCGGATCGTCAAGAATAAGTATTGGCGGTTCGAGCAACAGCGCCCGCGCCAGGGCCAGGCGTTGACGTTGCCCGCCGGAAAGGTCCACGCCGGATTCGCCCAGCACCGTGCCGTAACCCTGCGGCAGCGTCGTGATGAATTCGTGCGCGCAGGCCATCCGCGCCGCCTTTTCGATTCGCTCCTGGGAAGCGTGAGGATTCCCAAAGGCGATATTGGCGCTGACGGTGTTGGAGAAAAGAAAACTCTCCTGATACACGATGCCCACTTGGCGGCGAAAGGCGTCCAGATCCAACTCGCGCAGATCCAAACCGTCGGCGGTGATGCGGCCTTGTTGCGGGTCGTAAAAGCGCGGAATCAGGCTCAAGACGGTGCTCTTGCCCGAGCCCGTCATGCCAAAAAGGCCCACCACCTGCCCCGGCTCGCTTTGAAACGAAACTTCATGCAGCACCGGATGTTCCGCCACATATCCGAACGTCACTTTTTCAAAAGCAATCCGCCCGCTGAGCTTTTTGGGAACGATCGCGTTGGGCTTGCTTTCCACGCCCAGCGGCATATCGAGCACTTCAAAGACGCGCCGGGCCGCGGCCAAACTTTGCTGAATGGAATTGGCAATATTGGAAATATTGGCGACTTGACCGTTGAATTGTTGCAGCAATCCCGCGAACACCACTAAACCCGAGCCGAGCGCAATCTCCCCTTTGACAAACAACCACCCGCCATAGCCGAAGAGAACCACCAGACTGGCTTGCGAAAGAAATTGCGTGACCGGCGTGAAAACGGACAAGTCATGGAAGATGCGCCGTTGCTGCGTGGACACGCGCGTGTTCGCCTCGGCGAAACGCTGGATTTGCGGGGCTTCGGCGGCGAAGCCCTTGATGGTCTGCATGCCTTTGACGCTTTCGGTAAAGAGCTGCACCAGTTCGTCGGATAATTCCCGGTTGCGCAAATACGCGGGGCGCAGGCGGTTGGAATAATAACTCGTGACCATCCAGAGCGGAATCGCCACCCAAAGACAAGCCATCGTCAGCCCCGGATGGATGTGCCACATGAAAATTCCGTACGCGGCCAGCGTCAATAACATATTCAACCCCTGCAACAAAACGCCATCCACAAACAGCCGTGTATTCTGCACGTCGCCGGTGACGCGGTTGAAGATGGAACTGGAGCCGTGCACATCAAAGAAAAGGAAGCTCAGTCTTTGCAAACGCGCATAAAGGCGGTCGCGCAAATCCGGCACGATTTCGGCCTGGGTCAGACGCGCCGTGGTCAGGTTATACCAATAAGTCACCACCGCGCGCACTCCGGCTTGCACCACAATCGCCAGCGCGAGAGTCGTGACTATGCGCAAAGGCGTCCATGGCACAGGCGGCACCCAGCCGAACGGATAGTGCGGTGCCTGCTGCCCGGGATCGAGCGCGTGCCGGATGACGTCAATGACCACGCCCAACAACTGCAAACCGACGAGACCCAGAATCAGCAAAGCGACGCTAAAGGTCAAGGAAAGCAGGCAACTGGCCCGATGCTGCCAGGACAAAGCCAGCAGCCGCCGAACGAGTTCTCCCGGGGGATACTCGCGGCTGGTCTTAATACTGGTCGTTGGAGCCGGCATGGGTCGTGTTTTGGTGACGTGACCGGCGGTCACAGAAACCGCCTCCAATCACAATCATTGCCCTTGGGCGAAAGGTCAAAGGGAAAAAGGCCGTATGTAATCAGGAGAAAGCACGGGCGATTTCGGAAGACAAAGCCGCCATTAATGGTTTGCCGTCGGGTTTCGTTTGATCGGCAGTTTAATCATTTTGATGTGACCCATAAAATTTGCCTTATAAAACTTTTCCTTTGGACTAAGAATGCTGCAGAACAATCAGGAAGCTAAAGTTTGCCTTGACCGACAAGGTATCAATTGATACCTTGATAAGCGTGAGAATTAAAAAGAATTTTAAATGGAAACCCAAATTCCCAGAGATTGGCTTGCGCCGGTGGTGCGGATTCTCAGGGATGGTCAATTTGAAAAGGACATCCTCGTTCCCAGACGCGTCCAAGATGAGTGGGACGCTCATTCGCTCGGGGCCTTCCTTTGGGACATTCGGCAGCCGCTCATTGATGCGCTCTCCGTCCCGCAGGTCAGAGGCAAGCTCATTGAAGGCCAGCCCGAACTGGGAGTCACCTACGCTTTTTGGTTTTATTACAGGACAGGCATCGGCCTGCGAAAGCTTTATGGCAAAATGTGTTTGTACGACAAAAAAATTAAAATAAAGCTGCTTTCGGCTCATTTGCCGAATTTTGGCGAAGAGCGATTGTGACCTGTGGAGCAAATCATATGACTGAACACAAACTATCCGCAGAGGTGACCATCAGAATTCCAAACCTCAATCGAGACGGCATTGCTGAAACTCACACCTTGCGCGTTCCAGTCAGCCTCGATCCCCATACGGGCGAGGAAATGCTGACCGCGGAAGCCATCGACCGCATCGAAACCGCTAAAGCTCGTTATATGGGGTTATTGCAGCCGTCAGAGATCAAAAAGTTGCGGGAGCGCCTTGGTCTCACGCAAAAGCAGATTTCCGAGTTACTGCAATCCGGTGAAAAAAGCTGGACGCGCTGGGAAACTGGCAAAGCGCGCCCTTCACGCATGGTGAACGTGCTGTTGCGCTTAATATATGAGGGCAAGGTTCTTGTCTCCGATTTAACCGCGCTAAGAAAGCCAAACGAACCGAGGCTTAGAACTGTCGCCAAACGCTTTCCCGGCACGCAAAAGCGAAAGCTGGTTTCAACTTAGCTTTCTTCCGTGGACAGCGGAAGGGTCCGTGTGGAAAATACAAGACAGCGACATCCGCGAACTGAAATTGCGACAGATTCACATTGAAAAACACCCTGACGGTGGCTCGCAAACCACCGAGGTGATCCGCGCAACTGTTCGGGTATTGTGTGCATGTGGGCAATGGATTGCTTCGTCGCCCGCGTTCGAAATATGGCTGGTCATTTGGTACGCCATTGATGACCCAATGAAAGCATTCACTCTTAGACGAATGAAATATAATCCGAACGAAATCAAACAAAGAGGTAAGTGGGAATAGTCCATTGTTGTTGGAGAACGAAATCGCAACAAGTCCACAGCAATTTGAGTATAGTACCCATTCGGAGAGATCAAGGCTGGTCAAGCGTGGGCGAAGTCTTTACCATTTACGCATGAGCTTGCGCCCGCGTACTTTGGCTTGGAGCCTGGCCGCAATGGTTTGTGGCTTGGTCATGCTTTGGGCGCAAGGCGCCTTGGCGGCGGAACCGCTCCAATTCAATCGCGATATTAGGCCCATCCTTTCCGACCGCTGTTTTAGATGTCACGGGCCGGACAAAGCCAGTCGCAAGGCCGATCTGCGCCTGGACGTTCCTGATGGCGCTTACGCAGAGTTGGGCAAATCCAAGGATCGCGCGGTCGTGCCCGGAAAGCCCCAGGAAAGTTTGCTGTGCCAAAAAATTTTTGCCAGCGACCCGACCGACGTGATGCCGCCGCCAAGTTCCAACCTGGCACTCACCAGCGCGGAAAAGGAACGGCTGCGGCGCTGGATTTCCGAAGGAGCGCATTACCAACCGCATTGGGCCTATGTGGCGCTGCCGGAAAAAGTGGCGCTGCCCACAGTCAAGAATAAGAAGTGGCCGCGGAACGAGATGGACTATTTCGTCCTGGCCCGATTGGAAAGCCAGGGACTGCATCCGTCCAAGGAAGCGGACAAATTGCGCTGGCTGCGCCGTGTGACCTACGACCTCAATGGCCTGCCGCCCAAGCCGGAGGAGGCCCGCGCGTTTCTGGCCGATCATTCGCCCGCCGCCTATGGCAAGGTGGTTGATCGTCTTCTGGCCTCACCGCATTTCGGCCAGCGCATGGCTGTGCCCTGGCTCGATGCCGCGCGTTACGCCGACAGCTACGGATTTCACGCTGACCTGCTCTGCCCGACCTGGCCCTACCGCGATTGGGTCGTGGCCGCGTTCAACCGCAATTTGTCTTACAGCCAATTCATCATCGACCAACTGGCCGGGGATATGATTGACGACGCGGATGATTCCACGCGTCTGGCCACGGCCTTCAATCGGTTGCACCGCGAGACGAATGAGGGCGGCGGCATCGAGGAAGAATGGCGGGCGGAATACGTCGCCGACCGTATCAAGACCTTTAGCACGGCGTTCCTGGGGCTGACCATGGAATGCGCGCGCTGCCACGATCACAAGTTCGACCCGTTCACGCAAAGGGATTACTACAGCCTCGGCGCTTTTTTCAATAGTATTGACGAATACGGGACTTACAATGACTCGGAGCACGTCCCCACCCCTTCCATGCTTGTGCCCACAGCGGAACAAAAGAAGGCGATGCAGGCCACGGCCGACGTGCTCAAGGAAAAAGAAGCGAACCTGGCGCGCGTCACCACCGAGGCGGAACCGGCCTTTCAACAATGGCTGGCCGGAACCAACCTTGCCGCGGAAATTCCCGGTTTGGGGGCATGGTTCAAGTTGGATGCGCTCACGACCAACAACAACTTTGTCAATGCGCTGAACGTCTCCAATTTTAGCACGGCTTTGGGCGGCAACAAGAAATCGGACGACGGCGTGCAGTTCACCGGCGATGATCAACTTTCATTTCCCGGCACCGGCGGCGATTTTTCCATCTCGACTCCTTTCACGGTCATCTTCGAGCTCTACATTCCCAAAGCGCTCACCAATGCCGTCATTTGTCATCGCGAGAGCGGAACGGACACTGGTTTTCACGGCACTGATCTCCGCCTGGACCAGGGGCGGCTGATGTTCACCATCAAACGTTTTTGGCCGGGCAATGCCTTGGCGGTGCGTTCCCTTGCCTCTGTGCCCGGTGATGAATGGGTGCAGATTGGGTTCACTTACGATGGCTCGGCGAAAGCTGAAGGCATGTCGCTTTTTGTCAATGGTCGCAAGATGGATTCTGAAATCGTCCGCAATCATATCTATAAGAGTCCCGGCGACGGCGGCGACGGCCTTGCCTTTGGCGCGTTGTTTCGCGCCACCGGGTTGAAAGACGGACGCATGAAGGATCTTCGCATTTACTCCCGCGCCCTGGCACCGTTGGCTGTGCAACAGATTTTCGATGGCCGCGCCTTAACAGATGCGCTCGCAGCCAAAGATGCGGCCCTGCTCCGCCCATTTTACTTGACTGCCATCTCCCCGGCTGTAGCGCAAGCGCAGGCGGAGAGGTGTGAAGCCGTCAAGAATTATTTTCAAACACGCGATCCGGTCGAGGAAGTCAGTGTCATGGAGGAATTGCCGCAGCCGCGCCCGACCTACCTTCTGGTGCGTGGACAGTACGACGCGCCTAAAACCGATGATCGCCGCGTGAAACGTTCCGCGCCCTCGGTGTTGCCCGCCTTCCCCGCAGCCAGCCCTAATAACCGCCTTGGCCTTGCCCAATGGATGACCGAACCGAATCATCCGCTGACATCACGTGTGGCCGTCAACCGTTTTTGGCAAATGCTTTTCGGACGCGGCCTGGTCGCTACGCCGGAAAATTTCGGAGTTCAAGGTTCGCCGCCGTCGCACCCGGAATTGTTGGACTGGTTGGCGCGCGATTTCGTCAACTCGAATTGGGACGTGAAAGCGTTGCTGAAAAAAATCGTGCTCAGCGCGACCTATAGGCAGGATTCCAAGAGGCGGAAGGGTTCAACCAATGAAGATCCAGAAAACATCCAGCTCGCCCGGGGACCGTCGCAGCGATTGTCCGCGGAAATGGTGCGCGACACGGCGCTGGCCGCCGCCGGTATTTTGGAGGATTCGCTCGGCGGGGCGCCGGTCAGCCCGTATTCGCCGGGCGATTTGTGGCGGGAAAGCAACAGTATGAGCCCCGCTTATCAGCAAAGCGTCGGCACCGCACTTTACCGCCGCAGCCTTTACACCGTCTGGAAACGGACCGCGCCCATGCCGGATATGAGCGAGTTCGACGCGCCGTCGCGCGAAGTTTGCACGGTCAAGCGCAGTTCGACTTCCACACCTCAACAAGCCTACGTGCTGCTCAATGACACGCCGTTCGTCGAGGCCGCGCGCGAGTTGGCGGAAAAAGCCATGCGCGAAGGCGGGCGCACGACGAAGGACCAGATTACTTTCGCCTTCTGGCGTTTGACGGCGCGTCCTCCAGAATCCAAGGAACTCAAAGTATTGGCCGAACTTTACCAGGAGCAAAAGGCAATTTTCGCCAAAGAGCCCGACCGCGCGAAAGAGCTTACGGCTGTAGGAAGTCGCGAACGCGATGACACCCTCAACGTCGTCGATGAAGCGGCCATGACGGTCGTGACGCAAGCGATATTGAACATGGACTCCACTATTTGGAACCGTTGAGACGTGACTATGACGACGATTTTTAACGCAAAGACGCAGAGGCCGGAAGGAACGCACATAATTACCACAAGTAGCACGCATGGTTTTCTTCCCTCCGGGGAGCGCACGCGCCCTCGCGTGCTGCAGTCGGCGCCCTCGCCGACTGCTTTTCGTTTTAATTCAGCGTTTACGTCCATAAGAATTGAAGATGTGGTCGGCGAGGGCGCCGACCACTACACGCGAGGCGCGTGTGCTCCCCGGAAATTCTTCTGATCTATGAATATCCCCCCACCATTTTTGCAAGAGCCTTTAGGCGTCACGCGCCGTCACTTTTTTTCCAAAACGGCACGCGGTCTCGGCGCGATTGCTCTAAGCAGCCTTCTGCCGCGAGAGATATTCGCCCAGATGACGGGCGGCTTGCCCGAATTTCCCAATTTCGCCCCGAAGGCCAAGCGCGTCATTTATCTTTTCCAGGCGGGCGCGCCGTCGCAGATCGAACTGTTCGATCACAAACCGCTCCTGAACAAGCTCAACGGCGAACAATTGCCCGAGAGCGTGCGCGGCACCCAGCGCCTCACCGGCATGACGTCGCAACAGTCCTCCATCCCTTTGGCGGGCTCGGTTTATCCCTTCGCCCAATCGGGCCGGAGCGGAGCCTGGTTCAGCAGTCTCCTGCCTCATACCGCCTCGGTCGCGGACGAATTGTGCATAGTCAACTCGATGTACACCGATGCCATCAATCACGACCCGGCCATCACCTTTTTCCAAACCGGCTCGCAAATTGCCGGGCGGCCGTCGCTGGGATCGTGGATTCATTACGGGCTCGGTTCTGTCAATCAGAATCTGCCCGCGTTCATTGTGCTGGTCACGCCCGGCAAAAGCGACCAACCGCTCTACGCGCGCCTCTGGGGCAGCGGTTTTCTGGACGCCCGCTACCAGGGCATCCAGTTTCGCTCCGGCAAGGATCCCATTCTTTACATGGCCGATCCCGACGGGCCATGCGGGAGCGGACGCCGCGCTTTGCTTGACAAGTTGGACGCCCTCAACCGCATGCAATTCCAAAAGGAGTTGGACCCGGAAATTGAATCGCGCATCGCGCAATATGAACTGGCTTATCGCATGCAAAGCAGTGTCCCGGACGTGCTCGATCTGAGCAAGGAGCCGGACAGCATTTACGAGATGTACGGGCCGGACAGCCGCAAGCCGGGCACTTATGCCGCGCATTGCCTGCTGGCCCGCCGCCTGGCAGAGCGCGACGTGCGCTTCATCCAGATTTATCATCAGGGCTGGGACCAACATGGCAATCTGCCCAAGGACATCGCCGTCCAGGCCAAGGAAACCGACCAAGCCAGCGCGGCCTTGATCAAGGACCTCAAGCAGCGCGGCATGTTGGAGGACACGCTGGTGATTTGGGGCGGAGAATTTGGCCGCACCTGTTATTCACAAGGCAAATTGACCGCCGACAATTACGGCCGCGACCATCACCCGCGCTGTTTCAGCATTTGGATGGCCGGCGGCGGCGTCAAACCCGGCATGACTTACGGAAAAACGGACGATTATTCCTACAATATCGTTGACGCCGATGGACAGGTGTTACAGCCCGACAAAAGCAAGCAAACTCCGGGCGCTGTCCACGTGCATGATTTGCAAGCCACCATCCTGCATCTGCTCGGCATCGACCACCAACAACTGAATTATCTCTACCAAGGCCGCCGCTTTCGTTTGACAGATGTGCATGGGTTCGTGGTGAAGGATTTGCTGGCGTAAGGCTTAAGAAAGGGCCGTGTTTGCGCTTCAAGGAAAATGCGGTTTTTTTTGCAGACCTACGCCGTCAACCGTGTAGGCTGATGTCATATGCACGACGTAACAAAGCTCCTCGCTGACGCGGCGGCCGGAGATGCCAACGCCATGAACCAGCTCTATGAGCAGGTCTATGCCGAACTGCGGGCCATTGCGGCCCATAAAATGGCCTCCGAACGCAAAGGACATACCTTGCAGGCGACGGCGTTGGTCCATGAAGCGTACTTACGCATGGGAGCGTCAAAAGGAATTAAGTTCGAGAACAGGGCTCATTTCTTTGCTGCCGCAGCGGAAGTGATGCGACGGATTCTTATTGAGCGCGCCCGTCGTCGTTTGGCCGGCAAACGCGGGGCGGGCGCCGAAGTTGTCCCTTTCGACGGACTTGAACTCCCATCTCCCGCAACGAGTGATGATCAATTGTTGGCCATGGATGATGCGTTGCAGAAGTTCGCCGCCCTGGATCCGCGCAAGGCCGAACTAGTGAAGCTACGGTATTTCGTGGGCATGAGCTTTGAAGAAACGGCCGCGGCGCTGGACATCGCTGTGCCGACAGCCAAGCAGTGGTGGTCTTTCGCCCGCGCCTGGCTGGCGGTGGAAATGCGAGAGGGCGCTCCGCCGTGATGACATTTTCTGTCAAAACTAACGTGCGCCCTCTCCCTTGGTTCCGCGGCTGGAATCCTCACGGCAGGACCTGAACCCGGTAGAAGCGTTGCACGGCGTTGGTGATGAAGTCACTGGTGCTAAACGTCGATCCTACCGCAGTGGCTGGACTTCCCAGATTGGTCCACGTCGTCGAACCCAAAACACCGGTATATTGGAGCTGGTACGTCTTGCCCGGAACCGTATCCCAAGCTAACCCCAGCGTGTCTTGCGTGAGCGTGACCGTTTGGAGGACCGGCGACCCCGCCAGACTCATCTTGAAGACGGTCCCGTTGTTGCCTTGGCCGCCGCGCGCAGTGGTGCCATAGAAATTACCATCGCTCCCCTGTATCAGTGAGGCTGCAGGCGTTGCGCCATCGCTGCCGGCAGCGAACGAATACAAAGCAGTAAACACACCGCTAGTGGTGATTTTGAATATCGTGCCGCCGTAATAACCGCCCTCGAAGAAGACGACGCTCGTGCCCCCGGCGCTAGCCGTCCCGTAGAAATTGCCGTCGGTGCCTTGCACCAACCCCCCAATGGGATTGGCGCCGTCCGCGCCATTGGTGAACGAATACATTGCGGTGAACGCACCTTTGGCAGTGATTTTGAACACGGTGCCATTCCCGTTCGAGCCGCCGTTGTAGGTCGTGCCATAGAAGTCGCCATCGGTGCCTTGAATCAATCCCGCCACGGGATTAGCGCCATCCACGCCATTGGTGAACGAATACATCGCCGTGAGCACGCCCTCACTGCTGATTCTGAAGACGGTGCCGTCGCCATTCGTGCTGCCGCCGTAACAAGTCGTGCCGTAGAAGTTGCCGTCAGTGCCAAGCACCAGGGCATCCTGAGGATCCGCGCCATCAATACCATTGGTGAACGAATATAAATTAATCGCGTCTCCGTTGGTGCTGATCTCGAAAATGTTGCCGGTCTCGTTCGTGCCTCCGTACACGGTCGTGCCGTAGAAATTGCCGTCATTGCCCAGCACCAGTCCCGCATCTGGATAATAACCGTCGGCGCCGCCAGTGAAGGAATAGTAACTGTTCAGTGCGCCGGCCGCGCTGATATTGAATGCTGTGCCCGCTCCATACGTGCCACCGCCCAAAGCAGTGCTGTAGTAATTTCCATCTGCGCCCAATAACAGGCTGCCGTACGGACTTCCGCCGTCGGCGCCGCCGGTGAACGAATACAAACTCGTCAGCACGCCGTTGGTGCCGATTTCGAATATGGTGCCATTGCCGCCATTCGTCCCGCCGGACACGGTCGTGCCGTAGAAATTGCCGCTACTATCTTGCACCAGCGGCGCTCCTGGGCTTGCGCCATCCGCAGCACCGGCAAAGTCGTACAAACTGGTAAACGCCCCGTTGGTGGTGATTTCGAAAATCACGCCCGCCTGCGCCAGACCTCCGAAAACGGTCGAGCCGTAGAATATGCCACTGCTCGCCTGCACCAGCGATGCCCTCGGATTCGCGCCGTCAACGCCGTTGGTAAACGAATACATGGAGGTTAGGTCTCCGGTGGCGCTGATTTGGAAGACGGTGCCGTCATGATTCGTGCCGCCTGCTACGGTTGTGCCGTAGAAATTGCCATCGGTCCCCTGGACCAAGTCGCCCACAGGATAGCCGCCATCGTCGCCGCCAGTAAACGAATACAAACCAATCAATGACCCACTCGTGTCCATCTTGAATATGGTGCCGGCATCGTTCGTGCCGCCGCCGTAGGTAGAACCGTAAAGATAATTGTCCGATCCCTGAATCAACCCGGATTGGAGAAATCCGCCATCATCGCCACCGGTGAACGAATATATGCTTGAGAATGCCCCATTGGCCGTTATTTTGAACACCGTCCCTCCATTCGTATATGTTCCACCGGATGAGGTAGTGCCGTAAAAATTGCCATCGTTGGCCTGCACCAGACCGGCCTCGGGACGAGTGCCATCATTGCCGCCGGTGAAGGAATACAGACTGGTTAGCGTTCCAGAGGGACTGATTTTGAACACCGTGCCAACACTGTTCGTCCCGCCGTCGTAAGTTGTGCCATAGAAGTTGCCGTCTGTGCCCAGCACCAGACCGGCGATGGGAAACCCGCCATCGGAGCCGCTGAACGAATACAAACTGGTGAGGATCCCGTTCGTGCTGAGTTTGAAAACCGTACCAAGGTTGCTCGCGCCACCGGAAAAAGTTGTTCCATAGAAGTAGCCGTCGTTGCCCAGCACCAATGCCCCCGTGGGACGGTTGCCGTCGTTGCCGCCGGTGAAGGAATACAAAGTGCTTGGCATTCCCTCAGGGGTGATCTTAAACACGGTGCCGTAGCCGGCATTCGTGCCACCAACAGAGGCTGTGCCGTAGAAATTGCCGTCGGCTCCTTGTATTAGCGCGCCACGAGGCTGTTCCCCAATAGGGAAACCTTGAAAGGAATGCAGGCCAGTGACAACGACGCCAGCCTGGGCCGCCATCAGGGGCAGCAAGAGCGC
>Ga0302325_10013693_pt1 | contig 17291 bp, 16 predicted proteins | sample Palsa_T0_2_FD_201948 | JGI IMG/M metagenome (GOLD analysis project Ga0302325, IMG submission 201948) | Peat permafrost microbial communities from Stordalen Mire near Abisko, Sweden - Palsa_T0_2 | ecosystem: Environmental > Terrestrial > Soil > Palsa > Peat permafrost | place: Sweden: Abisko... | reverse complement strand
CGGGCAACGGCTTGGCGAGCAGCGCCTTCGCGGCGGCATAATCGGCGGTGGCGTCCATAGCGGTTCCTCCGGTTCCAGGTACGCGGTGGCCAGAGCGAAGTTTCGTGCGCAGGGGGTCTGCGGCTCGCCTCGCCAATAGGCCCGGTCGTGATGCGGGTAGCGCGGCCTGGGGAGCGCTGGATCGTCCTCGCGGCCGCGGTCGGCGTTATGGTCGTCGTCGGGGCAGCCTACTCCTGGAGTCTGTTTACGCGCCCGCTTATGGCGTTCTACGGGTGGTCCAGCCTACAGGTCGCGTTCGTGTTTTCGATCCTGATGGCGTTCGTCGGCGTCGGGGCGGTCGTCGGCGGCATCCTGCACGACCGGTTCGGACCGCGCCGCATCGCGCTGCTCGGCGTTGCGTGCTGGAGTGCGGGCAGCGTGTTCGGTGGGCTCGGCCTGAGTAGGTTCGGCGTCGTGTGGCTCGATGTCGTGTACGGAGCAGTCGGCGGCCTCGGATGCGGCATCCTGTACATCGTGCCCGGCGCCACCGTCACGAAGTGGTTTCCCGAGGAGCGCGGGCTCGCGAACGGGCTGACGCTCTGCGGCTTCGGGTTCGGAGCACTCGTCTTCAACCTCATCGTTCGCGCGGTTCCCGCGTTCGCGCGCGTGGCCGACGCGGCCCACCGGGTCATCATGGAGCGCAACGCCGCGATCGTCGCAGGCCGTCCATTCGCCCTGCCGGCGTCGCTCGAGCGCATCGATGCCGGCGTGATCGCGCACACGTTCGTCTGGTCGGGGCTCGCCTACCTCGTCATCGGCGGCCTGTGCAGCTTGGTCTTGCACCCACCGCCCGCCGGCTATAGCGTCCCGAAGGCCGCGGCAAAGCTCGCGCTCGAGCGCGACGTCTCGCCCGGCGAGATGCTGCGCACGCCGGCGTTCTACGTGATCTGGGTGATGCTCTTCATCAACGGGACCGCTGGCCTCGCGCTGTTGTGTAACGCGGTTCCGCTCTACGCGGAAGCGACGCACGAGTCGGGTGCGGCGGCGATCGGGGCGTTCGGGTGGATCTCTGCCGCGAATGGCGGCGGCCGTTTGCTCTGGGCGTGGCTGTCCGATGTGTTGGGACGCCTGCCGTCACTCGCCGTGTGCTTCGTCCTCGAAGCGATCGCCCTGCTCGCGATCCCGAAGACGCACGACGTGGTCGTCGTGACCGTGGCGTTTGCCCTCGTCCTGCTGTGTTTCGGTGGCATCTTCGCAATCGTACCCGCGGTCGCGGCGGATTTCTACGGCACGCGCTTTTTCGGCGAGGACTACTCGTTCTTGATCTCGGCGGCGAGTGCCGCGGGCTTGGCCGGCCCGCTGCTCGTGGCCGGCCTCGAGGATGCGTTCGGCTCTATGACGGCGTGGCTTGCGCCGGTCGCTGCAGCGCTGGCCTGCGCGGCGCTCCTAACGCTCCTGGCGCGCAAGCCGAACGCACCGGCGGCGATGGCCGCGGCGACCGGCACGTAGGGACTGGGCACGACCTCAACCACCCGGAATTTCGCTCGCTGCGCCGAGCGCGGGTTCGCCGTTGCGCCCGGGAATGGAGGGGCGTATACTGTGGGTCCGCAGAGTTCGTCTGGCGGAGCGGGTCGTTCGCCAGGCGTGCACGGTCTCCATCACTGCACGGTCGAGCACAATCAACAGGAGTTCGCAACATGACCCGTTCGCTCACGCCCATAGCGATCGCATCTGCGCTCCTCAGCGTGGGAAGCGCGACACTTCTCGGAGCGCCCGTCGCGCAGGCAGCGCGGCCCGCGGTCGTCCAGCAGCAGCAAGAGGCACCGCAGAGCCCCGAACTGATTCGGCGCGGCGCGAAGCGCTCGTTTGCCATTCGGACCTGGCACGGGATGCGCCGGATGGTCGAGTTCCCGACCCAGATTCAGCATGTTGTGGTCATCGACATGGAGAATAGGAGCGTCGACGATATCTTCGCGGCGTACTGGGGCCACTCGTGGCAGAAAAGCAACACGGTTGAGTGGCAAAACGTGATGAACATCGCCAATCCCGCGGGCCCACCGGCCCTGACGCCCAACCCGCTTTCGACGGCGGCCGCCTATTCGTTCGACCCGAATCACGAACACGACGGCGGGTTCCTCAACGAGACCCTGAACGGTTTCGGTAGCGAGACCTTCGGGTGTAGCGCAATGCCATGTCCGCCCAATGCTACCGCCTACTCGTACGTGCCGATACCGGGCGCGGATCCCTACGCGCAACTCGCGCAAAACTACGCATCGGCCGATGAGGTCTTCCAGGCCAACGAGGGACCGAGCATGCCCTCGCACCAGTATCTCATCGCCGGTCAGACCGGTGGGATTCCCGGTTCGTTCACCTACCCGCTCGCCATCGCGTCGAACCCGGGCAGCAAGAATACCCAGGGAAACTACCTCGAGACCGGCGACCCGGATGGCGGAAAGATGTCGGCCTACTGTGCCGGCGGTACCCAGCCGAAGGCTCCGGCGCTCAACATGACGACCGGTCGCCAGCCGGCTTTCACGACGAGCTACCAGGCGATCCAGCCGCCCTGCGAGACCTATACGAGCGGCACGATTCTCGACGAAATGGTCACGAACCAAGGAACGCCGCCGTACGACGACTGGCAGTACGTCGGGCATCAGATCGGTGGCTTCTGGTCGGCGCCGACCGCCGTTGCGAACCTCTACGCTCAGTACACCCAGGGCAACGTCAATACGCAGCCGTTTGCCATCGATCCCAACGCGTACAACTTCGTGCAGAGCCTGCAGGGCACCGGCAATCCGCAGCGACCGTTTGCGACGCTAACGTACATCACGCCCTGTTCGAATACGTCGGATCATCCGAGCGCAAGCGGGTCGAAGGATTACGGACCGCAGTGGCTGGGTACGGTCGTCAACGCGATCGGTACCAGCCGGTATTGGTCGAGTACGGCGATCATCGTCACGTGGGATGACTGGGGCGGCTTCTACGATCACGTGCCGTTCGTCGAATCCGCTCACAACCCGTATGGCAACCCTGCCGATCCAAACGAGTGGGGCTTCCGCGTCCCGTTCATCGTGATCTCGCCGTACGTGAGTTCCGTCGGGTACGTCTCGCACGGACCGGGAGGGACGCTCGGGAACCCGACTCCTCGCAGCCAGAGCGCGATCCTGACCTTCATCGAGACGATCTTCGATCTCCCAAGCCTGAAGACCGACGACTCGGCGAACGACAACCTGCTCGACATGTTCAATTTCAACAACTTCGTGCCGTTCACGCCGGTCACCGGTCTCTCGAGCTACCAGATACCCAGCACCTGCTAACGAAAGAAAGCGGACGATCATGACGCTGCACGCGGAGAACCGGCGACGGATCGCGGCAACGAGCGCAATGCTGGTAATCGCGCTGGTTGCCGCGGCAGGCGGCGCGTCGGCCGGACCATCGAAGGGTGCGCCCGGTGCGGTTCACGGATCTTCCGAGCGTGCGTCGTGGCCGCAAGGACACCTCTACGTCCTCGACGTCAACGGCGCCGTCGATCGCTTTGCCCTGGCGCCGGACGGCCGACCGGCCGCCCGAGCCGACAGCGTCCTGAATCTCGAGGGCGCGCAGTACCCGCTCGGACTCGCGGTCGATCGCAGCGGCCACGTGTTCGTCGCAGATGAGGAGGCCGGGGTCGTCAACGAGTACGCCGCCGGCGCGACGGGCCAACAAGAACCGATCGCGACGTTGGAGCTTCCGAACGACGGACCGGACCTCCTCAAGATGGACAGCGCCGAGCGACTGTACGTTCATTATGGCGGCGGCAACCAGAGCCAGTCGATCGCGATCTTTGCGAAGGGTGCCCGCGGCAACGATGCGCCGATCAGCGTCGTCCCACCGTACTACGACCCCGAACTTGCGAGCGACTACGTGATCACGCAAGCCGGGGCCCTGTACGTTCTGGACCTCTCCCCTGGTGCCAAGATATTGGGCTACAGCGATCCCCTCAGGCGCCCGTCGGCGCCCGACGTGTTCATGTGGCCGCAGGGAGGCTGGGAATTCGACCTCGAGTATAACCTGGCGCTCGACGACGCGACCGATCGGCTCTACATCGAGTTCGTTTCCCGCTCCCAATACGGCTGGAACAAGACGAACTTCGCGGCTCGGCAACTGTCGGATTCGAGTGGAGCGCTCGATTCCATGTTCTTCAACGGACAGTGCGGAAACCGGCAGTGGAGCGGTACCGCCGGCGCCGTGGTCGTCAAGCGATACGTTCTGGTGAGCTGCGAGCCGGACAACGACGTGTTGGTGTTCCGAAAGGACCGGTTTGGGAAGCGCCGAGCGGACGAAATCGTTGGTCGCGGAGCAATACAGGGCATCGCGCAGATTGCGGTCGGTCCGTGAGGTGATCGGTACGACGCGAGTGCGCGGCTGACCCCGGCGCGTTGCGGGAGCCGCCGGGGCGCGTCGCGCAAAGGACGGAGTCATGCCTGAAGCCTACCTCTGCGACGCCGTCCGCACGCCGTTCGGGCGCTACGGCGGAGCCCTCTCCGCGGTTCGTCCCGACGACCTTGGGGCGGCTCCGATCGCCGCGCTCGTCCAGCGCAATCCGAGCGTCGATTGGGCGGCGCTCGACGACGTGTTCTACGGCTGCGCGAACCAAGCCGGAGAAGACAACCGCAACGTCGCCCGCATGGCGCTGCTGCTCGCGGGCTTGCCGGTGGACGTTCCGGGCGCGACGACGAACCGGTTGTGCGGTTCGGGGCTCGACGCGCTCGCGAGCGCGGCACGCGGCATCAAGGCCGGCGAACTCGACCTGGCGATCGCGGGCGGCGTCGAAAGCATGTCGCGCGCCCCGTTCGTCCTTGCCAAGGCGGAGGCCGCATTCTCTCGCGGCGCGCACATCTTCGACACGACCATCGGTTGGCGGTTCGTCAACCCGCTGATGCGGCAACGCTACGGCACGGACTCGATGCCGGAGACGGCGGAGAACGTCGCCGCCGACTACGGCATCTCGCGCGCCGATCAAGACGCCTTCGCGCTGCGCAGCCAGCAGCGAGCCGCTGCGGCGCAAGCCGCGGGGCGCTTCGCAGACGAGATCGTACCGGTGACGATCCCGCAGAAGAAGGGCGACGCCGTCGTCGTCACCGTCGACGAGCAGCCACGCGCCGACACGACGCTCGAGGCGCTGGCGAAGCTGCGCGGCGTCGTGCGAGCCGACGGCACGGTGACGCCGGGAAATTCGTCGGGCGTGAACGACGGCGCCTCCGCGCTGCTCGTCGCCTCGGACGCCGCCGTCACGCGCTACGGGCTCACGCCGCTCGCACGCGTCCTCGGGAGCGCGACCGCGGGCGTCGCCCCGCGCGTCATGGGAATCGGACCGGTGCCGGCGAGCAAGAAGTTGATGGCACGCCTCGGTCTCGGAACAGACGCATTCGACATCATCGAACTGAATGAGGCGTTCGCCGCGCAGTCGCTCGCCGTGCTGCGCGAGCTCGGCCTCACCGACGATGCCGCGCACGTCAACCCGAACGGCGGTGCGATCGCCCTCGGACATCCCCTCGGCGCCAGCGGTGCTCGGCTTGCGGCGACCGCGGCGTACCAGTTGCGCCGCACCGGTGGCCGGCGCGCGCTCTGCACGATGTGCATCGGCGTGGGACAGGGGATCGCGCTGGCGCTCGAGCGTTTGTAGCGAGTCTCCGAGCACGCGGGGGCAGATTCAATTGGAAACCGGCCGCGACATCGTAAGAGGTGCGCTGGGTTGTGACACGAAGGCGCCCGTCGCATTCGATGGAGGTACCTTCAGATGGCCGACGGGACACCGGCGAAGCTAACCGTCACGAGTAAGACCTTCGAGAACAATACCACGATGCCGCAGTCGACGCTGTTCGAGGGGTTTGGCGTCGGCGGCGGTAATCGCTCGCCGCACATCGCGTGGAGCGGCGCACCTCCCGAGACGAAGAGTTACGCGATCGTCCTGCACGATCCCGACGCGCCGACAGGGACCGGCTTCTTCCATTGGGTGGCGTTCGACATACCGGCAACGGTGACGGAGTTACCGGAGGACGCGGGCGGAGGAGGAGGCGGCGGCGTTCCGAGCTCGTTCAAGCATGGGCACACCGATTTCGGTACCGCGAAGTACGGCGGGCCTGCGCCGCCGCCGGGGCACGGCCCGCATCACTACAACTTTCATGTGTACGCGCTGGACGTGCCCTCCATCGGTGCCGATGCATCGACGACCGCCGCGTTGTTGCGCTTCATGATGATTGGCCACGTGGTCGGCGAAGGCGTTCTCACCGGCATCTACGAGCGCTAGCGGCCAAGGGCGTCCGCGTCGCTCGCGCAAGCCCGAGCGCGCACGGGCGCAAGCGGCGATGCTCGCATAGGCGCAAGCGTGCGCCTATGCGGGTTCCGCGTGCGAATCGAGGATTGCCACAGTTGTTCGCAGAACGTAACATGCGTTCGTCATCCGAACAAACGCTATGCCGCGAAGAGTAGTGGGCGGCGGGCGCGAGGAGGTAGCTTTGGCCACGACCGTCACGCAGTACACGACCGTCTTCGGATCGCTGGAGCAGTTCGAGAAGGGCTCGATCGAGCTCGTGTCCGGAGACGCAAAGCATTACGTTTTCTCGAACATCTACGACGTTGCGTCGCGCTCGAAGCCGTACGAGAAGGTCGTCGTCGGCAAGAACCTCGAGTACGTTCAGGAGGTGATCCGCGCGGAAGGGACGTCGCCATGGTATGCGTGCTCGCACGACGAGTTCGTGATCGACATGGACGGCGACGTGACGATCGACTTCGTCAAGCTCGCCGAGCCCGATGCCGTCGCGTCGCCCGATAAGGAGGGGACCGTTCTCGTGGGCGGCGAGCCGGTCGGGCGAAAGATGGGTCGCGTGAAGCTGCGCAAGGGCCATCAATCCTTGCTGCCCCGCGGTGCCGCATACCGCTTCACGGCACAGCGGCCGGCGGTGCTGCTGCAACAAACGATCCTCGGCGACCTCTCCGTCCAGAAGTGGGCGGATATCTGCATCACCGAGTGACGGCGGACTGGAGACGACGATGAGCACGACACTCGACCTTGTGAGCTCGCGGGCGGCAGACGACGTGAGCGGATACCGTTCGTTCGATCTCGGAGCGTTCACGTTTGGGCGCGACGACTATTTCGCGCACATCACGTGGCCCGTGACCGGTGGCAAGCGCCATTCGCACACCGTCGCGATCGATTATTTTCTGCGCGCCCTGATGCGCGATGTGGCATGGGGGTTCTTTTACGGCTGGGTGAACTTCGACCACGTGTTCGGAACGCGCAACCTGTACGGCTCCGTCGAAATGTACGCGGGACGCTACAACGAGGCGCTGCACGAGAACGGGCTCTCGTATGTCGAGACGTTCGAAACGCCGCGCATCCTGGCGACCTTCAAGGCAATCCTGGCCGACTGGACCAACGCGGGCTTCGATCCGTTCGCCGCGCCGATGGAGACGTCGACGTCGGTCTTCGGGCCGAAAAACGGCGACAACCTCGAGGCGATCGATCGCAACCGCATCGCGACGCGCCGCATGCCGGGCCTACCCGGCGACTCGCCCCTGCGCAACGATGAGACGGGCTACGCCATCAATCGCGCGTTCCACGACGTGCCGCAGGACGAGCCGGAAATCGAAGCCGAACCGGGCTTCGAGGGCGAACTCCACGCGTTCAACCTATTCAAGTATCTCTCGCGGTCCGACGTTACCTGGAATCCGTCGGTCACCGGCGTATGCAAGGCGAGCCTCGCGTGCCCGACCACGGAAGAGTTCATCCTTCCGATCATCCACGGCAACGATCGCGTCGAGTGGTTCATCCAACTCTCCGATCACATCGTCTGGGACGTGCAGGACAAGGAGACCGGGAAGCCCCGCGCGCGCGTAACGATGCGGGCCGGCGACGTCGCGGCGATGCCGGCGGACATCCGTCATCAGGGCTACTCGCCGAAGCGTTCGATGCTGTACGTGTGGGAGAACGCAACGCCGAATCTGCCCCAGCTCTACGAGACCGGGCGCCTGAAGCCGTACCCGATCGAGTTCTGATCGGCGGCGACGTGTCGACCACGGAGGTGGCGCGCGACCGGGCGACCGGCTTACGCGTGCACGCGGACCTGTTCGTCGGCGGCCGCTTCGTCCCGGCTGCGAACGGCAAGCGGCTTGCGGTGCGCGATCCGCACAACGGCGCGCTCATCGCCGACGTGGCCGCCGCCGAGGCCGCGGATGTCGACGCCGCCGTCGGCGCGGCGGCGGCGGCGCTTCCCGCGTGGGGCCGCGTCTCCGCGAGCGAGCGCGGCCGGCTGCTCCTGCGGCTCGCCGATGCGATCGAGGCAAACGCCGACGAGTTGGCGGTCCTCGAGTCGCTGAACACCGGGCATCCGATCCGCGACAGCCGAGGGCTCGACGTCCCGCGAACCGCCGCGACGTTCCGCTATTTCGGCGGCATGGCCGACAAGTTCGAGGGGAGCGTCGTCCCGGTCGACGCGGGCTTCCTCGACTACGTGGTGCACGAGCCGGTCGGGGTCGTCGGAACGATCGTACCCTGGAACTTTCCGCTGATGTTCGTGAGCTGGAAGCTCGGGCCGGCGCTCGCGGCCGGCAACACGGTCGTAATGAAGCCGTCGGAGATCACGCCGCTCTCCGCCCTCCGCGTCGCCGAGCTCGCAGCGGAAGTCGGCTTCCCGGACGGCGTGATCAACATCGTGCCGGGGCTGGGAACGGAAGCCGGGGAGGCGATCGTGCGGCATCCGGGGATCGCGAAGGTGTCGTTCACGGGGTCGACCGCCGTCGGCCGCAGCGTGATGGCGGGCTCCGCGTCGAACCTCAAGCGCGTCGGCCTCGAGCTGGGCGGCAAAGGTGCGAACGTCGTCTTCGACGATGCGGATATCCCGCGCGCGGTCGGCGGTTCCGCCTTCGCGATCTTTCACAACCAAGGCCAGGCGTGCATCGCCGGTTCGCGCCTGATCCTCCACGAGCGTATCGCCGACGACTTCCTCGCGCGGTTCGTGGCGCTCGCGCAGTCGATCCGCATTGGCGACCAACTCGTCGCGGAGACGGAGATGGGTCCACTCACGTCGCCGCTGCACCGCGATCGCGTTCTCGCGTATTGCGCCGTCGCCCGGGAACAAGGCGGGGAGATCGTGACCGGAGGGAAAGCGCCGCCCGACGCGTCGCTCGCGAACGGCTGCTACGTCGAGCCGACCGTCGTCCGTGCGAAGACCGACGACCGGGTGGCGCAGGAAGAGGTCTTCGGCCCATTCGTCAGCGTCACGACATTCCGCGACGACGCCGAAGCGCTCGCGATTGCCAACGCCACGCCCTATGGGCTCGGCGGCGGCCTGTGGACGCGCGACCTGTCGCGGGCGCACCGGTTCGCGCGCGACCTGCGCTGCGGCATGGTCTGGATCAACTCGTACAAGCGCGTGCACCCAGGTTCGCCCTTCGGCGGCGTCGGTGCGTCGGGCCACGGCCGCGAGATGGGGTTCGAGGCCATGCGCCAGTACACCGAGACGAAGGCGGTGTGGGTGAACGTCGACGCGGACATCCCGCCGTTCTACAAGCGATGAAGATCGCGACGCTGCGCGACGCGATCGCCGGCCTCGTCCACGACGGCGACACGGTCGCGCTCGAGGGATTCACGCACCTGATCCCGTTTGCAGCGGGCCACGAAATCTTGCGCCAGGGCAAGAAGGACCTCGAGCTAGTGCGCATGACGCCCGACGTGATCTACGATCAGATGATCGGCATGGGATGCGCGCGCTCCCTCGTGTTCTCGTGGGGTGGCAACCCGGGCGTGGGATCGCTGCACCGGTTTCGCGACGCGGTAGAGCACGCATGGCCGCGGCCGCTCGCGTTGCACGAGCATTCGCACGCCGATATGGCGGCGCGCTACGAGGCGGGTGCATCGGGTCTGCCCTTCGCGATGCTGCGCGGCTACGTCGGGAGCGACCTCCCCAAGCACAACGACAACATCAAGTTCATCACGTGCCCGTTCACGGGCGAGACCCTTGCGGCGACGCAGGCGCTGCGCCCCGACGTTTCGATCGTGCACGCACAGAAGGCCGACCGCCGCGGCAACGTGCTGCTGTGGGGCGTGATCGGCGTGCAGCGTGAGGCGGTGCTCGCGGCCAAGCGTGCGATCGTGACCGTCGAGGAGATCGTCGACGAGTTGAACGCGCCGATGAACGCCGCGATCCTGCCGGCGTGGACCCTCTCCGCCGTCGCGCACGTGCCGCGGGGCGCGCACCCGTCGTACGCGCACGGCTACTACGAGCGCGACAACGCGTTCTTCCGCGCGTGGGACGCGATCTCACGCGATCGCGCGACCTTCGAGGAGTGGATGCAGCGGCACGTGCTCTCCACGGAAGATTTCGCGGAGTTCTACGCGAGCCTGAGCGCTGCCGCGCCGGCGGGCCTGCGCGGCGCGTCGCCGGTGCGCAGGCTGGGTGCCGCCTCGTGATGCACGAGTGGACGCCGACCGAGATGATGACCGTGGCCGCGGCCCGATTGCTCCACGATGAATGCGTCTGCTTCGTCGGCATCGGGCTGCCGAGTGCCGCCGCGAACTTGGCGCGCGCGCTGCACGCGCCGGAGATCGTCCTGATCTACGAATCGGGCACGATCGGCGCGAAGCCGTCGGTGCTGCCCCTTTCGATCGGCGACGGCGAACTCGCGGACACTGCGGATGCGGTCGTGTCGGTGCCCGAGATCTTCCGCTACTGGCTGCAGGGCGGCCGCATCCACGTCGGGTTTCTCGGAGCGGCCCAGATCGACCGGTTCGCCAACATCAACACGACGGTGGTCGGCGACTACGAGCACCCCTCCGTACGCCTTCCGGGAGCCGGCGGGGCGCCCGAGATCGCATCGTCGGCGGGCGAAGTGTTCGTCATCATCAAGCAGAGCGTGCGCACGTTTCGGGAGCGGCTCCCGTTCATCACCTCCGCCGGCTACTTGGGAGGCTTCGACGAACGCGAACGCAGCGGCGCGCGCGGGCGCGGACCGACGGTCGTGATCACCGACATCGGTGTCTTGCGGCCCGATCCCGTGAGTAAGGAACTCACCTTGGTCGCCCTCCACCCCGGTGCGACGGTCGAACAAGCCCGGGTTGCCACCGAGTGGTACCTGCGCGTTGCGGACGACGTTGTGCGCACGCCGGCGCCGACGGACGCGGAGCTGGGCGCGTTGCGCGCCCTGCGCGCGCGCACGGCGCAGGCGCACGGCGTCGCGGTGGCCGACGAGTGAGCGCGGTGCACGGGCATTTCGTCTATACGGGTCTCCCGTGCCGCGTGCTCTTCGGCGTGGACGCCGTCGCCTCGCTCGCGGCAGAACTCGACGCGCTGGGCGCGCGGCGCGCGGTGCTCCTCACGACGCCCAGCCACGCCGCAACCGCTGCGGCCGCGGCCGCGGCGCTTGGCGACCGATGCGTCGGGACGCTCGCCGAGTCCGTGCAGCACGTGCCGCAGAGCGCGATCGGCGAGGCGGAGGCGTTCGCCGTCGCACACCGCGCCGACGTCCTCGTCGCACTGGGCGGCGGGTCGTCGATCGGGCTTGCGAAGGCGCTCGCCCTCTCGAGCGCGTTGCCGATCGTCGCGATCCCGACGACGTACTCCGGCTCCGAGATGACACCGATCTACGGCATCACGCGAGACGGTGCAAAACGCACGGGGCGCGACGCCAGCGTGCTGCCAAAGACGGTGCTCTACGACCCCACGCTGCTGCTGTCGCTTCCCGTCGCCACGGCTGCGGCGAGCGGCATGAACGCGATGGCACATTGCGTCGAAGCGCTCTATGCGCGCGACGCCAACCCCGTCGTGTCGCTGATCGCCGAGGAGGGGATTCGCGCGCTCGGGGATGCGCTGCCGCGCATCGCCGACGAGCCGATGATGCGGGGGCCGCGCTCGGACGCGCTGTACGGCTCCTGGCTCGCGGGCATCGCGCTCGGGTCCGTCGGCATGGCGCTGCACCATAAGATCGCGCACGTCCTGGGCGGCTCGTTCGGACTGCGCCATGCGCAGACGCACGCGGCGCTCCTTCCGCACACCGCCGCGTACAACGCCGCGGCCGCTCCCGACGCGCTCGCGCGCGTCGCTCGGGCGCTGCACGCGACCGACGCGCCGAGCGCGCTCTTCGACCTGTTATGCGCGAGCGGCGCGCCGACGGCGCTCGGTCCGCTCGGGTTCGACGCGCGCGACACGCAGCGCGCGATCGAACTCCTCACGCAGTCGCCATACGACAACCCGCGTCCCATCGAGGTCCACGCCGTCCGCGCGCTCCTGGATGGCGCGCGCGAGGGCGTGCGCCCCACATCGTCGTCCTACGCCTAAAGTATTCCCACTTCGCATCGGCGTTCGTTCGCAGCCTCTCAAAAAAAGTCTCCACCACCCGTCGCCGCAATCGTCGTTCGATGTTCAACGCTCTCATACTAGAAAGGGGTTTCGCATGCCACAGCTTACTCGCCGGCGGCTCATCGAGATGTCCGGTGCCGCCGCGGCGACCGTCGCCAGCGGACTCGCAACCAGCGCAGGCCCGGCGCGGGCCGCCGGGTCGCGCACGCTCACGATCGGCTACGTGACTCCGCAGACCGGTCCGCTCGCGGCATTCGGTGAGACCGACACCTTCGTCATCAACGCCGTCCGCAAGGTGCTCGCCGGCGGTGTCGCGATCGGCGGCACGCGTTACCCCGTCGACATCGTGGTCAAGGACAGCCAGTCGAGCAGCAATCGCGCGGGCGAAGTCGCCGCCGATCTCATCCTCAAGCAAAAGGTCGACCTGATGCTGGTGGCCTCGACGCCGGAGACCACGAATCCGGTTTCCGATCAGTGCGAGCTCAACGGCGTCCCGTGCATCTCGACCGTCGCGCCGTGGCAGCCGTGGTTCTTCACGCGCAACGGAGACCCGAAGAAGGGCTTCGAGTGGACGTATCATTTCTTCTGGGGGCTCGAGGACATCATCGCCGTGTTCACGGGGATGTGGCCGCACGTGTCGACCAACAAGACCGTCGGCGGACTGTATCCGAACGACGGCGACGGCAACGCCTGGGGCGACCCGAAGCTCGGGTTCCCCGGTCCGCTCGCGGCCAAAGGCTACAAGCTGGTCGATCCCGGCCGCTATCAGGACCTCACCACCGACTTCTCCGCCCAGATCGCCGCATTCAAGAAGGGCGACGTGCAGATTCTGACCGGCGTCCCGATCCCGCCGGACTTCAAGACCTTTTGGACTCAGGCCGCGCAGCAAGGGTTCAAGCCGAAGGTCGCGTCGGTCGGGAAGGCGCTGCTGTTTCCGAGCGCCGTCGAAGCCATCGGGCCGAGCGCGCTCGACCTCTCGAGCGAAGTGTGGTGGACGCCGAACCACCCGTTCCACTCATCGCTGACGCATCAGTCGTGCGCCGAGTTGGCCGCGGCGTACGAACGTACCGGCAAGCAATGGACGCAGCCGCTCGGCTTCGCGCACGCCCTGCTCGAGGTCGCCGTCGACGTGCTCAAGCGGTCGCACGACGTCGACAAGAAGGAGACGATCCGCGACGCCATCGCGGAGACGAAGCTGGATACGATCGTCGGGCACATCGCGTGGACCGGCGCCCCGGTGAAGAACGTCGCGAAAACGCCGCTCGTCGGCGGCCAGTGGATCAAGGGAAAGAAGTATCCGTTCGACTTGATCGTCGTCGAGAACGTCACCGCCCCGAACATCCCCGCGCAAGGGACGCTCAAACCGATCGCGTGAGCTCCCCGCTCCTCGAAGTCCGCGACGTGACGAAGCGGTACGGCTCGCTCGAGGTCGTGCGAGCCGTTTCGTTCGCCGTCGCGGACGGCGAGGCACTCGGCATCCTCGGCCCCAACGGCGCGGGCAAGACCACGCTGTTCAACCTGATCACGGGCGACGTGCTCGCCGATGACGGTACGGTCGTCCTCGAGGGGCAGGACGTCTCGCGGATGCGGCCGCACGTCCGTTGCCGCATGGGGATCGGGCGGTCGTATCAGATCGCGCAGCCGTTCGCCGGGCTGACCGTCTTCGAGAACGTCCTCGTCGCGGGCATGTTCGGCGCGGGACTCTCTCGCGCCGATGCGGGCGCGCTGGCGCTCGATGTGCTGGAGCGGACCGCGCTGCTGCAGCACGCGAACCGGCTCGGCGGTACGCTGACGCTCTTGCAGCGCAAGCGCCTCGAGCTCGCGCGGGCGCTCGCCACGCGGCCGCGCATCCTGCTCCTCGACGAGATCGCCGGCGGCCTGACCGATCGCGAGGCCGCGACGCTGGTCGGCCTGCTCGGCTCCATCCGCGCGAGCGGCGTGACGATCGTCTGGATCGAGCACGTCGTGCACGCCCTCATCGCGGTCGCGACGCGCCTCATCGTGCTCGACTCGGGCGCGGTGCTCGCGCAGGGCGAGCCGCGCGCCGTCATCGCGAGCGCCGACGTGCAGCGCGTGTACATGGGAATCGAAGCGTGAGCGCTGGTGGGCTCTTGGTCGCGCAGGGTATCTGCGCCGCCTACGGTGACGTCCAAGCCCTCTTCGACGTCGACTTTCGCATCGAGGCGGGCGAGCGCGTCGCGATCGTCGGCGCAAATGGCGCCGGAAAGTCGACGTTTCTCGCGACGCTGACCGGCGCGGTGCGGCCCACGCGGGGTAGCGTGTCGCTCGACGGTGCCGTCATCGACCGCACCGACGCCCCGCAGCGCGCGCGCATGGGCGTCGCGCTCGTCCCCGAGGGGAGGCGCCTGTTTCCGAGCCTTTCCGTCGAGGAGAACCTGCGAATGGGCGCGTTCGCGCGCCGTGCGGGCCCGTGGACGCTCGCGTCGGTGTACGAGCTCTTTCCGGTGCTCGCGCAGCGGCGCGCGCTCCCCGCGACCAAGCTCTCTGGCGGCCAGCAGCAGATGGTCGCGATCGGTCGCGCGCTGATGGCGAACCCGCGCCTGCTCCTGTGCGACGAGCTGTCGCTTGGCCTCGCGCCGGTGGTGATCAAGGACGTGTACCGCGCGCTCGCGCGCGTCTGCGACGGCGGCCAGGCGATCGTCTTCGTCGAACAAGACGTCGAACTCGCGCGGCGCATGTCGGACCGCACCTATTGCTTTCTGCACGGTCGCGTGGCCCTGGAGGGCGCGTCGCAGGCGCTCGCGCGCGAGCAGATCTCCGCTGCGTATTTCGGGGTGTAGGGTGCTGAACGCGCTGCTGCAGGGGATCCTGCTCGGAGGTCTCTACGCACTCTTCGCGATGGGGCTCGCCGTCATCTATGGCGTCATGCGGCTGGTCAACATCGCGCACGGCGACCTCATCGTGCTGGCCGCGTATGCGACGCTCAGTGTCGCCGCGCTGCTGCATGCCGGCCCGTTCGTCGCGATCCCGATCGTGATCGCCGGCTTCGCCGTGCTGGGGTACGTCATGCAGCGTGGATTGCTCAATCGCGTGCTCGGGGCCGACGTGCTGCCGCCGCTCGTCGTGACGTACGGCCTCTCGCTCGTCATCCAGAACGTCCTGTTGCAGGCCTATTCGGCCGACGCGCGATCGCTCGACGTCGGGGGGCTTGCGACGGCGAGCCTGCACGTCGGCGGCGGCATCGCCTTGGGCGTGATGCCGCTGCTGGTCTTCGGTGTGGCGCTCGCCGTCGCGGCCGTCCTCGAATATGTCTTCGGCCACACGCGGCTCGGTATGGCCTTTCGTGCGACGGCCGACGACCGCGCGACGGTGCGCCTGCTCGGGCTCGACGACGGCGGCGTGTACGCGGCAGCCGCGGCCATCTCGTTCGCCGTCGTCGCCATCGCGGGACTCTTCATGGGGATCAAGACCACGTTTACGCCCGATCTCGGGCCGAACTTCTTGCTCTACGCGTTCGAAGCCGTCGTCATCAGCGGCCTCGGATCGTTCTGGGGGACGTTCGTCGGCGCGATCCTTCTCGGCGTCGCGCAGTCGATCGGATTTGCGATCAATCCCGGGTGGGGCATCCTCGCCGGGCATTTCGTGTTCCTTGCCGTGCTACTCTGGCGGCCCACGGGACTATTCGCCCGGAGCGCGGCGTGAGCGCCCGCGCTGTCGCGATCGAACGGGGCGGGCGTGCGGGGCGCGCCGGCGCCGTAGCCGCGCTCGCGGCGTTCGCGTTCCTGGCGACGTTCCCGGCGTGGGCGCCGTCGGATGTGATGCGGCTCGGGGTCGAGTTCGCGTGCCTGCTCGCGCTCGCGCAGGCCTGGAACCTCCTCGCCGGATACGGTGGGATGGTCTCCCTCGGGCAACAGGCGTTCATCGGCATCGGCGGCTACACGCTCTTCGCGCTCGCGAATGGCCTGCACGTGAACGCCTTCCTGTGCGTGCCCGCCGCCGGCGTCGTTTGTGCCCTGGCGGCAGTTCCGATCTCGCGCGTCGTCTTTCGGCTGCACGGTGGCTATTTTGCGGTCGGTACGTGGGTCGTCGCGGAGATCGTGCGGCTGCTGTTCGCGAACTGGAGTGCGCTCGGCGGCGGGTCCGGCCAGAGCCTCACCGCGCTCGTCGGCTTCGAGCGGTCGACGCGCGAGGCGCTGACGTTCTGGCTCGCGCTCGCACTCGTAGCGGCGTCGACCGGCGGCGTGTGGTGGCTGCTGCGTTCGCGGCTGGGCCTCGCGCTGACCGCGATCCGCGATGGTGACGCAGTTGCGGAGAGTCAGGGTGTCGATGTCGCGCGCACGAAATTCGTCGTGTATGTCGCCGCGGCGGCGGCATGCGGCGTCGCGGGCGCGCTCTATTTTCTGAGCGCCCTGCGCATCTCGCCCGATGCCGCGGCGGGCATGGGCTGGATCCCGCTGCTCTTCTTCGCGGTCATCGTCGGCGGCATCGGGACGATCGAGGGCCCGATCGTCGGCACGGCGCTCTATCTGGCGCTGCGCCAAGGGCTCGGCGACTACGGCGCGTGGTATCTGATCGCGGATGGGGCGATCGCGATCGTCATCATGCTCGTCGCACCCCGCGGTCTCTTCGGGCTCGTCGCCGAACGCTTCGGCATGCACCTGTTCCCCGTCCGCAGCATCGTCCGCTTGCCGACGCCAGAGAGGATCGAACCATGACCGAGACGCCGCAGCTCGACGTCACCGAAGAGACGCTGACCGACATCGTCGTCGCGGGAATGGCGAATGGTCGCGACGCGCGGGCGCGCGAAATCGCGACGAGCCTCGTGCGCCATCTGCACGCGTTCGTGCGCGAGGTCCGGCTCACGCCGGCCGAGTGGATGGACGGGATCAACTTCCTGACGGCGACGGGGCACCTGTGCGACGAGAAGCGTCAGGAGTTCATCCTGCTCTCCGACACCCTCGGCGTTTCGATGCTCGTCGATGCGATCGCGAACCGCAAGCCGAGCGGTGCGACCGA